>Ga0265298_10010491_pt1 | contig 10957 bp, 5 predicted proteins | sample AusTroGonzalo_MG_3_FD_193486 | JGI IMG/M metagenome (GOLD analysis project Ga0265298, IMG submission 193486) | Bovine rumen microbial communities from tropical cattle in Woodstock, Queensland, Australia - Gonzalo_01 | ecosystem: Host-associated > Mammals > Digestive system > Stomach > Rumen ...
CGCTGTGGCTCAACGACGGCGGCGTCCTCAAGGCGGGGACCGTCAGCACCAAGCGCGAAGGCGGCACGTTCTACTTCAACGGCGGCACGTTCCTGCCGTACGGCGTACTGCCGAATGGTTCGTCGAGCGCGACGCTGTCTGATGTGGGCACGACCTCCGGCACGATGGACTTGCTCGTATCGACGAACGGGGCGGTAATCAGTACGGCAAACGCGAAGGACGGTCTGTACACGATCTCTGCTGCGCTGAAGCACGATCCTGCGCTTGCGGGCGCGGACGGTGGCCTCGTGAAGACGGGCGCGGGGGTGCTCGCCCTTTCAGGCGCGAACACGTACACGGGTCCGACGGTGGTCGATGCCGGCACGCTGACGGTGCTGAACGACGCCGCGCTATCGGATTCCACCGTGGTGCGGAAGAACGCGTTGCTTGATTTGGGCGGTGCGCGGACGCTTGGCAACCTCACTGGCGACGGCACGGTCTGCGGAGACCTCACGCTCGCGGGCGCGCTCACGCCGCAGAACGGAATCCCGACGATCGACGGCGACTTCACGACGACGTCGACGGCGGCGGTGGACTTCGGCTGCACGGGCGATGAAATGGTGCCCTACGGTTCGCGGCACCTGGTGCTGCGTGTGACGGGAACGGTGGCCGCCAACGCCAAGTTCAAGGCCGTCAACTGCGGCCAGCCGTGCACGCTTGCGGCGAGCGTCGATAACGGCCTTGTCTATGTCCAGGTCAAGTCCGGTGGCACTGTGCTTCTCTTCCGGTGATGCAACGTTGCTTGATCGGCAGCCAACCTTTCATTAGGATATTGTGCATGGAATTCCCTTATACAAATATTGAGTTAGGAAAGAAGCTTGCTGAGGCGGCTGCATTCTATTGGAGGATGCGCAAACGGCAAGTCGTTGCGCAGAAGAAACGTGGCGTGTCAGATGTTGGTGCCCGTGGACAGGTGACCGGAGGGCATCATCTTGATGCGTTTGCCGAGCTGATTCGGGAGATTTGCATCAAAGCTGGTTTTAAGGAGTCAGAAATATTCTTCGACAGAGAAGTTCCGATCCCAGGCTACTATCGTCCACAGAAGAATTGGGATGTGGTCATCCTTCGCGACGGCAAGTTGATTGCCGCTGTCGAGTTGAAGTCCCAGAGTGGCAGCTTCGGTAATAATTTCAACAACAGATCGGAAGAAGTCATTGGTGTTTCCCGTGACTTCTGGATTGCCTATCGCGAACGTGCATTTGGCGTGTCAGAAGCGCCGTGGCTGGGATACTTCTTCTTTCTTGAGGAGTCTCCTGATTCCGACAAGGTCGTGTCACTTGCCAAAAGCCCGTTGCCTCCGTTTGACGTCTTCCAAGAGACAAGTTATCTTCGCCGTTATGAAATCTTGTGTGAAAGGCTCATGCTGGAACGCGACTATACGGCGACTGCACTTGTCGTGTCCGACAAGGCGACTTCATCCATTCGAGACGGCGGTGCGGCAGTGGGTGCGATGAAGTTCTTCAAATCCCTTTACTCGCACTTGGTGGCGCAATCGTGAACGCAAAAGCGACACTTCCAGAACACAGGACGACAGGAGCGGTATTCACGCGTCCGGAAGTTGTCGAATACATGATGCGTGAGGTTCAACGTGCCGGACAGTTCGGCAAGTGGGCAACCCTCAAGGTTCTTGAACCAAGTTGCGGAGACGGAGCGTTCGTTCTGCCGATTGTCGACGCCCTCATCGCGGAGTGTCCTGACTGGAACGACCGTGCGCTCGACGGTTTTCTTTCGGCATTCGATATCTCAGAGCAAAGCATTGCGCGGGTGGAGACCGCTGTTCTGGCAAGGCTCAAAAGTGCCGGTTGCCCAGAATCTGTTGCCAAACGATTGCTTGGACGGTGGTTCTTTCGCGAAGATTTCCTTCTTTACGAATTCACCGAAAAGTTTGATGTGGTGATAGGCAACCCGCCTTACATCAGGTTTGATAATTTGGCCAAGGAGAAGCAACAGGCCTACAAGTCGAGGTATGTCACTTTCTCGGAACGTTGCGACATTTGCGTTCCGTTCTTTGAGCGTTCGTTGTCGCTTCTCGCGGAGCGCGGCGTATTTTCTTTTATTTGTTCAAATAGATTTGTACGAAGCAGTTACGGAAAACGGTTGAGAAGACTGATCAGTGACTCATATCATGTCGTACTGTATCTGAACATGGAGCACACGCAACCATTTGAAATCGCGGTTTCTGCGTACCCCGCAATATACGTGATAGACAGACATGTCGGACGCGAAACACGTTCCGGCGAAGTTACATCGCTGGAAGCCACGCCGTTGACGATGTTTAGGACTGGTGTCAAGGAATCGCGCTTGAACAGGTTCGACAGATGGTATCAAGGAGAAGATGCGTGGCTGACAACCGATTCCGCCGAGCGCAGCAAGTTTGAATATATCGCCAGCAATTTCCCCACAATAGAGCGCTCTGGCGCAGGGACGCAAATCGGAATTGGCGTCGCATCTGGCGCAGACGATATATACGTCGATCCCCAGCATAATTCAGAGATAGAACGTGACTGCCTGTTGCCGCTTGTCGCGTCAGAGGACATCCGCAGCGGGCGTATCGAATGGAATAGCCGTTACATGCTTAATCCATACGACGAGAACGACGACAGGCGGATGCGAGATCTTTCCAAGTACCCCAAGACTGGTGCGTACCTGATGCGGCATGCGGAAAGGTTGAAGTCACGTTATTGCGCTCGAATGCATCCCAATGACTGGTATCGTACGCTCGACAGGATTAGTTACGGCACATTCCGGTCTTCAAAACTCTTGTTTCCCGACATTCAGCTTGGCGGTAATGTAGCACTTGATGAGCATGGAGAATTCTACCCACACCACAACGTATATTGGATAACGTCGCGCTCGTGGAATCTGCGCGCACTCTGTGTCATCATGCGTAGCTCTTTCGTTACGGAACAGCTTAGGCGTCTTTCGATGCAGATGCGCGGCGGGAGTATCCGCTATCAGGCGCAGAACTTGCGAAGAGTACACATACCGGCATGGGACAGCCTTACGAATGACGACGTGGAGACTCTCGGTAGCCTTTACGAGGAAAACGACACTTCAAAAATTAACGCGTACGTTGAATGCTTGATTGGAAGGATTCGAGATAAGCAACCACCGAGGTTCGTGGCCCAGGAGTTTGATTTTGCAGTATAACTCCAAAATGTTCGTCGTTCGGAGATGTCGATTTCATGTTTCCAAATGTTAACTAGGGACTTAAGTCCATGTTAACGGCAATAGGCGCAATGAATAACTACCTCAAAAAGATTCGGTGTTTGATTGTTGTCGTATCGTCGATTGCTGCCGTCCGTGCGTACACGCCGAATGCCTTGTCTGTCGGGCTTGGCGAAAACGGCGACGTGCGCGTGGGCGGGAAGGGTGCCCGCCTGGAACTGGTTGTCCATCATGCCGGATGGAGGGGGCGTGCGACGGGCGTTGGGGAGGGCGGCGTGTGTGTCGGCACGGAAGAGAACAAGGTTCGGTTCGACTTGTTCAACGATCAGGTGCGAATCGGAAACGGCCAAGCCACGTTGCGGCAGACGGCTGACAAGCGCGCCGTCTACGCTGTCGACGCAACTTCCGTCCGCGACCAGAACCCGGAGGCCGTCGCGCTGACGCTGACGCTGCCGAGTGCCGAATATGCAGGTGGCGCGTGGTCGGACGCGGCTGGCCGGAAGCGGACGTTCCCGTCCGTCGCAAAGGAGAAGCATCTCGCAACGGGCCGTGCGACTTCCTTTACGGTTGAGACTGTCGGCGGAGGTGAACCGTTTACGCTGACGTTCGACAGTTCGGTGCGCTACGTGGTGCAGGACGATCGGCTCTGGAACATCCCCACATTCACCCTGCGGTTCCTTGGCAACGGCGGACGCACATTCAAGAAAGGAGATCGGAGGGCCTTTGCCTGTACCCTGTCGGCGCCGTCGGGCGTGAGCGCAACGGTCGACCGTCCGGTCGTCATATCCCGTGGTGACGACTGGATTCCGCTTGACTGCGGCAAGGACATTGAGGCGGGCAGCGCGCTCGATTTCTCCGGCATGGGCCTGCAGGACGCCCCAGCTGGCAAGTACGGATGGTTGCGGAACGTGGGCGGACACTTCGAGTTCGAGGGACGTCCCGGCGTCCCGCAGCGGTTTTACGGCGTCAATCTCTGCTTCGACGCGAACTTCCCCGAACCTGCGCTGGCGGACGCGCTCGTGACGCGTTTCGTGCGGCTCGGCTACAACGCGGTGCGCATCCACCATTACGAGAGTGGGAACGGCGTGATCAAAGGGGCTTCGGATCGCCTGACGATCAACGAAGATTGGATCCGCCGCCTCGACTACCTGCTGTCTCGCGCGATGGAGAAGGGCATTTACGTCACCACGGATCTCTACACGATCCGCTCCGTGCAGTGGGGCGACGTCGGCATCGACCGAGACGGGGTGATCCCCTGGCAGGTCTACAAGAACCTGGTGGGCGTCCATCCACCCGCCTTCGAGAACTGGAAGACGTTTGCGCGCAACTTCTTGACGCACGTCAACTCCTACACGGGCCGACGCTACGCGGATGAGCCCGGTCTGCCGCTCATTTCCCTCATCAACGAGGGAACGCTGATGTGGTGTTGGGAGGAAATCCGGAACGAGGCGCCGATGAAAGCCGCCTGGAAGAAGTGGCTGGCAGAACGGCGTGCCGCCGAGCCGGACTTCGCGCGAGGTCTGTCGGACGATGCAGCGCGCGTGCCGACGCGGGACAATGCCGTACTGGTGCGCTTCATGGCGGACGTGGAGGCGGATCTCGCACGGCGTCAACGCGAGTTTCTGTGCTCGCTTGGCGTGAAGGCCCTGTTGACGAACCAGAACTGCGGTCCGCACTACGCGTTGTTTGCGCCCGTGCGCGAGGCGTGCTACGACTACGTGGACAACCATTTCTACGTGGACCATCCCAAGTACCTCGCAGGCCGGGGAAGATTGCCTTCCCGTCTCTCGAACATAAACCCCGTGCGCGACGGGCATTCGCCACTGGCCGCCGCCGCGTTCGCACGGCACTTCTCCAAGCCTTACTGCATCACAGAGTGGAACTTCGCGGCGCCAGGCGTGTTCCGCTGCGCGGGTGGACTCATGACGGGCGCGATGGGCGCGCTTCAGGACTGGGACGGCATGTGGCGCTTCTCATACGCGCACTGCATCGACAACCTACTCGACGGTGCGGCGCGTCCGAGTTATTTCGATATCGGAGCCGATCCTGTTGGCCATGCGTCCGAACGCGCGGCCGTATGCCTTTTCCTTCGCGGGGACCTGGCTCCATTGCCGAACAGGGTGGCGCTTGCGGTGACGCCGGATGCGTTCCAGAAGGCGGACGGGAGTCCGGCGGGCATCGTCCCGGACTGGCTCGACGCCGCCTGGCAGGTGCAGGTCGGCCTTACTGCCGCGCCGACATCCACGTTGTCGTTTCCGATTCTGTCGCAACTCCGCGCGAAGAAGGCGCCCGTACGCCTTGAGTCCAATCCTTCGGTTCGGCTTGATCGCGGCTCAAACAGCTTTTGCGTCGACACGGCGCGGACGACTGGCGGCTTTGCACCTGCCGGCGTGTTGGCCACAGGGCCGCTTGTGTTCGACGTGGGCGACGTTCCGGCGGCGGTGTGGGCCAGTTCGCTCGACGGGCAGCCTGTTGCGCGTTCCGCACGGCTGCTCGTGACGCACTTGACGGACGTGCAGGACGACGGCAACGCATACGCCGACGCGAGCAGGACGACTCTCGTCCGGCGCGGAAAGTTTCCGCCCGTCATGCGCAACGGATCCGCCAAGGTCACGCTTGCGCTTGACCGTCCGGAGTCGTATGCGGTATGGGCGCTTGCGTCGTCGGGACGCCGCCAAGAGCGGCTCTACGCAACTATCCTCGACGGAAAACTCGCGTTCACGGCATCCGTGAAGGGACCGCACGGCGCGCGGATGTTCTACGAGGTTGTTCGCCATGAAGGTAAGCAATGAGGGATAGAAATGATGCCTAGAAATCTTTTTTGCGTCGTGTTTGCGACGTGTTTCGCCACGCTGGCGACTGCCGGATCAAGTGGAAATGGCGGACGATACGCCGCCACATGGGAATCACTCGACTCCCGTCCGGTTCCAGAATGGTGGACGGACGCGAAGTTCGGGATATTCATTTTCTGGGGCCCTTACTCCGTACCCGCTTATGCCCCGCTTGACACGAAAGACATCTACGCTTGCTATGCGGAGTGGTATCAGGGACAGATGCTGAAGAAGAAGAAAAGCCAGACGTGGGATCTGTTCCACGAACATCACGCGAAGAACTACGCCAACATGCCGTACGCCAATTTCGCCGCGCAGTTCACCGCACGGTTCTTCGATCCGGAGAAATGGGCCGCCCTGTTCATGAAGGCGGGCGCCAAGTACGTTGTCCTGTCGTCCAAGCATCACGACGGATATGCGCTCTGGCCGAGTCCCGAGTCGCCGTACTACAATTCGGTCGCGCTCGGGTCTGGGCGCGATCTGGTGGGCGAACTTTCGCGCGCCGTCAAGGCGGCAGGGCTCAAGAGCGGTCTCTACTATTCGCTCATCGAGTACGCCAACCCGTATTCGCCGAACGTTGGGAAACGATATGCCGTCAATGCGGCGAAGGGCGCAGATGCCGGCAAATGGTCACTGGCGATGAACATTCCCCAGATGAAGGAACTTGTCGAGGACTACGCGGCCGACATCCTGTATCCAGACGGCGACTGGGAGGCGACGGACGACGAGTTCCGTTCGCGGGAGTTTCTCCAGTGGCTTTTCAATGAGTCGAAGATGAAGGATACCATCGTCGTGAACGACCGCTGGGGCCAGAAGTGCCGTGGCCGGCACGGCGGCTACTACACCACGGAATACGGCTATCGGGAGGGACACGAGAAAGCGGGCGAAACCGTCCACCCGTGGGAGGAATGCCGCGGGCTCGGGCGTTCGTTCGGGTACAATCGCTTTGAGACTGCCAGTCAGTACGCAAGCGCGGAAGACTGCATACGCATTCTTGCCGACATCGTTTCGAATGGCGGCAACCTGCTGCTGGACGTTGGGCCAGACGCGGACGGACGCATCCCTCCGATCATGGAAGAGCGACTTCTGCAGATCGGCGAATGGCTTGAAATGAATGGCGATGCGATCTACGGAACGCGAACGAGATCCGGCGGCGTCCGAAATGACGGAGGAAGGATGTTTTTCACCGAAAAGGGCGATGCGGTCTATGCGATATTGATGGATCGGCCCTGCGGCGAAGTCCGAATCAAGGGCGTCTCGAAGGCGGATGGCGTGACTCTGCTTGGCGAGGACGTGAAGGTGGTCTGGAGAATTGACGGCGGCGACATCGTCGCGACGATTCCCGCAGTTGTTCCGCTTAAGGGCCGTTACGCCTGGACGTTCAAGGTTTCCGGCGCCGTGCATCCGTCCGTCCCCGGTTCCAATGTTCCGTCAACGCAGCAATTGTCCAGCCAGAACGATCCTGCCAATGCCGGAGACGACGTACTCGAGCATGTTGATCCGTTCATCGGCACGGAGGGGAAGGGCAACACGCTCCCTGGCCCGACGGCGCCGTTCGCGCTCATCCAGCCAGGGCCTGACTCTGGTTCCGTGGACATCGCCGGAGGAAAGAATCCGCGCTACTGCAACGGGTACAAGCGGGACGACGACCGTATCGTCGGCTTCACGCAGACGCACCTTTCCGGCACCGGATGTCCCGACTTGTGCGATTTCCGCTTGTTGCCTTTCTCAGGCGAGATACCGGTGTTCGGGCTGAAAGACCGCGAGACGGAGACCTCGCGGCCGGGTTACTACTCGGTGTTCTTCACCAACACGCTCGTGCGCACCGAGATCACGGCGACGCGCCGGTGCGGCGTGTACCGCATGACTTGGGCGGCGGGAACGCGTCCGCGTCTGCTGGTGGACCTCCAGCACGGCAACGTGGCCACGTACTCGAAGATGTCCAATTCCAACCACGTGCTGGCCTCGTCCAGCCGGATCGACCGCGCGCGCAACCGGCTCTACGTGGACAACCACGTGCAGGGGTGGTTGCAGAACCGACATGTGGCCGGCGTGTTCGCGTTCAGCAGACCGATTGTCGCCGTGGAGGAACTGCCGCTGGAGGCGGGCAACCGGGCGAAGCGGTACATCCTGGACTTTGGCGAGGCGAAGGAACCGCTGGAGATCAAGGTGTCCGTCTCGGGCGTGGATTCCGCCGGAGCCGAACGGAACCTGGACGCAGAAGTGCCGTCCTCGCCAGCATTCGACGTGGTGCGGCGGCAGACGCAGGCGGCGTGGCGCAAGCTGCTGGGGCGCGTAGAGGCGAAGGCGTCGTCCGATATGTTGAAGCTCGTTTACACGTCGCTCTACCACTGCTTCCAGCAGCCCAACCTGTTCTCGGACGTCGACGGGCGCTACCGCAACGCCGCCGCCGAGATTGACCATGCGGACGGCGAGTACTACACGGGTTTCTCGCTGTGGGACACGTTCAGGGCCGTCCATCCGCTCTACACGATCCTCGCGCCCGAGATGGTGGATCCGTTTGTGCGCTCGTTCCTCGCGCAGTATCGGTGCGTGGGTTACCTTCCCGTGATTCCCTACTTCGGACGCGAGACGTTCTGCATGATCGGCATCCACTCCATCCCCGTGATCACGGACGCCTACCTGAAGGGGTTTCGCGGATTCAACGCCGAGGAGGCATTGACAGCGGTCACGAACTCGCTCACTGTGACGCACCGGAACCGCCCGCGCGCCGAATGGTGGGTTCCGGACGAGAACTGGGAACTGCTCGACAGGTTCGGCTACTATCCGTGGGACTTCACCTACAACCAGGGCGTGTCGCGCACGCTCGAGATCGCCTACAACGAGGCGTGCGCATCGGCTCTGGCGCGGGCGATGGGCAAGGAGAATGTGGCTGCGCGCTTCGCCGCGCGATCCCAGCGGTGGACCAACCACTTCGACAGGGCGATGCTCCTCATGCGCGGACGTGGCGCCAACGGCGAGTGGCGCGAGCCGTTCGACCCGAAGAAGCGCACGTACTGCACGCAGCGCGGCGGCGACTACACGGAGTCGAACGCACGGGAGTACACGTGGTTCGTGCCGCACGACCAGATGGGCCTGATTGCGGCATTCGGGGGTAAGGAGAAGTTTGTCCGCGAGCTTTCGGACTTCTTCTGGAAACACCGCGAGTACCGCCACGACAACGAACCGGGGCACCAGGCGCCGTACCAGTTCGCGCTTGCGGGTCGGCCCGACCTGACGGCGCGCATCGTGCGCGAGACGATCCGCGGCAGCTACTTCGCCACGTCCCATTCCATGCGCGGCAACGACGACTGCGGACAGATGAGCGCCTGGTACCTGTTCTCGACGTTCGGCTTCTACCCGTTCGACGGCTTTTCCGCGACGTACGTGCTCGGCGCGCCACAGATACCCGAGGCGACGCTTCATCTGCCGAACGGTCGGCGTCTGCACATCACGGCGCCGGGACTGTCAGAAGAGGCGATGTACGTCGCGCGCGTCGAGCTGAACGGCAAGGCGCTTAAGGGACCGACCGTTTCTCACGCCGAGCTCATGCGCGGCGGCGAACTGGTCTTCCACATGACCGGAAGGGCGGTCGCCCCGTGACCGCCGAAAATCGGGAGGGACGCGCTCCTGCGCGTCCGCAAATAAAGAGAAAAATGGAGCAAGAATATGATGCTAAACCGTAGAGGTTTTTTTAAGCTTGGCGCGGGGGCGCTGTTCGCCGCCGGGACAGGGTGCGCGAACTCGCGCGCCGCGGACGCAAAATACTCCGTCCTCGTGCTGGGCGACGTGCACTTCGACGCGCCGGAGATCGGCGTCTACCACGCGCACTACAAGCCGAAGCCGGGGAAGGCGGCCGATATCTTCCCTCTGCGCATGAAGCGCGAGCACGATCAGTGGAGCGGGCTCATGCAACGGCTCGCGGCGGCGGCGCGCAAGGATATCCGTCCGGACACGAAGTTCGTGCTGCAGCTCGGCGACCTCATCCAGGGCAACTGCGCCAAGGCAGTGGTCCACGCGAAGATGCTGGAGGATGGGTTCTCCTACTTCAAGAAGACCGTCTCGCCCGACCTGCCGTTCTTGCCGGTCGTCGGCAACCACGACGTGGACCAGAGCAGCTGGCTCGACAAGAAGTCCGCCATGGAAGTCTACTGCGAGACGATGTTCCCGAAGCTGAAGCAGGAGCTGGGGCGGCCGGTGGATAGCACCACGTTCGCATTCCGTCAGGGACCAGACCTCTTCCTATACGCGGACTTCAACTTTCCCGATCACGAGCGTATACTGAATCTGCTGGAGGACAGCGCGAACGTGCGGCACACGTTCCTCGTCTCGCACGGCGCGGTGGTACCCGTCGGCCTGGGGGCAGGTTATCGCTGGTTTTTGCTGGGCAAGAAGGAGCATGAGGCTGCGCGGCGGAAACTCTTCTCCGTGCTGTGCCGCCGCAACGCGATCGCGCTCGTGGGGCACAACCACATCACCACGTTTGCTGACCTCAAGACGCCGGAAGGACGCCTCACGCAGTTCATGGCGACGAGCGTGTGGTCGGTTGAGAGGCAGGCGGACTCGCCGGCGAAATATACGTCGCCGTCAGACTACGCCAAGATCCCCAAGTCCTCCAAGAAATACGACGTGAACGATGCGCGTGTCCTGTTCGGCGAGTACAGGCCGCACCTCACCGACTGGTTCCTCTCCAACCAGCAAGGGCGCTTCATGCTGGACGTCTCCGACACGTCCGTGACGATGACCGCCTATGGTGGCGATCATGTCGAGGCCTCGCGCACCTTCACCATCCGTACCTGAAACTGGAGATTGCCGAATGAAACGTCTTCACGAGACGACGTCAGCGTGTGCGGGAAAGGTGTTCCTACGCGGGCAGCGGCGGATGCTGGTGACGACGATAGTCGGCTACACGCTGTTCT
>Ga0265298_10010492_pt1 | contig 10957 bp, 7 predicted proteins | sample AusTroGonzalo_MG_3_FD_193486 | JGI IMG/M metagenome (GOLD analysis project Ga0265298, IMG submission 193486) | Bovine rumen microbial communities from tropical cattle in Woodstock, Queensland, Australia - Gonzalo_01 | ecosystem: Host-associated > Mammals > Digestive system > Stomach > Rumen ...
CTTTGGTGGTCAATTCGCAAAGGCAGGTAACATCATCGTACGTCAACGTGGTACCGTTCACAACCCGGGTGAAAACATGGGTATGGGTAGCGACCACACGTTGTTCGCACTCTGCGACGGAATCGTAAACTTCCGCAAGAGACGTAACAACAAATCGTATGTTTCCATCCAACCGGTAGCTCAGGCGTAAGTATGTTAACATTAAAACAGATTTACGATGACCGAGCAAAAGTAATTGCCGGTTTACAAAAGAAGCACTTCTCAGGCGCCCAAGAGGCAATTGACGAAGTGCTTCGTCTGGATGGAGAGCGCAAGTCCGCACAGCAAGCCAAAGATGCTGCTGCAGCGGAGATGAACCGTATCAGCAAGTCTATCGGCATGCTCATGGCACAAGGCAAACGTGACGAGGCAGAGGCTGCCAAAGCGCAGACCGGCGCCCTCAAAGCACAGATTGCCGAGTTTGACGTGAAGATGTCGGAAGCCGAAGAGGCACAGACTAAACTGCTACTTACCATCCCTAACGTACCGTACGACATCGTGCCCGAAGGCGCATGCGCGGAAGATAATATTGTAGTAAAGAGCAACGTACCCCACCACGGCGGCGACACTGTCGGCACGTGGGTAGGCGAAGTGAATAACGACGAAGCAAAGCTTCCTCACTGGGAGTTGGCGAAGAAGTACAACCTCATCGACTTTGACCTCGGAGTCAAGATCTCGGGTGCAGGTTTCCCCGTTTATATCGGCCAGGGAGCGCGTCTTCAGCGTGCGCTGATCAATTTCTTCTTAGCCGAAGCCAACAAAGCCGGCTACACGGAGATTATGCCGCCGACCGTTGTCAACGCTGCTTCGGGTTACGGCACAGGTCAGTTGCCCGACAAGGAGGGTCAGATGTACCACTGCGAAGTGGACGACCTCTACCTCATCCCCACCGCCGAAGTACCGGTAACGAACCTCTACCGCGATGTCATCATCGATGAGGCTCAACTGCCGATCAAGAACTGCGCGTACACGGAGTGTTTCCGTCGCGAAGCAGGTAGCTACGGCAAGGATGTACGCGGTCTCAACCGCCTCCACGAGTTCTCGAAGATCGAGATCGTGCGCATCGATACGCCCGAACATTCGGATGCCAGCCACAAAGAGATGCTCGAGCACGTAGAAGGCCTTCTCCAGAAACTGGAGCTGCCCTATCGTATCCTGCGCCTCAGCGGCGGAGACATGTCGTTCACAGCAGCTCTCTGCTATGACTTTGAGGTCTATAGCGAAGCGCAACACCGTTGGCTTGAAGTATCCTCCACGTCGAATTTCGACACCTATCAGGCAAATCGTCTGAAATGTCGTTACCGTCGTGCCGAGGACAAAAAAGTGACGCTCTGTCACACGCTTAACGGTTCTGCACTCGCCCTCCCGCGTATCGTAGCGGCTCTGCTCGAGAACAACCAATGCGAAGAAGGAATCCGTATTCCGAAGGCTTTACAGCCTTTCTTCGGAGACGATATGATTCGATAAGATGTGAGAAGTGAGACCGCTTCGCTGTGAGAAGTGAGAAAAAAATTAAAAATTTTGGCATACACTCTTGTGTATGTCAATTTTTTTTTTGTAACTTCGGCACGCCCCTGAAGGGTTCCCTCCGGAGTTACAGTAAAAAAATCCTGCAAATGACAAAATAAAATAAATTTTATTTGCACATTCGGATTTTTTTTTGTAACTTTGCCGCGATTTTTGAATATCGAGTTATGACATCAACGATTATTGCAATAATTCTAACCATCGTAGTACTGATTTTCGGCTTTTGGTTGATTCAGTATTCGGGTTTCCGAAATGAAGAGAAGAAACGTCAGTGGGAGTTGAAGCGGGAGAGCCAGAAAGCTGTTTCGCCTATTCGTCTGCGTGCGTACGAGCGCTTGGCCCTGCTGCTGGAGCGCACGAAACCCGAACATATGCTGATGGAGCTGCGTGCCAACGAGCCCGATGCCATGAGCACTTGGACGGTCGGACAAATGCAGCAATACCTGCTTCGGACCATTCGGGCGGAGTTTGACCACAACCAGAGCCAGCAGGTCTATGTGAGCGACGAGGTTTGGGATATGATCATCAACGCGCGTGACCAGATGGCGGCGTTCGTCATCTCGATTGCAGCGCAGATCCCTGCCGATGCCAATGCGCAAACCTACGCCGCAGCCTTACTCACCGCCTACAGCAGTAACGGCACGACCCCGACCGATAAAGCATTGGAGTACCTGAAAGATGAAGCGAAGGAGTTGATGTGAGTAGTGAGTAGTGAGTAGTGAGTAATGAGTAGTGAGTAATGAGTAGTGAGAGAATTATAGGAGTGCTGGTTTTGCTGCTGATGGCAGTAAGTGCTTTTAGTCTCAACACTAATGACTCAACTCTCAATACTAAAAACTCAATACTCAATACTAAATCATCGATCTACAACGGAACGCAGATTAAGTTGGATATCGCTTCGCCGATTGTGATCGCCGGCATCAACGATTGGAAGATTCAGCACTACGAGATAGCGACGAACGTACGTCTGGCACAGCGCTACTACCCTACCGTCGAACTGGGTTACTCGGGCGGCACGAAGTTGCAAGGCGACACATTGACATACAAAGGCCAGGGAGGATTCATCCGCGTGGGCGCAGACATCAACCCGCTCAAGAAACATCCCGAGCGCCCGCACGCACTACTGATTGGTCTGCGTATAGGCACCGCAGTACATGATTGGAATCAGACAGTAACCGACAAGACCGGTACCACAAGCAGCACGAACGGCGGTGTTCGCGGAGATTGTTGGGGAGAGATCATCGCAGGTTGCCAAGTCTGTATAGCCGAAGGGCCCGTAGCGAAAGGCAAAAAGACGATGGCTTTTTACATGGGTTGGATGGGACGATTTAAGTTCCTTTTCACCCGAAACCTCTCAAGCCCTATCTACATTCCCGGTTACGGCGAACGCGACAATATAGGATGGGGACTCAATTATTACCTCGGATGGAGGTTTTAGTAGTGAGTAGTGAGTAGTGAGTAGTGAGAAAATATGCATAAATTTAGAGATTTAATAGTATGGCAAAAAGCCATGGAATTGGCGAAAGAAGTGTATCCATTAACACGCCGTTTCCCATATACAGAGCAAAAGGGATTAATTTCTCAACTTCAGCGTGCTGCCGTTTCTATCCCAGCAAATATTGCAGAAGGAGCAGGACGTAAGACGCCCAAAGATTTTGCTCATTTTTTATCACAAGCTAACGGTTCAGCTTATGAGGTAGAAACGTTACTTGAACTATCATTATCACAAAATTATATAACCCAAGATGAATTTAGCCAATTGGTTACTAAAATTGAAGAAATAGAAAAAATATTATATACTATGAGTAATTCTTTAAATTCAGATACGAAAAATCTCAATACTCAATACTAAAATCTCAATACTAAAAATTATGAACAAGACACAACTTTTGAATCGTGCAGCGGATAACATTCGTATCCTGGCTGCCGCAGCAGTAGAGAAAGCAAAGAGTGGTCACCCGGGCGGAGCCATGGGCGGCGCAGACTTCATCAACGTCCTCTTTAGCGAGTTTTTGGAATACGATCCTGACAACGCAGGTTGGGAAGCACGTGACCGTTTCTTCTTGGATCCGGGTCACATGGCTCCGATGCTTTATAGCCAGTTGTGCCTGGCAGGCAAGTTCACCCTTGAAGACTTGCAGAACCTTCGTCAATGGGGCTCGGTAACACCCGGTCACCCGGAGCGCGAGATTGAGCGAATGATCGAGAACACATCCGGTCCGCTCGGCCAAGGACATACATTCGCTGTCGGTGCAGCGATCGCTGCCAAGTGGTTCAACACCCGTTACGGCGAGATCCATAACCCGACGATCTACGCTTTCATCTCGGACGGCGGTGTACAGGAAGAGATCTCGCAAGGTGCAGGTCGTTTGGCAGGTCACCTCGGTCTGGACAATCTCGTCATGTTCTATGACTCGAACACGATCCAACTCTCCACGGGTTGCGGCGAAGTAACGAGCGAAGATGTAGCTGCCAAGTACAACGCTTGGGGATGGTTCGTTCAGGAGATCCCGGGTAATGACCCCGACGCTATCCGCGAAGCCATCATCAAAGCGAAAGCACACAAAGGCCAGCCGTCTATTATCATCGGTCATACAACGATGGGTAAGGGCTGCGTGACCGCAGAAGGTGCTAACTGGGAAGGCAAGTGCTCGACCCACGGTGCTCCGCTGAGCAAAGCCGGCGCTTCGTTCGAGAAGACTATCGAGCACCTCGGCGGCGATCCGACCAATCCGTTCCAGATTTTCCCCGAAGTAGAGAAACTGTACAAAGACCGCGCTGCCGAACTGCGCGAGTTGTGCAATAAGAAATACGCGGCATACCACGATTGGAAAGAGAAGAACCCGCTGGCTGCGAACGAATACGAGACCTTCATGTCAGGCGAAGTGCCTTGCATTGATTGGAGTCTCATCGAGCAGAAAGCCGGCGACGCAACCCGTAATGCAAGCGGCAAGGTACTCTCTTTCTTGGCAGAGAACGTAGGTAATATGATTGTAAGCTCGGCAGACTTGTCCAATTCCGACAAGACCGACGGATTCCTCAAGAAGACCCACGCGCTCAAGAAAGGTGATTTCAGCGGCCAGTTCTTGCAGGCCGGCGTGAGCGAGTTGACGATGGCTTGTGTGATGATTGGTATGGCGCTGCACGGCGGTATCATCCCTGCTTGCGGTACGTTCTTCGTATTCAGCGACTATATGAAACCTGCCGTTCGTATGGCTGCCCTCATGGAGCTGCCGGTTAAGTTCATCTGGAGTCACGACGCATTCCGCGTAGGCGAAGATGGCCCGACTCACGAGCCGGTAGAGCAAGAAGCACAAATCCGCTTGATGGAGAAGCTGCATAACCACCACGGCAAACCGTCGATGCTCGTGGTTCGTCCGGCAGATGCCGAAGAGACAACCCTCGCTTGGCGTGCTGCTATTGAGAACACGGAGACCCCGACTGCTCTCATCCTCAGCCGTCAGGACATCGCGCCGGTACCCAACGTGAACCTCGCCGGTTTCCGCAAAGGTGCGTATATCGTGTCCAAAGACGAGAATCCGCAGGTAGTACTGCTCGCTTCCGGTTCAGAGGTATCTACCCTACTCGCCGGCGCAGAACTGCTGCGTGCAGAAGGCATTCGCCTGCAGGTTGTCAGCGTTCCGAGTGAAGGACGTTTCCGTGAGCAAGACAAGGCCTATCAGGACGAAGTGCTGCCGAAGGGCATCAAGCGTTTCGGAATGACCGCCGGTCTGCCTTGCACGCTGGAGAGCCTTGTGGGCGAGAACGGTGCTATCTGGGGTCTCGAGAGCTTCGGTTTCTCCGCTCCGTACAAAGTACTGGACGAGAAACTCGGCTTCACGGCACAGAATGTATATCAACAGGTCAAGGCCCTGTTGAATTGATAATTGATAATTGATAATTGATTAATGGAATATAACTTTAGTGACATAGAGCGCAAGTGGCAAGAAGCGTGGGCAAAGGAAGGTGTCTATACCGTTTCGAACGAGTCCGACAAACCGCATTACTACGTGCTCGATATGTTTCCTTACCCTTCGGGGGCCGGCTTGCATGTCGGCCACCCGCTGGGTTACATCGCGAGTGATATATACAGTCGTTACAAACGGCTCAAAGGATTTAACGTATTGCACCCAATGGGTTTTGACTCGTACGGTCTGCCGGCCGAGCAGTACGCTATCCAGACCGGGCAACACCCGGAGAAGACGACCTTTGAGAACATCGACCGCTATATCTCGCAGTTGAAGAAGATCGGTTTCTGTTACGATTGGAATCGCGAGGTGCGTACCTGCGACCCCAAGTTCTATAAATGGACCCAGTGGGCGTTTGTGCAGATGTTCAACAGTTACTTCGATCCCAAGACCCAGAAAGCGCAGCCGATCTCTAAACTGATTGCCGAATGGGAAGCGAATGACCCGAAGTGGGCGAGCCTCACTGAGAAAGAGCAGCAAGAGCGGTTGATGAATTACCGTATTGCCTACCTCGCCGATACGAAGGTCAACTGGTGTCCGAAACTCGGTACCGTGCTGGCAAACGATGAGGTCAGCGAAGGTCTTTCCGTTCGCGGCGGCTATCCGGTGGAGCAGCGTGTGATGCGGCAATGGTGTCTGCGTGTCAGCGCGTACGCCGGTCGCTTGCTCGAAGGACTCGATCGTATCGATTGGACCGACAGTCTCAAAGAGACTCAGCGTAACTGGATTGGTCGTTCGGAAGGCGCAGAGATGCAATTCATGGTAAAGGTTAAAGGTGAAAGGTTAAAGGTTAAAGGAGAAAATTCTGACGAATTTCCAATGACCATCTTCACAACCCGTGCGGATACGGTGTTCGGTGTGACGTTCATGGTCTTGGCACCGGAGAGCGAGTACGTACAGCGCGTCATTACGGACGAGCATAAAGCCGAAGTGGAGGAATACCTCGCGTGGGTGAAACACCGTACGGAGCGCGAGCGTATAGCCGACCGCCGTGTGACGGGAGTATTCACCGGTTCGTATGCCATCAACCCGCTTACGCAAGGCGAGATACCGATTTATATCTCCGACTATGTACTGGCGGGTTACGGTACCGGCGCTATCATGGCCGTACCGGCACACGACAGCCGCGACTACGCGTTTGCGAAGCATTTCAACTTGCCGATTATTCCGCTGATTGAAGGTGCGGACGTTTCCGAAGAGTCCTTTGACGCGAAGGAAGGCAAGATGATCAACTCGGGATTCCTCAACGGCATGGAAGTAAAGGATGCCATCCAGGCGATGAAGGAATATATCACCAATACAGGAATAGGCCGTGTCAAGGTCAACTACCGTCTGCGCGATGCTATCTTCAGCCGTCAACGTTACTGGGGCGAACCCTTCCCGGTTTACTATAAAGACGGCATGCCGTACACGGTGGATGAGAAAGACCTGCCGTTGATGCTGCCCGAAGTATCGGACTTCAAGCCGACCTCGGACGGTCGTCCGCCGTTGGGCAACGCAGAGAACTGGACGTATAACGGTAACCCGTTAGAGCTCTGCACGATGCCGGGCTTTGCCGGTTCGTCTGCGTACTATCTCCGTTACATGGATCCGCATAATGACAACGTCCACGTGGGTAAACAAGCGAATGACTACTGGCGTCAGGTGGATTTGTACTTAGGTGGTAGCGAGCACGCGACAGGACACTTGATCTACAGCCGTTTCTGGAATAAGTTCTTGTACGACTTGGGTTACGTCTGCGAAGACGAACCGTTCAAGAAACTGATCAACCAGGGAATGATTCAGGGTCGGTCGAACTTCGTATATCGCTATATCGGTGAAGGGGCTACAGGCAACCTGTATATCAGTTACAACCTCATCGAGAACCCGGAGTATAAGGATAAAGTGCAACCTATTCACGTCAATGTCAACATTGTCGAAAACGATGTACTCGATATCAACGCTTTCCGTGCTTGGATGCCGGAATTCAAGAATGCCGAGTTCGTACTCTCCAATGGTCAGTACATCTGCGGCTGGGCGGTAGAGAAGATGAGTAAGTCGATGTTCAACGTCGTGAACCCGGACGATGTCATCGCCAAGTTCGGCGCGGACACCTTGCGTCTGTACGAGATGTTCCTCGGTCCTCTGGAGATGTCCAAACCGTGGGACACGAACGGTATCGACGGTGTGCATCGTTTCCTCAAGCGTCTGTGGAACTTATACGAGAACATCAGCGAAGAGGAACCGACGAAAGAGGAATTGCGCAGTTTGCATAAGCTCATCAAGAAGATCACGTGGGACATCGAGAACTTCTCGTTCAACACTTCGATTCCTGCGTTCATGATTGCCCAGAATGAGTTGACGACGCTCAAATGCAACAAACGGGCGATCTTGGAACAGTTCGCAGTACTGCTGGCGCCGTACGCTCCGCACATCGCCGAAGAGATGTGGCATCGTTGCGGCAATGAGTCGTTTGTAGTGAACGCCGAATGGCCGGAGTGCAACGAAGCGTACCTCGTAGAAGATACGCAGAAGTACCCCGTTCAGTTCAACGGCAAGGTACGCTTCACCTTTGAGTGCCCCAAAGACACGCCGAAGGAAGAAGTGGAGAAACTCGTCCTTGCTCATGGCGATACGGCTAAGTATCTGAACGGCGCAGAGATTAAGAAAATAATCGTGGTACCCGGACGAATCGTAAACATAGTGATGGGGTAAAACAAAGGGAGGCGAGTTCCTCGTCTCCCTTGTGAACCAGCTGGGGCTCGAACCCAGGACCCCATCCTTAAAAGGGATGTGCTCTACCTGCTGAGCTACTGATTCTCCGGCTTTTTTTCAAAAGCGGGTGCAAAGGTACAACAATTTTTTGAATTGACCAAATATTTTTGAAAAAAAATGCAAAAATAAATCGTTTTTGGTAACAAAATAAGAAATTTTTACATTAAAAAATGCATTTTTATGCAAATAAAATTAGAAAATAAACGCAGAAAGACCCAAAACATACAAGTCGGGAACATTTTTATCGGTTCCGACTACCCTATTCGCATCCAGACAATGGCGAACACGAACACGAATGATATCGATGCATCCGTGGAGCAAGCGAGACGTTGTATAGAGGCCGGAACAGAGCTGTTGCGGTTCACGACGCAAGGTTTGCGTGAGGTTGAATCGCTCAGAGAGATTCATGCGCAGGTGTTGACTGCCGTACCGCTCGTAGCAGATGTTCATTTCAATTCCGAAGTGGCAGATGCCGCGGCGCAAGTGGTCGAAGCGGTTCGTATCAATCCGGGTAATTATAGCAAGGATGCATCGAAGCTGGAAGAGCGTTTTGTACACCTGTTGGACCTGTGTCGCAAGCACAAGACGGCCATTCGTATCGGTGTGAACCATGGTTCGCTGAGTGAGCGAATGATGGATCAGTACGGCGATACGCCGCAAGGCATGGTAGAGAGTGTGATGGAGTTTCTGCGAATCGCTGTGGCACATCATTTTGAGAACATCGTCATCTCTGTCAAGGCATCTAATACGCGTGTGATGGTGGAGACCGTACGCTTGCTTGTCAAGACGATGGACAAGGAGCATATGGCTTTTCCGCTGCACTTGGGCGTTACCGAAGCCGGTGAAGGAGAAGACGGCCGTATCAAGTCGGCAGTTGGTATCGGTGCATTGCTGGCAGACGGTATCGGCGACACGGTACGCGTGAGTCTCAGCGAAGCGCCGGAGAACGAGATCCCGGTAGCACAAGACCTCGTGGACTATTTCACCGATGACGACTCGGTACGCTACGACGGTAGCGTGACCGCAGAAGTGTTAGATAATATAGGCGGCAACGCAGAAATACGGTACACCAGTTATGAAAGCGAATGGGAGTTGTACTGCTTGCAAGCCGCAGCCGAATGCGGGCGTCTGCTGTGGGACTACAAAGCCACGGAGTTGACGCTGGTGAATCCTAATTTCTCGGAGACGAAGTTGAACTTCTTGAGCAAAGACATCCTTCAAGCCGCGCGCGTGCGTATATATAAAACGGAGTATATCTCGTGCCCGGGATGTGGCCGAACGATGTTCAACCTCGAAGAGACCGTGCGTAAGGTCAAAGAGGCCACCGCTCACTTGACCGGTCTGAAGATTGCCGTCATGGGTTGTATCGTGAACGGTCCGGGTGAGATGGCCGATGCCGACTACGGCTACGTAGGCGCCGGTCGCGACCGTATCTCCCTATACCGCGGCAAAGAGTGCGTGCTCAAAAACATCCCGCAAGAAGAAGCGGTAGAGCAGCTGCTCCGCCTTATTGAGAGCGATAAGGCTTCGCGTTAAATTGTTAAATTGTTAAATCGTTAAAATATTTAATCTTATGCAAAAAAGTCCATTACAAATTGCGCGGCAGGGTTACCAGCCGAAGATGCCGGTAGCATTGCAAGGCGCTGTACGCCTCGTAGAAGGCGAGAAAACACATTCGGTAGCAGATCAGGAAGAGATTAAGAAACTGTTCCCGAACACCTATGGTCTGCCTCTTATTACCTTTGAACCTGCTCAGGGAAAGAACGCTTGCGCTGAGCCGTTCAATGTAGGCGTTATCCTCTCCGGTGGTCAAGCCCCCGGCGGTCACAATGTTATTGCCGGTCTGTACGACGGTTTGAAATCCTTGAACCCGAACAACAAGTTGTACGGTTTCCTCGGTGGCCCGAGTGGTTTGATTGACGGTAAGTATCAGGAGTTGACGGGCAACATCATCGATGAGTACCGCAACACCGGTGGATTCGATATCATCGGTTCCGGCCGTACCAAACTGGAAGAGACTTGGCAGTTTGACAACGGTATCGAGGTTTGCAAGCAGTTGGGCATCAAGGCCGTAGTGATCATCGGTGGTGACGACTCGAACACAAACGCGTGCGTGCTGGCCGAGTACTATCTGCAGAAACAATGCGGTATTCAAGTAATCGGCTGCCCGAAGACCATTGACGGCGACCTCAAGAACGAGATGATCGAGACTTCGTTTGGTTTCGACACCGCTTGTAAGACCTATGCCGAGTTGATCGGTAACATTCAGCGTGACGCTAACTCCGCGAAGAAATACTGGCACTTCATTCGCCTCATGGGCCGTAGCGCAAGCCACATTGCTTTGGAGTGCGCGCTGCAGAGCCAGCCGAATATCTGCTTGATCTCGGAAGAGGTTGAAGCAAAGAAGATGACACTCAATGACATCGTTGAGGACATCGTGAAAGTGATTGTAAACCGTGCTAACGCAGGTCTTAACTTCGGTACGATTCTTATTCCGGAAGGCTTGATTGAGTTTATCCCGGCAATGCGTGTACTGATTCAGGAGTTGAACGATATGCTCGCAGCTAACGAAGAGTTCACCAGCCTCGATGGCGACGATGCGAAACGCGAGTACGTAAAGAGCAAACTGAGCAAGGCTTCGTGCGATCTGTATCGTTCGCTGCCGAAGG
>Ga0265298_10010493_pt1 | contig 10956 bp, 11 predicted proteins | sample AusTroGonzalo_MG_3_FD_193486 | JGI IMG/M metagenome (GOLD analysis project Ga0265298, IMG submission 193486) | Bovine rumen microbial communities from tropical cattle in Woodstock, Queensland, Australia - Gonzalo_01 | ecosystem: Host-associated > Mammals > Digestive system > Stomach > Rumen ...
TACAAGAAAGGAAAACAACAATAACAAGGATTACATTGATAGGTCTATAGCCAAGTATGGTGTAAGATATTGTGACGACCAGAAAGCCTATAGGAAAGTCTATAATAAAAATCATAACCAACAATGTCTTGCTATGCGTAAGCCTGATGGAAGCAATACAATGACAGGAGCATTAACTCTAGAAGCCTATGATATGCTTAAGCCTCTAACAATGCGTGATAGGTATCTTAAGTATCAAGACATAAAAACTTCACATTGTACAATATAGATATAGGAGTGACACATGGTCTACACGCTATTTGACGCTTTGCCAACATTCCTGGACAGTAATGGCAAGCCCATCGTAGGTCGTCTTACATTCTTTGAAGCAAATGGGACAACTTATAAGCCCATCTATGCCGACCAAGAATACACTACTCTTCTCTCCAATCCTCTCCTTACCGATATGGGAGGAAAACCTTCTCATCAGGTCTTCCTTAAGAATGGTATCTATCGTGTCGTGGTCGAAAAGTTTATTGGCGACGGTATTGCCGATATGAATGCCTATATGTATGAAGGCTACGAAGCAAATTCTATTGGGACTACATCTCACTGGCAGTTTGAAAAAGAATTCGTCATTGATTCTGGTAACCTTGAATCATCTTCTATCTCTACATATGAGCTTCTCACTGTCCGTTATATCTCTGATCTTAGACAAGTAGACTTCGCAACTCATCCAGTTGTACAGGTCTTGGATTATGATGAGAATGTAAAGAACATTGCACCTCGTACTTACATTTGGGTAGATGGAAATGGAAGACCTGAAGACTTCGGGGTTACCATTATTTCTAACCGTAGTAATACTGGAAGATGGGTTCTGTGTGAATCTAGCATTATGGAATCTACCACGTTCGGTATTTCTACTTATACCGATCCAGGTGTCCTTGCATCTAGACTCAATGGTCTTGCAACTTATTCTCAGGATAACTATGGTAAGGCTAACGTAATCTATTTCCAGCCGGGTACTTATACTCTCTTGAATGGCTCCCAAGTCAGATTTGCAAAACCTATTGTATGCAATGGTAATCTTAAATTTGTATTGGCTGATGCTGATAATGAATCCGCCAAGGTTACATTCGATAAAGGCTTATCATATACGGGCACTAGTGAGCTTAATGGTAAGAATGTTGAGCTGAAGATTAGGGAAGCTACTGTAAAGACTTCATGGTATAGATATGATGCTAATTCCTCTTCATATGACGGAAGTGACGGATGGTATAATACTGTCATTATGAACGTTGACGATGGTCATACCAGAGCATTCGAAAAGTGCCATGTAATTATTGATACCGATATCAATAATGCTGCACTCAGCTTTGAGGATTGTCTGGTTACGCTTAATGCCGATATCAAAAAGGCCAATACAGAATTCGTCAACTGCACGTTTGATTGTGCTGAAGGCGTAATTGCTGCAGCTGTTACAATCAACGGCGTTGTAGATATCTATCCTCAGATGTTTGCTTCTGATCTTAGTTATGAAGACATTACCATTGACGAAGATGTTCGTTACTATCTTGAGGACTGGGGTGCAGATGCTTATGTGTCATTTAAGCAACAGCAAGGTGATACTAATATCGGTAGTCTTAACGGAAAGACTTTGACATCAGAACCTGAGCTTGCAGATGATACTCATATCTCTAACTTCTCCGGAAAGGTAAAATGCAAAGGCGTTGAGGTCTTTATTTCCAACTGGGATGGCTATATCGAAACTAACGGAACGTCTATTCTTCATATAGATAACTCCACAGTTAGTGTTAGAAACAATTCCGTTGGGTCTATGTATCTTGACGGAGTAAACCTCTCTGTGAAGGACAATGGTCTTCTCACTGTATCCGACTCCTTTACGGCAGAGAATTGTATGATTGACGCTAAGCTTAAGTTCAACACTTCTGGAGCTACATTCGTTAACTGCAACATTACAAAGGATATTGATTCTAGTACCGTTACAGCTATCGGTTTCTCTAGATGCAGTATTAATGCTGATGTTGATTGCAAAGATATCACTGCAGAGTATTGCACTATCAATGGCGTTATTACAGAGACGGCTTCTAACTCTCTTGATTTCAATATCTCTCACTGCACGTTTGGAACTACAGGCCTTCATCATATCGAAGGATCTAGCGGTTCTTCAGTAAAGTGTAACGGTACATGGGCTCATAATCTTAGTCTTCGTACTGATAAGCACTTCATTGAAGTAGATAGAACCCATCTTGACAGCGATGAGTCTGAACATTCATATGTGTATGAAGATAACAATGGACCTAAAGTCCTTCAGAGATATAGTGCTAATTGGAAAGATACATTGACTTTCTACGATGATTATCAAGATATTTATACACCGTGGCATGATCAAGATATAGCTCAGGTTAGAAAGATTGGTATGTATGATGACGACGGAATAAAGAAATGGAAAGGAATTTCTGGAACCGAAGCCGGAAGAGGTGAGACTACTGATAAGGGCTCATACTTTACCGAGTGTGAAATCTTTAGTGTGGCTCCTCTGACTGGTCAATGGCTGCTCTTAGCTATTCCTTCTACTGTTCTTACTGGTCCTGCAGAACCATCCTTTAGGATTCCGTCATCTCCTTGGAAATCTGAATTCACAGACTCCAATCGAGTGGTTGTTCATACCGATGAATCTGTAAATACTTCTGAAGACAGTGGAATGCCAGCTACAATGTGGCATGTATCTGACTTCAAGTATCGTCTTGCAGGTGAAACGGGAATTAGAGGTAAGATGCTTACTGCACAGTACCTTGAAGCCCACCAAGAAATTGAAGTCAGGTTCTTCTTAAAGAATCTTGATCTTGATTCTTGGAACGCAGAATTCTATCTTTAATAAGTATCCTTATACTCTCTATGGGTATAAGGATATCTATTCTAAAACTTCCCATTGTACAAGGAGATATCTATGGCTCTTCTCTCTCAAGCTTATCCCTCAGCCTTTTGGTTACAGTTTAATGATAATGACGGGCATCCATTAGCTAATGGATACCTGAAGACGTTTTTAGCTTCCGATCACTCGCAGCCTATTCAGACATATACATATCCTGGAAGTGGAGTAAAGAACGCTACGACTATTTCTCTCGATGAGGGTGGTCGTTGTACTATGGCTCTTGAAACCGATAAGGCGTATTATGTAGAACTTTATGATTCTAATGACGCTCTTCAAGGCACATGGGATAACGTTACTAGCGGTGGCGGAGAAGGATCAGGAAGTTCCTATCAATTTGTGTCTACAGATAATAGCATTACCATTACTCAGGATGGTAATATTATTAATCTCACTATCACAGCTGTTGAGAACACTTACGGAACGTTTACTTCTACCGTTAGAGATACTGATAAGAATATTGATTGGCAGACTAGAGTAGATGGCAATATCAATATCTCCCAGTCTAATGATCTTCTGCTTCGCCATGGTCAGCTTTATCATGCTACACTGAGACTGAAGTTAGCTATTGGTACTCTTGGAACTGACTTTGAAACGTGTGCTGTTACGGATTCTACCGGAGAAAGATATACATTTACTGTGGATGAGAGCGTTCATGAGTGGGAAAGCGAAATCTCATGGGATGTTAAGGCTCCGTATGCAGCATACAAGATTGGTTTGGATCTTCCTTCCAATATTGAACTGTCGTCTGCTACTCTGTTTATCCATGGTGTTAATGCTGTCGGAGGTGGCGGCGGAAGTGGATCTAATGTTGTTGTAACTAGCGATGATGACTCCGTCACAGTCAGAGAACACGCCGTGGGTGACACAACAGTTTTTGATCTTCATGTCGATGTTCATACGTTTGGGTTCATTGATATTGAGGAATAACAATAGGAGAAACAATCATGGCTACAGTAAGATATGCCAGTACAATTGACGAACATCCAATATACGCCAAGCGTGCAGAACGTGACAAGAATGGCGATGTAATTGACACAACCTACCTCAAGAAAACTGACGAACACGTTCTTGATGTAGTTAACAAAGACGGTACTTCGCTTGTCAATGCTCAGAAGAAGGCAGTAATCCCGGTCACCGATGTTAAGGTAAACAGCACATCTGTGGTAGATGAGCATGGCTCTGCTAACGTGGCTGTACCTGTGATCGGATATATTGATATCGAAGAATAACGGAGGAAGCGATGGCTACACGCAGGTTTGCGAATACTATTAACGAAAAACCTATCTTTGCCGAAAGATCATCTAAGGATCAGAATGGTGATGTAATCGACCAGACCTATTTAAAGAAAGTAGATGCCCAAGCCGAAAGCGAAGCGGTAGCTGCAGCTTTGAATAATCTGGACGAAAGAGTCAGTGCAAACTCGCAAGCCATTGCTAATCCTAATCTTGGCACTAGAACGGCTGATAGCTTAAATGCCCAAGAGTTGTATAAGGGTAGTAAGGAAGTTGCAACCATTGAAGATATCGGTGATGCAACCCTTACCATTCAGAGGAACGGTACCACCGTTCAGACATTTAATGCTAACTCTAAGACCAACAAGACAGCTAACATTTCCGTACCGACTAAGACTAGCCAGCTCACGAACGATAGCAACTTTGTGAGCGACAGTTCTTATGTTCATACAGACAATAACTTCACGAACTCCGACAAGAATAAGCTCGATGGCATTGCAGCCGGAGCTGAAGTAAACGTTCAGAGCGACTGGGATGAGTCTAATAGCTCTAGTGATGCTTACATTCGGAATAAGCCGACTCAGTATACGCTTGTCGAAGGATCTAACGTTCATCTAGTTGAAGATACCACTAATCATACGCTTACTATCAGTAGCGATGACACGGTCTACACAGGTGGCACAGGCATTAATGTCGATCCCACGACTCATGAGATTTCTATTGATACTGAAGATGTGCAGGTAGACTTCTGGCACGGTGGTAGCTCTAGTGCGATTGCAAGCGGCTCTAACCTTAATGCAAACGTGTCTTCTACGGCTTATAGAGGTAACTCGATCTATGTGTCTAGCGGTGCAATTACGCTTAAACCAGGTACATATGCCGTCAATGCGTTTGTAAAGGTCGATAACCTCAATGCAACCCTTGACAAGAACCTTTATAAGCTTACTGTCAGCGGTGGCTTTACAAATGGTCAGCCCACAGTTGTATTTGACTTTGACAACTCTTATGCTCATGAAGAGATCATAGAAGTCAGCTTCCTTACCGCAAATCTTGGAAGTTCCGATGTAGCTCTTGGGATTACCTGTGATGCTCTCAGTCAGCTCTCTGGCTTGGCGGTAAAGCTCACGTACGCTCAGGTCTACAACTTGAGTGGCATTGTCGGAAGCACTGGCTCTAGCGGTGGGACAACCACGATTACGCTATCTAGTACTGACGGAAGTGTCACTATTACGGAAAGCACTGTCGGGGATACTAAGAACTTTAACCTTAGCGTTCCAGCTCAAGTGCAAGCTGATTGGAGCCAGACTAACTCTAGTGCCAAAAGCTATATCCGTAACAAACCGGATCTCACTGTATATGCGTTGGCTTCTTCAGTTCCTACTAAGACTAGTGATCTCACTAACGATAGTGGCTTTATTACTCTTAGTGATGTGCCTGCCCAAGAGCAAGCCGATTGGGATGAAGCTGATTCGAGTGCTGCTTCGTATATCAAGAATAAGCCTACACTCTTTGACGGAAACTATGACCATCTCACTAATAAGCCTGATCTTAGCCAGTATGCCTTGGTTAGCTCTTTGGCTGATGTTGCGACTTCAGGGTTATATAGCGATCTAAGTGGTAAGCCAGATCTCAGTGTATATGTGCTTAAGAGTACTCAAGCTGATACTGACCAAGCTGTAGCAGCTGCTTTGAACAATCTCGATGCACGCATGAGTAACGCTGAGAGCAATATCGCTAATCCCTATCAAGGCTCAAGGACTTTTGACGAGATCAACTCTCAAGTCATTAAGCTTGGTGGTAAGGATATTACTACACAGCTCAATGCGGCTATTGCAGAAGCTCAAGCGGCTAGTCAAGCGGCTAGTCAAGCGGCTAGTCAAGCGGCTAGTCAAGCGGCTAGTGCCGCTCAGTCTGCCGTTGCGGATCTTGCAGAACCGACTGCAGCAGCTTTGAATAACCTTGATGCCAGAATCGATAGCCTTACCGAAAACGCTTTGGCTAAGAATCTTGGTGATAGGACTGCAGACAAGCTGAATGCTCAGGAGTTGTATAAAGGCGGTAAGGCGGTTGCAACCGTCAACGATCTTCCTACTGTCAATAATGCTACTCTCACGATTCAGAAGAACGGAAGTAGCCTTGGAACGTGGACTGCAAACCAGTCTACTGCTAAGACTATTAACGTGACGGTTCCGACTAAGACTAGTGAGCTTACTAACAATAGTAACTTCGTGTCTGACTCTTCGTACACTCACACGGATAACAACTTCACAACAGCCCTTAAGCAAAGGCTTGAAGGTATTGCAGCTGGAGCCGAGGTGAACGTACAGAGTGATTGGGATGAAAGCAATAGCAGCAGCGATGCCTATATTGCCAACAAGCCCACGCAGTACACGCTCATCCCTGGTACCGGGATTGTGCTAACGGAAGATACTGTCAACCACACGCTGACCATCAGCTTAGCGTAAAAATATATTCCTATAGACCTTTCGATCTATAGGAATATTACATTATGTCCAACACAATGGATTATCGCTCCCTCCTACAGGAGCGTAACCTTACCGAGAGACTGACTGGAGCCTCAGTCTGAAATAAGCAACACATTTGCAATACTTCGTCTCTCACGTGTCTTACAGTCTAGACATGGCTTGTCATCGACCATTATTTAGTTGAGTTCCTATACTCATCATCATATAACGCCAACATTATATTGAGGTTATTATGGAATCCAAGAAGTTTAAGTTACCTAAATCTGGTGTGATTGTTACAGCTTACGATGACGGTCACTTTGAGTACACGAACATCTACGGAGAACATCTGAGCATTCTCGGCTCCGTACAGAGCAACGGCACGCTAAAACTCGGAGTGAGAGGGAACGGCACTAGAGACGACATCGCAGCTCACCTGATCATCGCAAACTTGTTCCTGCCTAATCCTAACGGTAGCACTAAAGTTGAGTGGAAGGACGGAAACAAGTGTAACAATGCCGTTTCCAACCTTAGATGGAAGGCTAAGGGCAAAGGCACGACTAACAGTATCCTGTCACGCTCGTGCACTGAAATCCCTAAGAACTATAAGGACATCGACAGGTCTAAGCGTGAGACGGAGATGTTCATCATTGAAGCCCACGGAGAGGAGTACAAATTTATAAAGACTCTCTCCTATAACCCCAAACTTCCCATTGAGTAAGAGGATATGCATATGGTAATTAAAGACTCAGACTGGGTGACTTTAATCAGTATTGTTCAGCACATGGAAATCAGGATTCAAAAGCTCGAAGCTGCCGTAAAGAAGCTTGGGATTGATACTCACCCTGAGATGACTGACACAGAAGTTCAACAGCTTATCGATAGCTTAGTATAGGAGGAGCTATGGCAAACATTTGGTATACCTATAACGGTCATCCGCTTAATAGTGGACACGGCATATGCGGAAAGTCTATCATCCCTCCTCAACCGCTAACGTTTAGATTTCAGTTCGGCTATAATGATGTGGGCTATGATCCTAGTAACTTAACTCCTGACTCAAATAGCTGTGCAGAAAGCTATACATGGTCTAATGTATCAGCGAACATTTGGGATTGCACTGTTACTCGTAAGAGTTCTGTTAGCAATAACTCTGCAGAAGGATTATTCCGCAATGTATTTACAGCTTCAAACATTCCATATAGCACAGGAGTCTATACTGTCTATCTGACTCAGGTTCCCGATACTAGTGCTATCACGAACATGAGTCATATGTTCGACTATTCTTCCATGCTTAGTGGTAGCGTTCCTCTCATGGATACGAGTAACGTAACTGACATGAGTTATATGTTCAACGGTACTGGATTTTCTAGCTTCCCGGCTTTCAATACGGGTAAAGTTACTGACATGAGCTGGATGTTCGCTAATGGTAGAGGAGGATTTACTCTTCAGTTGATGGACACAAGCAAAGTAACGAACATGAGCCACATGTTCTACTTTGCTTCTCCTGCTGGAACTCTTCCTTCGTTCGATACGAGCAATGTGACGGATATGAGCCACATGTTCGAGCAGGCTTCTCTGTCTTATGTACCTGGGCACGTTACAACTATTCCACAGTTCAATACGAGCAGAGTTACAAACATGAGCTACATGTTTGCTAATAATAGCGGCTTTACGAGCATTCCGCTTCTTGATACGAGTAATGTTGAAGACATGAGTTACATGTTCTACAAGTGTGAAGGTCTTACATCTATTCCGCAGTTTGATACAGGCAAGGCTGTGGATATGAAGTACATGTTCTCAGGAGCTAAGGATATCACGACCATTCCTACGCTAAATGCGGCATCAGCTGTTAATATTAACGGAATGTTTGCTGTTTCTAATTACTGGTATAGCGATGCTCCTAAGATTACGACTGTGCCATTGTCTAACACTGGTAACGTGCAATCGATGTACAATCTTTGCCAGAAGTGCTCTACGCTGACTACTATACCGTTGTTGGCTACCGATAGTGTTACATCTTGCAGCTTTGCATTTGAAGAATGTGTTAATGTGACAGGAGGGGCTTTGGCTCTGTATCAACAGATGAGTACTCAAGCCAATCCGCCTTCTAGCCATCAGAACATCTTCATCAATTGTGGTTCTAGTACAACTACAGGTGCTGCAGAATTGGCAAGCATTCCTCAGTCATGGGGAGGATTGGCAAATGGATAAAGCCCTATCTGCATTAGATCAAATTGGTAAGAAAGTAGGTGTATGTGCAGCGTTATTCGTAGCGTATTTGTATTTTCAAATGCAAGATATTAAGAAAGATATAGAACGGCTAGACCGAACTACATCTGATCTAGCCGAAGTAAAACAAGATATAAGTGCGATTAACGCTAAGCTTCAAATTATTCTTGATGATTATTCTTCAAAGAAATATATTCTAAAAAGCGGTCACGCAAACTAAGTGGCTTAAGTCTTTTGTATAGCCACTCAGGAATATAATGATACGCAGTTTTAGTTCCGTCTGGCTTGATCATATTAAGAGACTTACCTCTTAAATGACGTAATTGCTTTTCGTATTCTCTCCTACTCTCACAACGTCTAACAGATATAAAAGGATTTCTATTAATAACAATTGATGAATTCTCGATGTTTTCTTTAGCTGTAACCCATCTGAGATTAGTAGCTCTATTATCACTACGATTTCTATTAATATGATCTACGAAAGGTACATTACGCTTGTTTGGTATAAAAACTTCAGCTATTAGTCTATGTACTGAATAGACTGTTCCTCCTATGCGTATACAATAATAACCATTGTGATGCATGAATCCTTTCGTATAATTGCATTTCTTGCTCATGCTTCTAACACGATTAAGTATCATTCCGTCCTCTCTAACGAATCTCTTAACGAAAGGATGGAGAATGGACATTTTACCAGTGAGTGTTGAACAAATCATATTATATCCTCTCAAATTAAAAATACCTCCTAGAGTTAATCCCTAGGAGGTAGTCACGTTTCACAACGTTACATTCTAAAGTTGTGAGATTAGTCATATCAAACTTGACATTGATAACAATAAGGAGACAATTTATGAGCGTCCCGAACAGTTCAATTCTTTGGAGCGTTACTCAAGATCTTACCGATAGTCAGAAGCAGCAGGCAAGATCTAACTGCGATGCTGTGAAAGCCAAGACCACTTCTACAGCCATTCCTCCCGTAGATACAGTCATACAGACTCTTCAAATCGTTGCTGACGGAAGGGTCAAAGCTGATGGAAGTGATGTTGGGCTACTTGCTCCCTCCGTTGGGCAAACTGACGCAGGAAAACTTCTTGTGGCAAATTGGTCGGGATCTCCTGGGATTGGTAAAGCAAACTGGCAGGATGGCAGTAACTACCTCAACAACGTCTTTATCGCTATCTATGGAACAACAAGCTATTCTGATATTGTTGCTGCCATCAGTGCAAACAAGGCTATCTTACTTAAGGTTGCAAACACCAAGTTCATTCCGCTAAGTAGATACGTAGCCAACTCTAGTGCTATCTTTACTTCCATCAGCATGGAAGGCAACATGATTACTGGCGGTATCATCCACTATGTTGTAAACTCTTCTGGGTGGCAGACTAGTCCGAACCTCTATAACGGCAATCATCAGACTCATCTTCCGTCTTGCGGTACAGCCAACGTAACTACAACCGTTCAGGATACAGCTAGCGAATGGCTCGTTGTAGGTCATCTTAAGATTGGCGGTATGGGTACACAGGGTGGTGGTATCGATATCTTGCTCAAGAATGCCTTTGCAAACGGTAATATCACTGTTCAGTATCATACCCTTTTCCGTACCAATGCTTCTTCTGGCGGTGAAGATAACACTTGTACCTATGGAAGTGCTACCTTGACTCAGGGTTCTTGGTCTAGGCTCTTTGCTATCGGTCAGTATAGCGGTACAAACAACGTTCAGTGTCAGCTTGATGCAGACGTGTGGATTACGGATACGGATACTCCGGATCACTACAAGATCACAGTATACAAGTATTGGGATGGAACGCACACCAGACTGCTTATCAGTATTCGTGAGTACTGGGGAGACGAAAATTAGCCATTATATTAATATTCTTGTAGCTTAGGCTACAAGAATATTTTATTTTGCATTATTCTTTCTGCTACAATATATAGGACAACAGGTTTTATTATATGCCTTATTAACAGAAAAAAAAAATAGTACCACAAAATTTTCTGGTACTACATCTGGTACTACCCAATTTTTCAGGAACGTTTCTTCATTTTTTACTACAGTACCATACAGTACCACACTTTCCGAAAAAATTTTTTAAAA
>Ga0265298_10010494_pt1 | contig 10955 bp, 11 predicted proteins | sample AusTroGonzalo_MG_3_FD_193486 | JGI IMG/M metagenome (GOLD analysis project Ga0265298, IMG submission 193486) | Bovine rumen microbial communities from tropical cattle in Woodstock, Queensland, Australia - Gonzalo_01 | ecosystem: Host-associated > Mammals > Digestive system > Stomach > Rumen ...
AACATAAAGGCAAATCCTTACTGAAGAAATATCCTGGTATTCTTACCAATACAAAACAGATTTTTATTCATAAAATAAAAGATGTCATTTTGATGCGAAGTGACGAACTCTTTATTTTTATGTTTGTATCTCTGAAAATGGTTGCTTATTATGGAAACTACACATTAATAGTATCCCGTATCGGACAAGTCTTCAGCGCAATGCTTGACAGTATCAATGCAGGCATTGGAAACTTGATAGCAGAGGGCAACAAAAAAAAGATTATGCAGGTTTTCTGGGAAATGCTTACCATTAGGCATTTTGTCGCCGGCTTTTTGTGTTTTACAACATACCATTTCGTTGAGCCCCTTATCTCCGTATGGCTGGGAGAACAATACATTCTCGATCGAATAATAATAGCCTTACTTGCTGTCTACATATATATCAGTTCATCACGAGGCGTTGTTGACATGTACAATCATGCACATGGCCTTTATGGTGACATTTGGGCAGCCTGGGTGGAACTGGGAATCAATATTATAGTCACTCTTGTTGCCGGATACTTTTGGGGTATTGCAGGCATTCTGTTAGGTAAGATCACATCTATATCTATTATTGTCTTATTGTGGAAACCTTACTACTTATTCCATAATGGCCTGCATCTGCCCTACTCTCACTATTGGCGAGGTGCCTCACGCAACTATATAGTATCACTAGTCAGTTTTGTTACAGCACACTTTATACTGAAGTGTATACCAATAAATGGTGCTAGCGATTACATGTCTTTGGTACTTTTCTGTATAACTGGGCTGACCGTCTACATGTTCATTAACCTGACACTCATCTATTTATTCTGTAAGGGAGCAAAAGACAGTCTGGATCGCATTAGAATAAAAAAATAATGATTCAATTTTAGCAAACTCAATATTATATGATAACAACAGACAAAATTTTAAAAAAAGAAACAACTGACTGGAAAATACAGTTGTTCAGGTACGTTATTGTGGGTGGAATCTCGTTTATTGTAGACTACTCCCTGCTATTTGTGCTGACAGAACATGTTGGCTTACACTACATCGTATCTGCTACTATATCATTTATAGCGGGCTTAATTGTCAACTATACCATCAGCACTAGTTGGATATTTAGAAATTCCAAATTGTCGAATACAACTGTCGAATTCATCATCTATGGTGCTATCGGTGTTGTAGGTCTGGTCTTGAATAATATCCTACTTTACTTGTTTACCGACATTCTTCATATCCACTACATGTTATCAAAATTGATTACTGCCGCATTAGTGATGGGGTGGAACTTCGTAGGCAGACGCATCATCTTGTTTAATAATTAAATAAAAGTCATGAAAGAAAATACCGAAAAGAAAATTGCCGCCATTGCGGGGGCTGGTCCCGCTGGTTTGACAGCAGCATTTGAACTGATGGGCAGTGGAACTGTTCATCCAAAAGTATTTGAGGGAAGCAACGCCATTGGCGGAATATCTCAAACCGTGTGCTATAAAGGAAACAGAATGGATATCGGTGGTCATCGCTTCTTTAGCAAGAGCAAGCGAGTCACCGACTGGTGGAATCAAGTTATGCCCTTACAAGGAGCGCCGTCTCTGGATGACGCCCTTATAGGGCGAAAAAAAGAATTTGCCCCAACTGGGCCTAACCCCGAGCAGACAGACAGAGTAATGCTAATAAGAGAGCGCGTTTCTCGCATTTTCTATCTCCGTAAGTTCTTTGACTATCCCATCTCTTTGAAATGGAAGACATTCGCCAACATGGGACTTTTGAGGACCATAAAGGCTGGACTCGGATACCTATCATCCACAGCCATCAAGAAAAAAGAAGACTCGTTAGAAAACTTCTATATAAACCGTTTCGGTAAACCACTCTACAAGATGTTTTTCGAGGACTACACGGAGAAAGTTTGGGGAATCCACCCTTCAAAACTCGGTGCAGACTGGGGGTCTCAACGGGTAAAGGGTCTTTCCTTCTTTGCCATCCTTAAGGACATGATAAGCAAAAGGATAGGAGTGAAGCAAAAGGAAGTGGAAACATCACTCATTGAATCTTTCATCTATCCCAAACTCGGCCCCGGACAGTTGTGGGAAACTGTGGCAAAGGACATCACTGAGATGGGCGGGGAGATTGCCATGAACTCGGTCGTCAGCAAGGTCCACATTCAAGGCAATCGTGTTGACTACATTGAGATTGAGCACGAAGGATGTGTCCCAAAACGGGTGGATTGTGACTATTTCCTGTCATCAATGCCCATCAAGGATCTTATCGCAGCCATTGACGGTATAGAAGTGCCAAAAGACGTTTCACGCGTTGCAAGTCAACTTCCTTATCGTGACTTCATTACCGTGGGATTGCTTGTAAAAAAACTGAAGATGGAAAATGAAACATCAATTAAGACCTACAAAAACCGTATTCCAGACACCTGGATCTACATTCAAGAACGGGACGTGAAAATTGGCAGGCTCCAGATTTTTAATAACTGGTCGCCATATCTTGTGAACAATTATAAAGATACAATTTGGATTGGCATGGAGTACTTCTGCACAGAAGGTGACGAGATGTGGAATATGGATAAAGATAAGTTCATCAAGATGGCCATAGAGGAACTAGTACATATCGATTTCATTGAAGCCGAAGATGTTATTGACAGTACACAGGTCAAAATCAAAAAAGCCTATCCATCCTATTTCGGAACTTATTATGAACTCGACACCGTCAAGGAGTTCCTGAACAAGATTACCAACCTCTATTGTATTGGGAGAAACGGCCAGCATAGGTATAACAATATGGACCACTCCATGCTGACTGCCATGGAGGCCGTCGACCTCATCAAGGCTGGTTCTACCGACAAGACCGCAATCTGGGCCGTCAATACCGAAGAAGAATATCACGAAACCAAATCATAAGGATAATGAATATCAAGAGGGTACTCCAACTGAAGACAATCTATGCAATAGCCATACCATATTGCCTTCTGCTGATTTTAAAATGCGGAAGACAATGGGACTATGATACAGACAGTTATGTTGCGGCTTGGGAAACCATCTCGTCTCTTCATCTTGACCTTTGGAGGACTCCCATATATCCGCTGTTCATCGGACTCACAAAATTTCTGTTTGGATCGTACTTTCTAATAGTTGGCACCGTCATTCAACATCTTATTTTCTTAATTTCCATCAGGTATTTTTACAAGCTTGCTCAAGGCGTTGTTAAATCAGAGCGTTCTGCCTGGTGGGCAACCGCCTTCTATGCCCTCTATCCCTGTGTGGCCACATGGAATTGTTTCAACTTGACAGAGCCTTTTGCAATTTATAGCATGATATTCATGCTTTATTGTGCTCTAACGGCCTATCAGAAGAATTCAGTCTTTCACATTGTTGTATGGGGAGGCTGGTTCTGTTCCAAATATTCCTACGTCCCGCACAGATTTATATATTACCTGTTTTTCTTGTCGGGTGGTTGCTGTTGTATCTCAAGGAAAAAAGGCTATCAAGAATCATTGTCGGAGGGGTTGCAGGAACCATGTTTGCCTCTTGTTGCATGTTGCTATATATATATACCTTCAAAAACACCTATGGGGTATTTACTCCTTGTGGCGTTGGAATTGTCAACAAATACTATATGGCAAGAAGAGACGGGACATTAATTGCGAGTCAAATTGCAGACCAGAAGTTCAGAAAGTTTGTAGAAGAGAGAAACCGGGTGTTTGAGAACGGGAAAGGCACGTCTGTCGATTTATTTAAAGAGTCGCAGGATGCCGTCTATACGTTCGGACTAAAGCAGGTGTCAGACGTCGTCTCAGATTCCTCCCCAAACACATTAGGGCATCAGGTCAAAATGGCTTTCCAAAGATTCCGCACAGCATCTAATGATCATTTATTCACAACGTTCATTCATAAACTCACTGTGATAACGGACATTTTCGGAGTTAGAATCAACTTTGCATATTACCTGTTACTGATTTATCCGTTAGTGCTTTTGCGCTGGTATATCAAGATAAGGGATATTCCTTGGTTCTCATCATTGTTATTTATGGTTGGTGCCAGCCACATGCTGATTATCATTGTAGCGTGTCAAAACATATGGGGGCGTCTTGTCCTACCCGTTGTACCTATTTATATTATCATGTTTACTCAACTTTGTCACAATGCCCTGTATATACGCGTAAATCGCGGACAAGACTATTGTTGACCCTATCGTGATGATTATAAGCAGAAAAATGTTGGTCACCGTCTTCGTCGGGATAAAGAAAGCTACAGCAAAGATATGTGCAAGATAGACTTCATAAGAATGTCGACCAACCAAGCTTATGAACTTCCTGAAGGGCAACGGACACTTTGTTATTGAAAACAGAACTAAAATAGGTGGAATCAATAGCGAATGACGCATCTCCTCATTACCCGAAACCAAGCCAAGACAAGTAGCCACGACACACAGTCTCAACACTTGCTGCATCTCGAATTTACTAAAATGTTCGTATGCAAGGACACCCATATAGATAATGGGCATCCTCAATGCCAACAAACCAAACGGGAAATGCTTGTTTTCGCGGATGATAACAGCCAAAAGAACAAGTAAGACCAAAATACACAATTCATAAACGCTTCCTTTTTCACTAACCAACCCTACAAACCAAGATATTAGTGGAAAGAAAAGATATAGCAGGATGATGGCAGGCGTAAACCAGTCGAAACAGAAATTGCATGAAAAAAATTCTGGATATTTGAATAATGAAAAGCCTGTTATCTGACAAACACTCTGAATAACCATTCTGTCAATCGGACAATGGCGTTGGAACGTCAGGAACAAAGTCAGTAAGAACAGCAAATACACGGGAAACAGACGCTTGACACGGTTAAGATAGAAATGGCCTAACGTATTTTTCTTTATTGATCCTTGTAGACCATAAGCACTAAGCAACAGGAAAATATCAACCCCCATCGCCCCTCTGTCAAATATAGATATCCAGCGATTTGTGGCAATCCCCCCCACTTCACACCAATAATAGACATGGAACAGGACAATCCAAATAATCGCTACCCCCATGAGATAAGAACGATTCTCTTTACCAAATACTCTATTTACCGCTTCATTCATATATTCTTCATCTTTTCCGTAAAACAAACTTGCCAAGCGATTTACCAAACATTCTAAAGAATCGTTTGGGATTAAATATTAATGACATCCAAAAATCACGAAGTCTTAAGAGCATGGACTTCTGTATTTCAGCTCTTTCAAAAAAAGTCTTGGAGATGGTGTCGTTTACGGACTTCGGATCAACAACTGGAAAATTATTTTTCAGACACATAAAATGCTCTGGATTGTTCATCGTAGTACGAATCATGGCTGACTTATTATATGTTAACCCATCCCCTTGAATACGATAAACAGACATCTGCTGATGCATTCCACGAAGTTTACCTGTCATTGCACAACTGAGAACAATGAAAATATCATAATTTTGTATACATTGTGGATTCTTCAGTTTCTCATAAAATTCCATAGCCTTATTTCGACATACAATGGAAGCAGTAGGAATTGTCCAATTAATGAAGACCTCAGTTGGGTTGTAATCCCGGTCTTCTATGTCCTCACAATTTATCCAAGCCTTCGCTTTGCACTCGTATTTCTTCATTGCACTGTGAAAACACATGGAATAGTCTTGGTGATTATCCAGGAAATCTACTTGACGCTGAAGTTTATTCTCATCTGTCCAATAATCATCACCCTCGCAAAATGCAATATACTTTCCTCTACGATGTTTTTCATTCATTAAAGCTATTATACGCTTAAGTCCACCTTTTTTCCATTGATTTTCGGTTTCTATCATCGGTGTGAAAATCTCAGGGTATTTCTGAACATAATCCCGTACAATTTCTGTTGTCCCGTCTGTTGATGCATCATCGTGAACAACAACTTCGATAGGGAAATTGGTCTTCTGAATCAAAAAACCATCCAATGCATTCTTAATATAATTTTTTTGATTATAGGTTATACACCAGATAATAACAGTTGCATCCATATCCATAGCATTCTTTTATTCACGAATTATTTTAAACACCTTTGAATAATTTTCAAGAATGTAAAAAGGCCCTTCTCTGCCATCCAAAATTTTATCTTCTCATTTTTAGAATAATTCATTTCCCTCCAAATATAATTTGATTCCGGAAAAGTTTTTCTATAGGCTTCGTAATCTAAGAATTGTTTCGTCAAAAAATTGCTCTTTATGTTAAATTTTCTCAACATAAGACGATGACGGATATTATCATCGTATAAATTCTTCTCTATGAAATATTTTTCAATAATCTCAACCCCTTTAACATGACTTTTCAGACTCTTCCATCTCACACTTGAGGCACTTCCTTGCCTAAGGATGTAATGATACAGACCTTGATGTACAGCGGAAACAATTTCAGCATGCTGATATAATTTTATCGTAACAATGTAATCTTCTACAATATCAAGATTCGGCGTAAAATGAATCGAATGGAATAGATTTCTCTTTATCAGCAATTTCCACAATACAGAGCTCAACTCGTAGTCAATTGCTTTTATCATGTTATCATAACCATTATTGCAGTAAGGTTCTTTACAGTATTTTTGTTCTCCGTTGTTCTCCATGATGAAATCACATCCAACAATGTCCGCATGATCTTTATTTACTGATGCCACGAGTAGCTCTACCATATTAGGCTCAATCCAATCATCGCTATCTACAAAAAGGACATAGTCACCCGTAGCATTTTTTAAGCAATCATTCCTTGAAACGGCTATTCCCTCATTTCTTTCATGGATGATTAGTTTTACCCTATCTTCTTGTATATGATATTGGTTTATTTTCCTTTTAAGAATATCTATGGAATTATCAGAAGAACAATTATCTACGAAGACAAAATCTATAGAAGAATAAGTCTGACTAAAAATAGAATCCAGACATCGTTCAATATACTTTTCTGCATTGAAAATCGGTATGAGAATTGATACCTTTAACAGTTCATCCATTACTTTTTTTCATCAAATTAACACCTTGTTCTATACATATCTTTGCTCGCCAATTAACAAGACTAAGATTCTTGGCAATAGGTGCAACAGCATGCATCGTATCCCGTTCCCTATAGGAGCGACCGCCAAAGTTCACATTACATTTTCTACCAAATACATGTTCTACAATACTCACTAATTCCCGAATTGTTGTTCCCTTACCTGTACCTATATGGAATTCTTCTCCGTTATCAAGATCACAGAACAGTTTCGCATTACTCAATATATGAACATAAAAACCAGCAAGGTCGTCTACATGTGTGAAATCCAATATTTGCTCACCAGCAGTCATGTCTACTGGGACTTTAGAGTCAATACTTTCAATAATATAATCCATCAGACGTTTTACTGTAGGTTTACCGCCATATATAGAATAAGGTACAACTGTTATGTACTTGAATCCGCTCAACTGTGAGTAATAATCACAAAAAACACGAAAAGCACTTTTAGTTGCTGAATACAAATATGCATCATCTATTTGAGAAGGCCCATATCTATATTCAGCGAAAGAACCGGTGTTGACAAATAATTTGAAATTACTGCAACGTGTCAAAGCATCAAGCAACAGTACGCCGAACTCAATATTTGCAGCCAACATTGGCTTAATAATTTCAGTATCATTTCGCTCTGTTGTCACAGTAGCCAGATGAAGGACAATCTCCGGATTAAACGCCACCAGTTTATCCAATTCTGTAGTAAGGATGTGGCAACATTGCTTCCAAGGGAACATCTGCTGTGCCTTAGACAAGTCTGTTTCAATATTAAGCGTTAACAACTCAGCATCTGGCAGCTGCTCTACAATCATTGGCATCAGATTCTGTCCAACAAATCCTGTAATCCCAGTCAATGCAATTTTCATAATCTAAAATTGATAATTTATTTCTGATAATTCAATATTGTCAGCCTCTGCAGGGTCGTGAGGTTCTGGAATAATATCCATAACTGTTGATATCTCTTCACCTAATCCATGGAAAGCCATCCACAAGCCAGGTGCAAGTGTCAATCGTTGGTAATTTGATTCTGGTGAAAGGGTGATTTCTTCAAAGCACTTTCTCTGTTCATCATAAATGACAAACTTTACAATTCCATGAATCACAACCAAGTTTAGTGTCATACGATTGTGTTTTTTCCACCCTTTAGTACATCCAGGCAGAATTTGTGTAAAATAGGCTTCTCCAAAGCCCGAGAAAGTGGTCTCAGTGGCTTTCATTCCATGCAAAACGTCACCTTTCTCTAATGGAATGCGTCTAAGTGGTGTCAATATTACTCCGTCCATCCTATTTTTTGTTCTTTTGCACAATTCATATATTCAAAAATCTGATTCACGGTCAGCTGGTACATGTCAGTTTCGCTCTTTGAATAATAAGCTTTGTACCAATTAGCGATAAAACGCACACAGTCTTCATATTTTAACGTGGACTGCCAATGAAGATAAGCCAACGCCTTGTCACAATTCAACTTCAGTAAAGTAGCTTCTCTAAATGGTACATTTCCTGTTATCTTTACAGCCTCATCTCCTTCAATACCCCAAAGTAACGCCAAGTCTCTTACCAACTCCAATACAGTTTTTGTCTGATCAGCTCGTGGTCCGAAATTAAAAGCCTCACCATTGTCGACTTTATCCTCAGTCAAATACTGGGCAAGAGCCATATAACCACTCAGAGGTTCAAGCACATGTTGCCAAGGACGGGTTGCCTTAGGACTACGAATCTCTACGTTTTTCCCAACAGAGAACGCTTTAATGCAGTCAACTACAATACGGTCTGCCGCCCAATCACCTCCACCTATAACATTACCTGCACGAGTTACGCCAAACTTGATGTTCGGCATATCCTTTATAAAAGAATGCCAGTAACTTTTTATTACCAATTCTGCTGCACCTTTGGATCCAGAATAGATATCCTTTCCACCTAAACGATCTGTTTCACGATAGCCCCAGATCCATTCTACATTATCATATGCCTTGTCGCTGGTAATCAATACACATGTACAAGGCCAATCAATCTGGCGAATAGCCTCGCAGACAGACGCTGTGCCAACAACGTTTGTCGTTATTGTATCAAATGGCTCTTTATAGGATGTAAGCACCAATGCCTGAGCCGCCAAATGGAATATAAAATCTGGAGTTACTTCTTGAACATAGGATAAGAATGCATCACGGTCCCTTATATCACCAAAACGGTGATGTATCTTTTCTGATAGTTTTAATGCTTCAAACATCGATGGTTTAGTAGGCACATTCAAAGAATAGCCATAGACATCTGCACCAAGAGCAAGAAACCATGTAGTTAACCAACTACCTTTAAATCCCGTATTACCTGTAATAAGGATTTTCTTCCCTTCAAAAACATTATTAAAAACTTTCATCTTCTATTCTCTCCAAACCACCCAAGGGGCCTTATTATTATTAATGAGTTTTTCCAACTTCTCTTTATCGCGTAATGTATCCATACACTGCCAGAAACCATTATGCTTGTAGCAGGCAAGCTGGCCTTCGTTCGCCAAGCGTTCAAGTGGTTCACGTTCAAACATAGTGTCGTCACCATCAATATAATCAATTATTTCCGGCTCTAACACCATAAAACCTCCGTTAATCCACCCCATATCATCACGACTCTTTTCTCTGAACGAATGTATGATATCTCCTTTCAAATCCAACACCCCAAACCGTCCCTCAGGTTGCACACCTGTCAAGGTGGCTTTAAGTCCATGCTGTTGATGAAAATGCAATAATGCATCCAAATCAACATCAGCAACGCCATCACCATATGTCATCATAAAAGGACCATCATCGATATATTTTTTTATCCTTTTTATTCGTCCACCGGTCATAGTGTTCATTCCTGTATCAACGACTGTGACTTTCCATTTCTCGGCAGTTTCTCTATGAGCGACCTTCTTTCCGCTATCCGAGAAATCAAAAGTAATATCACTATGATGGAGATAGTAATTAGCAAAAAAATCTTTGATGACATGCTGTTTGTATCCACAGCAAATGATAAATTCATTAAAACCATAATGAGAATACCACTTCATAATATGCCATAGAATAGGCATATTACCTATTTCAATCATCGGTTTTGGTTTAAGATGGCTTTCCTCACTGATACGAGTACCGAAACCACCTGCAAGAATCACAACTTTCATAATTTATTCTTTTTAAATCTTAACAACAATAGGCCAATTTTATATAAAATTTTGTCAATGCTATAATACTTACGAAGTAATGGAGTTAATGACTGAGTTAAGCATTCCGACGCTTTCATCAACTCATAATCCATCAATATTCTTGGAGGAAGAACTTCTTTCAAGTATTTATCCTTTTCATTTTTCATCAATTCTGGATGAGACAAACCTATTCCTCCCGTATCATATCGAGCTACAAAAGAATCTATATATCGGATAGAACAGTTGTCAAATATTAGCGTCTGAACAAAAAATTTCCAATCTGATGAAATCCTGAGTTCTTCATCGTATGGATGTTTTCTCAATAAATCCGTCCGAATAAAAGAGCCTTGGTGTGGAATAGATCCAGAGTAAAGATGATACATTGTAAACTCTCCTTTTGGCGGTGGTGAAATAATACGATCCGACTCATCTATCACGACTTTTCCGACAATAATATCTTCTTCGGCATGAGTCGCAACAACAGTATCAAGCACCTGCCGATCATAAAAGCAGTCCCCAGAATTCATAAAAATACAATAATCGCCATGAGCCTGAGCCACCCCTTTATTCATGGCATGATAGATTCCGCGGTCTTTTTCCGACACCCAATAATCTATCTTATCGGAGAAGAATCCTATAACATCAACGCTCCCATCTGTCGATCCACCATCTATTATTATATACTCATATTCATGATAAGTTTGACTAACCACACTGCTTATGGTTTGTCGAAGCCCTTCA
>Ga0265298_10010496_pt1 | contig 10955 bp, 8 predicted proteins | sample AusTroGonzalo_MG_3_FD_193486 | JGI IMG/M metagenome (GOLD analysis project Ga0265298, IMG submission 193486) | Bovine rumen microbial communities from tropical cattle in Woodstock, Queensland, Australia - Gonzalo_01 | ecosystem: Host-associated > Mammals > Digestive system > Stomach > Rumen ...
ATGCGTCTTCCCTCTTCCGTTCTGATGGGAATGTTCTGCAGATTGGGGTTCTTGCTGGAAAGCCTTCCCGTGGATGTTCCTGTCTGCAGGAAAGATGTATGGATGCGCCCGTTTTCATCTGCCAGAAGGGGCAGTGTAAGAACGTAGGTATTGAGCAGTTTGCTCATTGCCCTGTACTGGAGAATAAGGCCGGGAACGGGATCCTTTGTTGTAGCTGCAAGCTCTTCAAGAACCTCTGAATCCGTTGAGAAACCTGAGTGTGTTTTCTTTCCTGTGGGCAGGTCACGTTCAACAAACAGAACTTCCTGAAGCTGTTTCGGAGAGTTCAGATTGAAGGGATGGCCGCAGTAATTGTAGATTTCGTGCTCAACGTCATCACACTTCTTCTTAAGTTCCTGTGCATACTCCGAAAGCACAGCTCTGTCTATCAGGATTCCCTCGCTCTCCATCCTTCTGAGGATGAGAAGCAGAGGCATCTCCATGTCAAAGAACAGACCGTCAAGTTTTCTGCTGACAAGCTTTGAGTAGAGAACCGGGGCCAGTTCTTCAACGGACTGCACACCGTATTTTTCAAGAAGACCGCTCAGTTCATAGTGCCCTGCGTTGCTGTCCAGCATCCAGGCTGCAATCATCACGTCAAACAGACGCTTGCCCTCGGGCTTTTCCTTCATGTCATAGCCTGCTACGCAGTCCGAAGGGAATTCAAGTGATGATTCAACAGAGGGTTTAATTGTAGTAAGATTTGCCTTTTCCTTAAGAGCCTTTACGTCCGTTCCCGGCTTGAGCATCCTTGATGCAGCGGAAACAAGACGGTCCGAACCAAGGCGGGCAAAGGCTGTTACCGCATTCTCCCAGTTGATGGAGCCTGTAAGGTAGTCCTTCATCTCTTCGGAACTGACTTTGAAAAGGTCGTCTTTGAGCTTTATCAGGGTTCTGGATAACTCCACCCCGTCTTTTCCGTTTTCAAGCTTTGTCTTGAGAGCGCCCTTTATGCTTTCGATGTTTGCATATGCGTTATCAAGACTTCCCCACTCAGTGAGAAGATTCACAGCACCCTTTTCACCTATTCCGGGAATGCCGGGCACGTTGTCAGAGCTGTCTCCCAGTATGGTCAGGTAGTCGACAATCTGTTCAGGCTCAACACCGAAGAGGTTCTTGACCCCTTCTTCCGTGCAGTAGCCCCATTCATGCTCACCCTTACGTGGAGGTCTGAGTGCACTTGTATTTGAATTGACCAGCTGAAGAAGGTCCTTATCCCCTGTGACCATGACGGTGTGGACATCATTGGCTGAGAAGTTGTTTGCAAGGGTTGCGATAATATCGTCGGCCTCCATGCCGACAATTGCAAAGCTCTTTATCCCCGCCTCTTCCAGAATCTCCTTGATAACGGGAATCTGGTCATGAAGGTCCTGGGGAGTCTTGTCCCTGTTTGCCTTGTACTGGGGGAACATGTCATGTCTGAATGTGTTTCCCTTGCTGTCCAGAGCCACAGCCAGATAGTCAGGCTTGTACTGTCTTACAAGAGAAATAAGAGTATTGAAAAAACCGAAGACGGCACTTATGTTGTTGCCGTCTTTGTCACGCAGAGGATTTGACAGGAAAGCGTAGTAACTTCTGTAGATCTGTCCGTATCCGTCAATTACAAAAAGCGTCGGTTTCTGCTTTTCCATATCAGTTACCGTTTGAGTTTCTGATCAGGTTCTGGATACCGTCACTTACGGTGCTTACCGTGTTGACCGTTGTCTTCTGAACTTCAATAATCACCGGCTGGACTTCACGTGCAACCTCGCCGTCTTTCATGCTTACGCCCAGATAGCGGTTGGCAAGATCCGGCATGAAAAAGAAGAACACAAAGAATGAGATAATTGCCACAAGCAATCCGATTAAGAAACCTTTCATATTCTCCTCCTCTCTCAGAAAATCCTCATCTGGATACAGAGTGCCAGTTTTCCGTTGTCGAAATTCCCGCTCTTGAACGGGTTGATTTCTTCAAGCTTGAAGTACTCAAGGTTGAAATTTGTCGGGAACGTATAGGAAAGACCGACCCTCATTACAGGGCCTACAATTGCATCGAGGGTGACTCTGTAGCTGAAGTATGAATGAACAGCTGCGTAGAAGATACTGGCCTCTCTGCCACCGCCCGGTTCAATGTACCAAGGAGTGTCACCATTACTGAAGAAGAAAAACATCATGTTCGGACCAATACCGAGACCTACATCTACTGCGTTTTTGATATCCAGTTCTACACCGAATGTTGCAACTCCGTTGAAGTACAGGTACTTGGGTGAAAGAACGGTAAATTCACCGTTCAGATCAAATCTGAACAGGTTGAGCTTCAGCCTTGCCTCGGCACCCATGGCAATTCCGTCTGTCTTATTCTCATCCTTAGGGAGAATGCCCTCAGTGCCGCTGGGTTTGTGATAAACAAAGTCACTCTTACTCAGAGTCAGACCGACGCTGAAGTAGTATTTACTGGCATTTGAAGATTCCGCCCATACTGCCGTCAAAGCCATGATTGAGACAAAAAGCAGAATCAGAATTCTCTTTCTCATTACGTTCAATCCTCCAGTTCCGCTCTGAGTTCCCTCTTCCATTCCTTGACGGTGGCATCCGACGGCATGCGCCAGTCACCTCTGGGAGAAAGCGAAACGGAACCTACCTTGGGTCCGTCGGGAAGACAGCTGCGCTTGAACTGCTGTGCAAAGAATCTTGAATAGAAGGTATCAAGCCACTTTGCAATCACCTGGTCGGAATACCTGCCCTCGAAAACATACTTTGCAAGGCGGTAGACCTTTGAAGGTGAACATCCCCAACGAAGTGTATGGTAAATAAAGAAGTCATGCAACTCATAGGGTCCTACAAGGTCCTCTGTCTCCTGCTTTCCGGGCACAAGCTCGGGGCTTATGGGAGTGTCGATTATGGACATGAGAATGTCCTTCAGGGTCTGGTTGTCAGAACACGCAGCCTCATGCTCAACAAGGGCGCGGACCAGCGTCTTGGGAACACCTGCATTCACCCCGTAGTTTGACATGTGGTCCCCGTTGTAGGTTGCCCAGCCCAGTGCAAGCTCCGAAAGGTCACCCGTTCCTATGACTATTGCATTCATCTTGTTTGCAAGGTCCATCAGAACCTGGGTACGCTCCCTTGCCTGTGAGTTCTCATAGGTGATGTCAAAGGTATCCGGGTCCTGCCCGATATCCTCAAAGTGCCTGAGCACCGATTCCTTGATATCCACAGTCATCAGGCTTGCGCCCAGCTCCCTTACAAGGTCAACTGCGTTGTTCTTTGTCCTGTCCGATGTTCCGAAACACGGCATTGTAACGCAGATGATGTCGTTCCTGCTGAGTCCCATCTTATCAAAGGCCCTTGCTGTTACAAGCAGTGCCAATGTTGAATCAAGACCTCCGGAAATACCTATTACCGCAGCCTTGGACCTTATGTGGCTCATTCTGCTTACAAGACCCAGGGTCTGGAGCTTGAGAACCTCTTCCGCCCTTACCTTTCTCTCACGGGGATTCGACGGAACAAACGGAAGATTCTCATAGGGACGTGTGAGCATGGTCTCGCCAAGCTCAATATCAAAACCTATGTATCTGTACTCCTTGTCGTTTGTGGTGACAAAGGTGTTTTTCATCTTTCTCTCATGTGCAAGGCGCTGGACATCAAGTTCGGTAACGAGAAGTCTGTCTTCACACATGCTGTGATGGGCAATGCACTGGCCGTCTTCACAGATTATGTCGTTTCCTGTAAAGACCAGATCCGTTGTACTCTCACCAAGGCCGGCATCGGCGTAGATGTAGCCGCAGACAAGGCGGGCACTCTGGCCTTCTACAAGGCGCTGTCTGTACTCGGACTTTCCTGCATACTCATCGGAAGCAGAGATATTGGCAATTACGGTTGCTCCGTTGATTGTGTGGTCTACACTGGGAGGGTTTGGAACCCAGAGGTCCTCACAGACCTCGCATGCAAGACGGAAATCGGGAAGCTGGTTGCATGTGAAAATCAGTTTCTTTCCCATGGGGACCTGGTAGTCTCCGAAATCCACCATCTCCTCATGAGGCAGGGCCGGTGTGAACCAGCGGGTCTCGTAGAACTCCTGATAGTTGGGGATGTTGATCTTGGGAACAACACCCAGAATCTTTCCGTTTGAGGCCACTATGGCGCAGTTGTGGATCTTTCCCCTGAACTCAATTGGAGCTCCGAAAACAACAACCATGTTCCTGGGAACCTCAGATGCTATTCTCAGTGTCCATTCCCTTGCGCTGTCCAGAAGTACCTGCTGCAGGAATAAATCGCCGCAGGTGTAGGCGGTAACGCAGAGTTCGGGCATGACCAGAAGGTGTACGCCCTCTTCCATTGCACTGGCAATCAGAGCCAGAATCTTGGTGCTGTTGTACTCACAGTCTGCAACCTTAACCCGGGGTGTGGCTGCTGCAACCTTGATAAAACCGTGTCTCATGGTCTTAATAATATTACAAATTATTGCATGCAGAATAGTCTGAAGTAATAATATTAATGACAAACCTTGAATTAAGGAGCAGTTTATGAAAAAACTACCTGTTTTTGTTGTTATTGCCGCAGTTCTCATGCTGCTGGCCTCATGTGCATCTTTTTCTTCAGAGCCCACTCTCACAGGTATCTGGAAGTATGAAGCAGAAGATGAAACCTATATTGCAAGCTTCACTGAAGACGGTCTTGCTGTCTTTGAGTGCTACTTCAAGGAAGACGGAGCAAACGTGCTTTATGACCTTTACTTCGGCTCCTACACCTTTGATGAAACGGAAATCGAAGCCCCGTGGGCTGATCTGGAATACACCCTTGAAGGTTCCAGACTGACCCTTGACGGCAATGTCTACAAGCGCACATCACGCACTGCAAAGAACAACACAAGCCCCGAGAAGATCAAGGGTATCTGGGAGGAGGCAGAATACGGACAGGCAATCGGTATTTCAAGCGATTACTACCTGATTTCCAACCTCTCCCACTCCGCCACAAGGCTCGAGTTTGATGAAGACGGAGACGGTTCATGGTTTGACTACGCCATAGTCAACGACAAGCTGTACGTTGATGATTACGACTATGATTTCAACGGATCAAGTTACTTCACAGTCTTCAAGAGAAAGACTTCCGCAGGAAAGGACACAACAAGCAGGGCTGCCCTTCTGAAAGGCCTTTCAGCTGACGGAGGCATAGCAGTTCTGACAACTGTGGGTCGTGATGACAGTGAAAGACAGTTTTACACCTTCAAGTCAAACGGCAAGTACTTTATTGAGTACTACAGCCTTGAGGGCAACTCATGGGAAAAGTACGACACATCCAACGGCACCTGGGAGTTTGACCTTGACGACCATATGGTATATCTTTCCAACGATGCCGATCTGGACTATGCAATCATAGATTCATACGTCTTCATGTTCACCTGATCGGCGTCAGGAGTAAAAAATGGCAAACAGCAGCGTTTTATCAGCAAACCCCATTGTCAAAAAGCTTCAGCGCATTGAAGAACGTGACGACAAGAATGCCTGTACCTATGCAGGAATCAGCAGAAAACTCATTATCTTCACCGCAATGGTTGTTGCAGGTGTTCTTCTGAACCTGCTTCTCAAGTTCACAGGATCCACAATCACAGTTGAAGGTATTACCGTAACAAAGGCCCAGATGGGCTTTCTTGCAATAACCGCAGTCATTTTTCTGGTCTGCCCCTTCATCTCAATCTTCTTTGTAGGTGCAATTCCCGTAACAGGAAGCCTGTTCTGTCTGGCTACCGGCTACCTGCTTTCATGGCTTGGCGGTACATTCGGCGGCGAATATGCAGCAACAATCAGACTGGCACTGATTCTTACGGCAGCCATTGTTCTTACAATGTCCTACCTCTACAGAAGCGGAATTGTCAGAAACACCACCAGGGTAAGAACAATCATCTTCACACTGATCTTCTCAATCCTGATTTCAAGCATCCTGATCTTCATCGGATACCTGATTCCCGCAACAAGAAGCTTTGTAGCCCAGCTTGCAGCAAATCCCCTTCTCAACATAGGTGTAAGCGCAATCTACGTTGTTATCGGAGCTCTTTTCCTTGTTGTTGACTTTGAGACAATTGACCGTGTTGTTGCAGATGAACTTCCAAAGAAGTACGAGTGGCTTGCAGCCTACAGCCTTGCATTCAGCATCATATGGCTGTATTTCAAGGTTCTTGAACTGCTTCTCAGACTGAGGGGAAGTTCAAGCAAAGACTGACAGAGCAAGATTCTCCAGAATCGGAGCAAGAATCAGGGCGGGCAGATAGTTGGCCGCCCTGAATTTTTTTATGTCCAGAAGGCCGAGGCCTATCATCAGAAGCAGAATTCCGCCTGCAGCGCTCATTGCATTGATTCCAACATCTCCAAGTACGGGTTCAATCCAGGTTCCGGTCAGTACAAAGAAACCCTGGTAGACCAGGATGAAGAGGAAGGAAAACAGAACCCCCACCCCGTAGATTGATGCAAAGACAACGGCCATGCAGCCGTCCATAACGCTCTTTATCAGAAGTGTGTTCAGGTCCCCTGTTGTTCCTGCCTGGATTGAGCCGACAACGCTCATGGCACCGCTGCAGAAAAGTACTGAAGATGTCATGAAGCCGTGGGCAAACAACTCTCCGCTGCCCGATCCGTTTTTGGAAAGTGCCTTTTCAAGTCTGTTTCCTGCGGCAAGAACGCCGTCTTCAATCTTCAGAAGGTACCCTATCCCGCCTCCGATAAGAAGGCTCAGAAGCAGGGCCAGATAGTTTGAACTTTTGAGGGCCATGTCAACGCCCATCACTATTGTCACAAGACCGCTGCATGTGAAGACAAGGGTCTTGAAAGAGTCCTTAAGATGTTTACCAAGAAGAAGCCCTATGACAGAGCCTACAATTACTGCCGCGCAGTTGATCAGAACACCAAGCATTTATTTCCCCAATGAAAGTGCAAAGTAGAATTTGTTGTAAAGGAAGTCCCAGCCCAGCATAAGGTCTGCAGGAACTCCCACAAGGCCGAGAAGGTTTGTATCGGCACTTATGAAGGCGCCGGCAACTATGTCCGTTCCGACCATGTCTTTCCGGTAGCTGTACTGTCCGAAGACTCCTATGCGGATGTCGGACATAAGCACAAGTTCTGCAAAGGTGGGTCTGAATTCCATGTTGCGCCAGAAGAGCCTTGCCTGTGCTGTTACTGCGTAATCCTGAGCCGGGTCAAAGAAGTAAAAACCCTCTGCGCTGATGCTGTATCCCACGGCGGAAGATGCAATATTCGAACTCCAAGCCACACTGAGATCAAGGCCGGGAACTGTGCCTGCCATGTTGAAGCCACCGTTGATTTCAAGGTTCCCTGTCTTTCCCAGACGGATATCTGCATCTCCGAAAACTTTGAATGAGAACTCCTTTGTCTGACCTGCCCACTGAACGGATTCACCTACGCTTACACGGTTATCGGATTTTGCAACCACAGCGTATTCAAATTGCTCAGAGATGAAGAACTGCTTCCACGGAATGTATGTGAAATCAATGTCAAACACGGTTCTGGATGTTGGCCACAGTCTGAGAGTGACCTCTGCCTTGGGTCTTGCGTACGAACCTCTTGAGTTAATCTCAAAGGAAAAACCTGCTCCTGCAAAGATCTCAAGATTTCCCATTCCGTACTTCCAGCCGGCCAGAAGGCCGTTTCTGTTGTTTTCAAACCTGATAGAAGCATAGGACACAGGTCTGTGGAGCCTCAGGTGTGTCTGCCCTGTCCACCTGTCCTCCGTCTTCTCAATCCTCTGCTGGAATAATCCGCGGCGCTCGATCATTGTGTTTGTGCGTTTTGCTGCAAACTCTGCAAAGACTGCAAGTTCTTCTGCGTGCAGGGCTGCAGATTCATAACCACGCTCTGCCATCACGCTTCCTGATGAGAATTCCATGAAGCTGAAGTCTTCAACATCGCACCTGATCCAGATTGCCTCCGGATGGTCCAGAATCTCCTTCATGCCCTGTCTTCTCTTTCCGATGTCTATTGCAGTGTTCAGGACTGTGATGGGGTTTTTCAGGTCCGTGCTCTTTCCGCTGTAGAAGGTTGATGCAATTATGTTGTTGTTGCCGTACTTGTAGGCAACTTCCAGCGGAGCTATGTTTGCAATTCCGCCGTCTGTGAGAAGGTGGCCTTCATACTTTACCGGAGTGAAGTACACGGGAAGTGCGTAGCTTGCTGTGAAGACCGTGTAGAAGTCTCCGCTGCAGATGCGGATCTGGCGCTTTGTAACCAGGTCTTCTGAAATAATCATTACGGGGATTTCAAGGTCCTCAAGTCTCAGATCCTCTCCGAGGATTGCCGAAACCAGACTCTCAAGGCCGTCGGTTGCAAGAAGACCTCGCCCGAAGGGCAGTGAAAGGTCGAAAAGCGTTCCCAGGTCGAATGAGGTGCAGAGCCTGAGAATCTGCTCCGGGGACATGCCCGCTGCGTATGTCATGGCTATGATGGAGCCCATTGAGTTGGAGATGATGTAGTCCGGAACTATGCCGTTCTCCTCCAGATACTGAAGGACTCCTATGTGGGCAAGGGCCCTGGCACTTCCGCCTGTCAGCACAAGACCTACAGGTTCACGGCCTTCGCAGCGTTCGTTGATCCTCTGGATGAACTGCTCCTCTCCGTAGTAAATGGGCTCGCCGGAAAGAAGAAGGTCATCTTCTGCAAAAGCAAATGAAACGGTCAGTGCGAATAGAAGTACAATCAGGACGGCTTTTTTCATTTTCTCCACCTTATATGCAATGATTGTATTACATTTAGAATTCCGGTGTAACCTCGAAGCCCATCATTTCCCCTGTAATGGGATGGGTAAATTCAAGTCTGCTTGCACAGAGGCAGAGACAGGGTCCCTCTTTTCCGTATAGTCTGTCGTTGACCACGGGCATGTTCAACCCGTAGGCGCTGTGAACCCTTATCTGGTGGGTGCGCCCTGTAAGAGGTCTGAAGAGCACACGGGTCACAAAACGCCCGTCGTACTTTTCAATCCGCACGCGCTCAAACTCCGTAATACTGTCCTTTCCGTCCTCGGAGACAATCTGGTAGGGTCTGTTTTCAATGTCGGGCCTGATCTTCATCCTGATTGTGCCCTTCTCTTCCAGAAGCTTTCCGTCAATCAGGGCGGTGTAGGTCTTTTTCACCCTCCGCTTCTCAAAGTCCATTGAGAGTGCATCGTGCGCCTTTGCAGTCAGTCCCAGCACCATCAGACCGCCTGTTGCCTGATCCAGGCGATGCACGCAGGGCTGGTCAATGCTCCATGAGTACAGTCTGCGGACCCGTGAAGCAACACAGTCCTTTTCAGTCTTTCCCTCGATTGCCAGCATGTCATGGCTCTTGTTCACAACTACAATGTCGTAGTCTGCATAGACAATATCCAGACCAAGAATGTGCTTGAGTAAGGGTTTGCAGCGGCTGTCACAGGGGTTGTGGAAGCTTCCACGCTCAAACGGGGAATCACCCCAGAAGAATTCGGCCATTGACAAGGGCTTTTTGCCAAGTTCAAAACAGCGGCACAGAAGGCGCGGAGCACAGCAGTCCCCTGCCCCTGACGGAGCATCGGGAAAGATTTCACGAAGTGAGCGGATGCTGTGGTCTATGCAGTGGAAACGGTAGGTATCCAGAAGTGCGTTCCAATCAGAACTGTTTTTCTCAAAAACCTGCATTTCAAAGCACGGGGGCACATATTCTGCGTTTTCCATCAGGGTCTTGTTCAAGCCGGAAAAGGCCTTCAGAACAGTACCGTCGGTGCATACGAGAACACCCAGCATACAGCCGTTTTCAGGGCTTTCTGGTGTAAGTGTTTTCATCCACTGCAGGCAGATTTCTCTTGCTTTATCCGACGGAAGAACGGCGTTCATAGCTGCTCCCTAATCTTATAAACACCACCGAACAGGTAGTAGATGATGAACAGAACAGATGTGAATATCCAGGTAACAGGATAGCAGGAAACAACACCTGTCAGAGAGTTGCCCAGAGGCAGAACTGCAAGCCATGCTATTCTCAGACCGCAGATTCCGAATACCGTGAACAGTGTGGGAATAAGGGCCTTACCCGTTCCGCGGATGGCTCCGCTTAGGATTTCAACACATATGAAGGTGAAGAAGTACGGGGCAATTGCCATGAGCATGACCTCGCCTGTCTCTATTACGCCCTCGTCCGTTGTGAACAGCAGGTAGCCGTAACGGCCGAAGAGTATGTACAGAGCCTCCATTGCCATTGTAAAGACAAGGGAAAGTGCCAGACACTCACGCACCCCGCGCTTTGCACGGTCAATAAGACCTGCTCCGTAGTTCTGTCCCACAAAGGTTGTGATGGCTATACCGAAGGCGTTGATTATCATCCAGAACAGGGAGTCCAGCTTCCCGTATGCAGCCCATGCTGCGGCTGCGTTTGTTCCGAAGCCGTTTACACCGGACTGAATCATCAGGTTGGACACGCTGTACATTATGCTCTGGATTCCTGCAGGAAGACCTATTGCAAGGGTCTTTGTCATGATGAACTTATCGGCCTTCACCTTTGAGAATTCAAGGCGGCAGCAGTCCGTTCTTCTGTGCAGTTTGAGCACAACCATAAGAAGGGATACGACCTGGCTTATTACGGTTGCAATTGCAGCTCCTGCCACCCCCATCTTGAAAACACCTATCAGGATTACATCCAGGACAATGTTTACAAGACAGCCTGCAATGAGAAAGTACAGAGGACTCTTGCTGTCTCCGAAGGCACGGAAGATTCCGCTTCCCATGTTGTACATGACAACGACCACTCCGCCTCCGAAGTAGATTCTCATATATGTGAGGGCAAGCGGGTAGATATCGTCCGGAGTGCTGATCCACCTGAGAAGCGGTCCGGACAGGAAGAAACCTGCCACCGAAACAAGGATTCCGCTGTAAAGTGCAATTGCCGCGGCGCTGTGGACTGCAAGGCTGACGCGGTCCTCATCCT
>Ga0265298_10010497_pt1 | contig 10954 bp, 7 predicted proteins | sample AusTroGonzalo_MG_3_FD_193486 | JGI IMG/M metagenome (GOLD analysis project Ga0265298, IMG submission 193486) | Bovine rumen microbial communities from tropical cattle in Woodstock, Queensland, Australia - Gonzalo_01 | ecosystem: Host-associated > Mammals > Digestive system > Stomach > Rumen ...
ATCCCAAAGGAACAAAGGCGTTCTGATCACTTCGGTGGTTCAGGACGCCTTTATTACTGTAATCCGGGTATTCGGAGATCATTTTACGAACCCGGATCAGGGATGCGTATGAGACAGTAGAGAGGAAGAGGAAATGGACGGTTTTTTGGACAAGCTGGCGGAGTTTAATGACATGGTCAACAGCTTCGTCTGGACCAAGGTGGGTGTCTGGCTGCTGATCGCAGTCGGTCTCATCATGACGGTGCTGACGAAATGTTTTCAGGTGAGCCATCTGGGGCATTGGATGAAGAAGACGGTGGGAAACCTTTTCGAGAAGAAGGTAAGATCCCACACGAATGAAAAGGCATCCATCTCCCAGTTCCAGGCGCTTTGTACAGCGCTTGCTGCGACAGTAGGCGTAGGAAATATCGCCGGAGTTGCCGGAGCGATCGTGACCGGCGGCCCGGGCGCTGTATTCTGGATGTGGGTTGCAGCCTTTCTTGGAATGATGACCAACTATTCGGAGAACATTCTGGGTATCTATTACCGGAGAAAGAACAAAGCCGGCGAGTGGTCCGGCGGTGCCATGTACTATCTGCAGGATGGCCTGGGGTCAAAGAAGCATATGAAGCATGTGGGCAAGATCCTGGCAATCCTTTTTGCCATCTTCGCCGTACTTGCATCCTTCGGTATCGGAAATATGGGGCAGGTCAACAAGATCGTCCTCAACTTTACTTCCGCATTTGATATCCCGGCGCTGTCCGGTGTTGTGCTTTACGGGGAAGGCGATTCTACGATCACACTGTATCATCTGATCCTGGGACTTGTCATCATGATCATTGTGGGAATCGTGGTGATCGGCGGAATCAAGCGAATCGCAAATGTGGCGGAGAAGATCATTCCCTTCATGGTGATCATTTACATTATCGGTTCCTTTGTGGTGATCTTTTCCAACATCACAGTGATCGGCGACGCTTTCAGCGCGATCTTTTCCATGGCCTTCACCAAGCAGGCTGCCTGGGGCGGCGCAGCGGGAGTGGCTTTAAAGGAGATCATTACCATGGGCTGCAAGCGGGGCGTGTTCTCGAATGAAGCAGGTCTCGGTTCCTCCGTTATGGTGCATTCCAATTCAAATGTAGTAGAGCCCGTAAAGCAGGGACTCTGGGGTATCTTCGAGGTGTTTGCGGATACCATTATCATTTGTACACTGACTGCACTGACCATCCTTACCTCCGGCGTGATCGATCTGAAGACCGGTGCGACCGCGGCCGGCGGAGATGCAACTTTGGTTGCAGAAGCCTTTAACTCTGTATTTAAAGTCGGTGATGTTGATCTGGGTAAAATGTTCATCGCGCTTGCGATCCTGCTCTTTGCCTTTACCACCGTGCTGGGCTGGTCCCATTACGGAACCAAGGCAGTGGAGTATCTGTCCGGAAGCAAGGCAGAAATCGTGACTAAGATTTATAAGTCGATCTTCGTGGTTTCCATCATGTTCGGCGCGATGATGACCTCCACCATCGCATGGGATATCTCCGATACCTTTAACGGTATGATGATGCTCCCGAACCTGATCGGAGTGCTCGCACTTTCACCACTCGTCATGAAGCTGACGCAGAACTATGTGGACCGGCGGATCAAGAAAAAGACAGATGTAAAACCGATGCTGTCGTATTTCCCGGATATTCAGGCGGAACATGAGAAAAAGATTGCCGAGACGGGTGAAGACTAAACGATCAATTGGGGACGGTTCTCGTGAAACACTTTTGTTTCACGGGGATCGTCTTTTTGTTTTGCCGTTTCACGAATATTCCAAAGGGATACGAAAATGAGGCTATATTTTGGGCATTTTTCAAGGGTGCCTGTGCTTGCAAAACAATCTTAATTGGTGTAAGATAGGGAACGATTGTTTTTCTGCATTCACGATTAAGAATATTAAGTAAAGCGGTGAAAGCAGGATTTTCCAAAAAAACGGAACAAATAACCGGAATAAGAATCGAAATAAGAACCGAAATAAAAAACCGGAAAAAAGAGGAGAAATTATGGATAAGATCAACGTTCCCGAGCTTTTTGGTTCGAAAGTTTTCAGCGACCGTGAGATGCGTACGCGTCTTTCGGAGGAGATTTACACCAAGCTGAAAAGGACCATAGATGAAAATGTACGCCTGGATGATGATGTAGCTGAGGCGGTTGCAGAGAAAATGAAGGAATGGGCGCTGGAGAACGGCGCGACACATTTCACCCACTGGTTCCAGCCGCTGACGGGCGTTACCGCGGAGAAGCATGACAGCTTCATCGAGCCCACGGGAGACGGCGGAGTCCTGATGGAGTTCTCCGGCAAGGAGCTGATCAAGGGAGAATCCGATGCGTCCTCCTTCCCCTCCGGCGGCCTTCGCGCCACCTTTGAGGCGAGAGGTTATACAGCATGGGATCCCACATCCTATGCATTTATCAAGGATCATACCCTGTGTATCCCCACGGCGTTCTGCTCCTATTCCGGCGAAGCGCTGGATAAGAAGACACCGCTGCTCCGCTCCATGCAGGCCATCAACCGTCAGGCTATGCGGGTGCTCCGTCTCTTCGGAAATGAAGACGTGAAGCATGTGAATACCAGTGTGGGCCCCGAGCAGGAGTATTTCCTGATCGATCAGAAGATCTTTAATCAGCGGACGGATCTGGTCTACACCGGACGGACGCTGTTCGGCTGCCGGCCGCCTAAGGGGCAGGAGATGGATGACCATTACTACGGTGTCATCAAGCCCCGGGTATCCAACTTCATGGAGGACCTGAATGAGGAGCTCTGGAAGCTGGGGATCCTGGCGAAGACCGAGCACAATGAGGTGGCTCCGGCACAGCACGAGCTGGCGCCCATTTATACCACGACAAATATCGCAGCGGACCACAACCAGCTCACCATGGAGATCATCCAGAAGGTGGCAAAGAAGCACGGCATGGTCTGCCTGCTGCACGAGAAACCCTTTGCCGGAGTCAACGGTTCCGGTAAGCACAACAACTGGTCGATTTCCACCGATACCGGCGTGAACCTGTTCTCCCCCGGGGAGACACCCTACGAAAATGCACAGTTCCTTCTGTTCCTCTGCGCCGTGATCCAGGCGGTGGATGATTACCAGGATCTGCTCCGCCTTTCCGTAGCAACTGCGGGAAATGATCACAGACTTGGTGCAAATGAAGCGCCACCGGCCATCATTTCCGTATTCCTGGGAGATGAGCTGACGGGAATTTTAAATGCCATCAAGAATGATGCACCTTACTCCGGGGTGGAGAAGGTGCAGATGAAACTTGGCGTGCATGCCCTGCCCCGGTTCTTCCGCGATACCACGGACCGGAATCGTACATCACCCTTTGCCTTTACCGGAAATAAATTCGAATTTCGTTCTCTCGGTTCCTCCAACAGTATCGCCTGCGCAAACATCATGCTGAACGCAGCGGTAGCTGAGAGCCTCCGCCAGTATGCGGACGAGCTGGAGCCGGTAGCGGGAACAGATAAGTTCCAGGGCACGCTGCATGACCTGATCAAGCGTGTGATCACCGAGCATGAGCGTATCCTCTTTGACGGAGACGGCTACGGCGAGGAGTGGGTGAAGGAAGCGACAGAGGTTCGAGGCCTTTCCAACCTGAAGACCACAGCAGATGCCATGCCGCACCTTCTGGATCCGAAGAATGTGGAAATGCTTGTCCGTCAGAAGGTCTTCAATGAGGCGGAGATCCACTCCCGCACGGAGATCATGCTGGAAAACTATGTGAAGACCGTGAATATCGAAGGTCTTACCATGGTGGATATGGTGCGGAAGGATTACCTGCCCGCCATCGAAGAGTATCTCTATACCCTGGCCCGGGCTGTGGATTCCATGAAGGCCGTAAGCTCCAAGGTGAAATGTCGGTATGAGATCTCCACTATTGAGAAGCTCACCGACCTCACCGACAATATCCTTACTTCCGTTGAGTTGCTGGAAGAGGTTCTTGAGAAGCTTAAAACTGCAGGAGATATCTTTAACTCCTCAGCTATGGTCCGTGACGAACTGCTCCCTGCTATGTCCACTCTCCGTGGATATGTGGACGCAGCGGAAATGCTCACCTCCGCAAAATACTGGCCTTATCCCAGCTACGGAAAACTGCTGTTCAGTGTGCAGTAAATTCATATTAATAAAAAATACTTGACAGGTTAGACCTTGCTAACTATACTTATGGGTGGTTAGAGAGGTCTAACCTTTTATTTTCGACTACGAAGTTAGATATTTCTAACCGAATTCAGGCAAAGGGAGGAGTACCGTGATGCCGCTAATCTATGCAGAAATGGGGAAACCGCAGACCATAAGAAAGATCGGAGGAAATCCCGAAACAAGGAAACATCTGACGGACCTTGGTTTTAATGTGGGCGGGCAGGTGAGCGTGGTCAGCTCTGTCGGCAGGAATCTGATCGTAAATGTAAAAGACAGCAGAGTGGCTTTAAGTGAAGAGCTGGCAGGAAAAATAATGGTTTAGGAGATGAGGAAATGAGAACACTTCGAGAGGTAAAGATCGGCGAGACGGCGAAGGTCGTTAAGCTGCAGGGTGAAGGAGCCGTAAGGCGCCGGATCATGGATATGGGGATCACGAAGGGTGTGGAGATCTACGTAAGAAAGGTTGCGCCCCTGGGAGATCCCGTGGAGATCACCGTAAGAGGCTACGAGCTGTCTGTCCGGAAGGCGGATGCGGAAATGATCGCAGTGGAATAGAACTCCATTTTTTTTGGAGTCATAGTTAGATTTAACTAATAAATGTTTGAGCAGACTATAGTTCAAACAGACAGAAAGGAAAAATGATGAGCATAACTATCGCCCTCGCAGGTAATCCGAACTGCGGGAAGACAACATTGTTTAATGCACTGACAGGAGCCAACCAGTATGTCGGCAACTGGCCGGGTGTCACTGTGGAGAAGAAGGAAGGTAAACTGAAGGGGAATAAGGAAGTAAAGATCGAGGACCTTCCCGGTATCTATTCCCTTTCTCCCTATACTCTTGAGGAAGTGGTAGCCAGAAATTATCTGATCGGTCAGCGGCCGGACGCCATCATCAACATCGTGGACGGTACCAATCTGGAGAGAAACCTCTACCTCACGACACAGGTACTGGAACTGGGTATCCCGGTGGTTGTGGCAGTCAACATGATGGACCTGGTGGAGAAGAACGGGGATAAGATCAACACGAAGGCCCTTTCCGAGAAACTGGGCGTTCCCGTGATGGAGATCTCCGCCATGAAGGGCACCGGGATCGACAGAGTGACCGAGAAGGCGATAGCCCTTGCCAAGTCCGGCGAGGTGGCACCGGTGAAGCATTCCTTCTCCGCCGAAGTGGAAGATTATATTCAGAAGGTGGAAGAGAAGCTTCCTGCAGAGATCAAGGATAAGGAGCGCCGTTTCTTCGCCATCAAGCTTCTGGAGCGGGATGACAAGGTAAATGAAATGGCAAAGAATCTTCCGGATGTTTCCGCGGAGATCAGCGCCATGGAGAAAGCTTTTGATGACGATACCGAGAGCATTATTACCAATGAACGGTACAACTTTATTTCTTCCATCATTTCCGGAGTACAGAAGAAGAAGCACTCCGGAACCAAGATGAATACTTCGGACAAGATCGACCGGATTGTGACCAACCGCTGGCTGGCCCTGCCGATCTTTGCCCTGATCATGTTCATCGTCTATTACGTGTCCATTTCCACCGTGGGCGGATGGGCCACGGACTGGGCAAATGACGGGCTCTTTGGTGATGGTTTCCATCTCTTCGGAATGAGCGGAGACTATGACGCAGATACAGACAAATGGGCCGAGGAGCATGTCTTTGTTGACGGCGTGAAAGAAGTCATCGATCAGGCAGCGGCAGATGAAAATGTCATCGGCGCCGGGGATCTGCAGGGAGCCTTCGAGGAAGGTGATCTGGACGGTTTCCTCGAAGCATATGACTTTTATGCGGATGATCTGATGGAAAAGGGCTATGACATTGAAGCGGCTCTTACGGATTCAGAAGCGTTGGATGAGGAAGGTGAGTTTACCTCGCCGGACCCTTCGGAGTACGGAACCTGGGTTCCCGGTGTTCCGGTACTGGTGGAAAAAGGACTGGACGCGATGAACTGTGCGGAATGGCTGAAGAGTCTCATACTGGACGGTATCATTGGCGGTGTGGGTGCAGTGCTGGGATTTGTTCCGCAGATGCTGATCCTCTTTATCTTCCTGGCCATCCTCGAGGAATGCGGTTACATGGCCCGCGTGGCCTTTATCATGGACCGGATCTTCCGGAAGTTCGGACTTTCGGGTAAGTCCTTCATCCCGGTTCTCATCGGAACCGGCTGCGGCGTGCCGGGAATCATGGCCAGCCGTACCATTGAAAATGAACGCGATCGCCGGATGACGATCATGACGACGACATTTATTCCCTGCGGAGCGAAGCTGCCCATCATTTCCCTGATCGCAGCAGCTCTGTTCCACGGATCGGGACTTGTGGCATGGAGTGCATATTTTATCGGCATTGCTGCCATCATTCTCTCCGGTATTATTCTGAAGAAGACGAAAATGTTTGCAGGAGATCCTGCCCCCTTCGTAATGGAGCTGCCGGCGTACCATCTGCCGAAGGTCGGCGCAGTACTGCGCTCCATGTGGGAGCGTGGCTGGTCCTTCATCAAGAAGGCCGGAACCATTATCCTCCTTTCCTCCATCCTGATCTGGGCAGGCAAATCCTTCGGCTGGGTTGACGGCGTCTTCGGTTTCAATACGGATGTGGCGCTGGAGGACAGTATCCTCGGCAAGATCGGAAGCGGTATCGCATGGATCTTCACACCCCTCGGCTTTGACAACATCCGCGCCACCGTGGCAACCGTCATGGGCCTTGTGGCAAAGGAAGAGGTTGTGGGCGTGTTCGGTGTCCTGGATTTCGAAGGCCTGACACAGTTGGCCGGATATTCCTTCCTTCTGTTCAACCTCCTCTGCGCCCCCTGCTTTGCAGCCATCGGCGCCATCAAGAGGGAAATGAACTCGGCAAAGTGGACCTGGTTCGCCATTGGATACCAGTGCGCATTCGCTTACTTTGTAGCACTCTCCGTATATCAGATCGGTATGCTGATCAGCGGAACGGTAACCGTTTGGACGGTAGTGGCCTTCCTGCTTATTATCGGCTTTGCTTACCTGCTCTTCCGTCCGTATAAGGAGAGCAGCAGGCTGGAGATCAAGATGAAGAAGACAGCATAATGGTTACAAGAGAGGAGAAACAGTTATGAACGGTATACTCGGAACCATTCTGGTAGCGATCATTCTCATCGCGGTTGTCGGACTGATCATTTTCAGTATGATCCGTGACAGGAAAGCCGGAAAGTCGGTGATCTGCGGGGGAAGCTGTAAGACATGCGGCGGTTGCTGCAGTTCCTGCAGGGGCTGCCCGAGAAGCGGTATGGCTGACACGGTCCGGAAAAAATGTTCAAACTGAATATCCTGTAAGACTGCGCGGGCATAATAGTCCGCGCAGTTTTTATTTCACTATGACCCTTTGCTGTGCTATAATTTGAAATGGACCGCATGAGCAAAGAAATAGAAGCGGCCGGTATGCAAATGAATGAAAGGGGGGTCATTATGAAAGCGATTGTCAGATTTATAAACAGTCTTTCTGTTAAGATCATCGGTTCCATCGTAATTCTTGTGACGCTCCTTATCTTTTTGATCGGTATCCTCAGCTATCAGGTATTTACGAAAGCGTTGCTGAATGAAATCACCGACCGCACACGGGAAGTAGCGGAATTTGCGGTATATTGTGTAGAAGGCTGGTCGCTTTCGGAATATCTGGATATCGGCAAGGAAGCTATGGAGGAGTATCGCTATAGTGAATATGAAGAGCTGAGAAAGGAGTTTGGTGATAACTTTGCCGGAACAGTAAGAACTTACGATCAAACTACAACGGATCTTCTTTCTCTCAGCCGAAACAGGGATATCGTGCAGCTCGGACTCATTATACCCGATCCTTCGACAGGGTATTCAGAGGCCTCGGTCATCTATGGCTACATCAAAGGCCCGGAGGATCCAAAAGTTGATACGGATGTATTCCTTGACCTCGGAGATCGGGTGAAGATAGATACCGAAGAAGACAGACTTGCCATACGAAGGGTTATGGAAGCGGAAAACATGGAGGAAATCGTAATTGATTATTTCAGTGAAGAGGAGCATCCGGCCTGTCTTACTGCGATCCTGGGGGTGACCAACGGGATCGGCCTGCCGGAAGGGGTTATCGTCGTGGTTCGGTCGATCCAAAGCGTCGTTGATGCCTGGGACCGGTATTTGATCGGGCTTTCCGTTACCGGTGTCGGTATGATCCTGATCGGTATCCTGCTGGTAGGATTCTATCTTCGTATCCGCGTTGTAAAGCCGGTGGGAACGCTTGTCGCGGAAGCAGACCGGTTTGCAAGGGAAAGCGTCCGGCCTGACCGCGTACTTGCGGAGAATGTCGGAAGCATTACGGAGATTCGTACGCTGGCGAGATCCATTGATAAGATGGAGAAGGACACAGTGAACAATATGGGTGAGCTCGCCAGGATGTCCAGAGAAAGCGAACGTATGGATACGGAACTGGCGCTGGCCGGAGACCTTCAGAAGAATCTTCTTCCGAAGGGGGATGTGATCTCCGGACGGCCGGAAATTGATATCTCGGCTCTGATGGTGCCCGCACGGGAAGTGGGCGGCGACTTTTATGATTTCTTCCTGGTCGATGAGAACCATATGGTGCTCATGATCGCGGATGTATCGGACAAGGGAATGGGTGCAGCATTTTTCATGGCTGTTGCCAAAACGCTGCTGAAAGGTCGTGCAGGTATGGGCGGCAGCGCGGCAGAGATCGTAACCTATGTGGAAGAGAAGCTGTCGGAAGAAAATGAGAATGGCATGTTTATCACGGCCTGGCTGGGAATTCTGGATCTTACCACGGGCGATGTGAATGCATGTAACGCGGGGCATAATTTCCCGGCTGTCCTTAAGGCAGATTCGGAGGAAGGCTATCAGCTTATTAAGACCGAACATGGTCCTCCGCTTTGCTTCCTGCCCGGACTTCCGCATGTGGAATATAACTTCCGCATGAATCCCGGAGACCGGCTCTTCCTTTATACGGATGGCGTTACGGAAGCAAAGAATGCTGCGGGAGAGCGCTTTGGCAATGACCGGCTGATCCGGGCACTGAATGATGACCGGGTGATCGGAAATGAATCCCTGATCCTTCGGGTGAAGGCAGCGGTGGATCTTTTTGCGGGAGAAGAACCGCAGTTTGATGATATTACCATGGTGAGCCTTACCTTTCTGGGGAATAAAAAGTGAATGAAAATGTGAATGAAAAAAAAGGAGCGGGTGAAATGATCGGTCAGAGATCATTACCCGCTCCTTTTTTTCGTTTGGAAATATGTTTACTTGGAAAAGAATACATTATCGTAGTAATCGCTGCTCTGCTCCAGCTGTTTTCTGTATTCTTCCACACCGAGTTTCTCACTGAGCGTTTCGGTGGAGGAGAAAAGGTCGGTTCCGAGTCCCAGGCGGTCGCCATGAATCTCCACGCCTATGGCGGAAAGCGTCGAGGGGAACATATCCAGAGAGGAGAACTTCCGGTTCTTCGTATTTACCGGGTCCTTCGCCGGATTGATGAAGCAGTTGTAGGTGGTCCGGGTGTAGCCGGAATCCACATCCAGCATGGAGGTTTTCTCATTTGCCAGGTGGTCACCTACAAGGATGATCGTTGTATTCTCATAGAAGGGCTGCTGCTTTACCCATTCCACAAATTCAGTGGCCTGCCGGTTGGTGCAGTTCGCAGCGGCCAGATAATCGCTGCTGATGGTTTTGTCGCAGAGTACGCAGCGGTGACCGCATTCGTAGGAGTGGGTATCCATGGTATACATGGTAACAAAGAAGGGTTTATCTTCTTTGGAGGCCTCGGTGATCAGCTCCTTGGTGATCTCAAACAGCTTTCTGTCCTCGATTCCCCATTTCCAGAAATAATCCGCGCCCTCTTCGGCATATCCCTGCTCCACCAGATTGATCCGGTCGTAGAGCTTGCAGTCATCGTATCTTCCCACATATTCGTCATACATGGAGAACTCACCCTTGGAGCCTTCGATATACAGCTGATTGTATCCGTTGTCATGAAGGATATCCTCCAGCCTGATCATGGTGGGGTATTCCACCACGCCGCTCTGGGGCAGGATCTTGGTATTCAGCGAGATACCGGAGGTCTGCGCCACCGTGGAGCCCTGGGTAAAGGTAATGGACGGTACGAAGACGGAGGCACCTCCGAGGAGTTCCGTATTGGAGAAATGTACACTGTCCTTATCCTTCGTAAGCTCCGTCAGCTCGGTAATGTAATTCTTCTCCTGAGAGCCGCCGGCTTCGCGGGAGGCGAAGGTGCTTTCAAAGGATTCCAGATAGATAAAGATGAGGTTTCGCTTTTTCTCCGGGAAGGTATATACGCCTGCCTCGGGCTTTACATAGTAGTCTTCATAGATCGTCGACTTTGTGGTCTTCATTCCGACATAATGTAAGAAGTTCGTCTGAAGGAAGAAGAATGTAGCGCAGCCAAGAATGATCAGAACGGAAACCACGATAGTCATGGTCCGCTTTTTATTGGTCATTACGAGGGTGTACTGACCGTCCTTATTCGTATCTGCGACGGTAAGCTTATCATTTCGAAAGCATTTCAGAAGATGGAAGAAGATGTATCCGGCGATCACAACAAAGATGGCGGTATATTCCACACCGGCGATGATATCCTCGATGGCGAGACCGCCTTTGGCATACCGCACCGTGAAGAGGATTCCTTCAAATTCCATATTGGAGTAGACATTGTATAAAAAGAGGGTGACCGCGAAAAGGAACACGGCCGGAGCGATAAACAGCATAAGGATCGAAAGGACTACCCATTTTTTGCGTCCCACTCTCTTTTCCGCCTTCAGCATTTTCTGCGGGGTA
>Ga0265298_10010500_pt1 | contig 10953 bp, 9 predicted proteins | sample AusTroGonzalo_MG_3_FD_193486 | JGI IMG/M metagenome (GOLD analysis project Ga0265298, IMG submission 193486) | Bovine rumen microbial communities from tropical cattle in Woodstock, Queensland, Australia - Gonzalo_01 | ecosystem: Host-associated > Mammals > Digestive system > Stomach > Rumen ...
CGTGGGCGCCCTGTTCATGGCCGGCTATCTGCCCGGCGCCCTGCTGGCCATTTCCCTGATGGTCGGATCCTATATCCTGTCCGTCAAACGCCATTATCCCAAGGGCGAGCGTTTCTCCATCGTGACTTTCTGCAAGCAGCTCTGGAAGTCCATCTGGGCCCTGCTGGCGGTGCTGATCGTGGTGGTCGGCGTGGTCGGCGGTGTGTTCACCGCCACGGAGTCCGCCGCCATCGCCGTCATCTATTCCCTGTTCGTGTCGGTTTTCGTTTACAAGGGAATGAACTGGAAAGGCGTCTGGAAGAGCCTGGACAGCTGTATCGGAACCCTGGGCATCGTGCTGATCCTGATCGCCATGTCCGCCGCCTTCGGCAACTGCCTGACCCTGCTGCACGTGCCCGCCAAGGCGGCCGCCCTGATCACGAGCATCTCCAGCAGCCCGGTGGTCATCATCCTGCTGCTGAACCTGATCCTGCTGGTTCTGGGCATGATTATGGATATGGCGCCGATCATCCTGATCGCCACGCCGATCCTGCTGCCGGTCGCCGTCAGCGCGGGTCTCCACCCGATCCAGTTCGGAATCATGATGGTGCTGAATTGCGGCATCGGCCTGCTGACGCCGCCTGTCGGCGCGGTGCTGTTCATCGGCTCCGCCGTAGCCAAACGGCCGATGGAAAAAGTCGTCCGCGCAACGCTGCCGTTCTATCTGTGCATGATCGCCGCCCTGCTGCTGATCTCCTTTATTCCCCAGATCAGCCTGTGGCTGCCGCAGCTGACCGGGGCGCTCTGAGCGTGATCCAAACCGTGCGGGCACGCCGAAAAAACCGTGCCCGCATTTTGCTGAAAAGGAGAGTGATTTTCGGATGAAAGTCAATATGGAAAGCTTACAGAATACCGCTTTCTGGGAAAAAGCCGGCGTGCGCCTGCCCCGGTATGACGTCGCCGCCATGCGGGAAAAGACAAAGGAAGCGCCGATCTGGGTGCACTTCGGCGCCGGCAATATTTTCCGCGCATACATCGCCGCGCTGCAGCAGCGGCTGCTGGATGCCGGCCTGGCCGACCGGGGCATCATCGCCGCGGACACCTTCGACGTGGACAACATCCGCATGATTTACGGCGGATATGACAACCTGACCATGAGCGTCACCCTGAACGCCGACGCCACGATTGACAAGGAGATCGTCGCCTCCGTTTCGGAAGCCCTGGTGGCCCAGCCGGCGGAAAAGGAAGACTACGCCCGCCTGCAGGAAATTTTTGCCGCGCCCAGCCTGCAGATGGCCAGCTTCACGATCACCGAAAAGGGATACGCCCTGCGCCAGATGGACGGAAGCTATCTGAAAGTCGTGGCCGAGGACCTGGAAAACGGCCCCGAAAACGCCCGCCACGCCATGACCATTGTGGCCGCGCTGCTCTGGCACCGGTATCAGCACGGAAAGCCGCCCATCGCGGTGGTCAGCATGGACAACTGCAGCCACAACGGGGAAAAGCTGCAGGGCAGCATCCTGGAAGTGGCCCGCGTGTGGCAGGCCAACGGCTTCGTGCCGCAGGACTTCGTTCGCTGGCTCACGGATGAGTCCCAGGTGTCCTTCCCCTGGAGCATGATCGACAAAATCACGCCCCGCCCCTCCCCCGAGGTGCAGCGGATGCTGGAGGAAACCGGCATCGAAGGCATGGCGCCCCTGGAAACGCCCCGCGGCAGCTTCGTGGCCCCCTTTGTGAACGCCGAAAAGGCGCAGTACCTGGTTGTGGAGGACATCTTCCCCAATGGGCGCCCGCCGCTGGAAAAAGCCGGCGTATACTTTACGGACAGAAAAACCGTCAACCTGACGGAGCGCATGAAAGTGACCACCTGCCTGAATCCGCTGCATACCGCGCTGGCCGTCTACGGCTGCCTGCTGGGCTACACGCTGATCCGGGAGGAAATGAAGGATCCCGACCTGGTCCGGCTGGTTCGCCGCCTGGGCTACCAGGAAGGGCTGCCGGTGGTCACGGATCCGGGCATTCTGAGCCCGAAGGCCTTCATCGATGAAGTGGTGGAGCAGCGCCTTCCCAATCCCTTCATGCCGGATGCGCCGCAGCGCATCGCCACGGATACCTCGCAGAAGGTGGGAATCCGTTTCGGTGAAACCATCAAGAGCTACGTAGCCGAGAACCGCCCCATGGACGGGCTGGTGGCGCTGCCGCTGGCGATCGCCGGGTGGTTCCGCTATCTTCTGGGCGTCGACGACCAGGGGAACGCCATGGCCCTGTCCGGCGACCCGCTGCTGCCCGAGCTGCAGAAGCAGCTGGCCGGCATCGAGCTCGGCAAGCCGGAAACGGTCGGCGACAAGCTGAAGCCCATCCTGAAAAACAGCCTGGTCTTCGGCAGCGACCTGACGGCAACGCCCCTGGCTGCCCGCATCGAGGAATACTTCCTGGCGGAAATCGCGGGGCCCGGCGCGGTCCGCCGCTCCCTGCAGGAATTCCTGAAAGCATAAATGACGAAAAATTGTTGAAAAGTTTTTCGCGAAAAGGCTGCCAGAGGATTCTCCTGATCCGTATATAAAAGTGCAAGGCCTGAGAAAGGCCCAAACGAACGTGGAAAGGGATGAAGAATCATGAAGAATATGTTCAACGAGCTGAATCCTGAGGAACTGGAAAAGGTATCCGGCGGGCTGGTAGTGGACGACGGGAAGGGACAGTACTGGATCGTTCGGCAGGATGGTTCCGTCATCGCGCCGACAACCGATAAGGAGAACGCGGTTTCCTTCGCGAAGGCGTTCAACACCTCCCAGGACATTATCACCCTCGAAGAGTACAAAAAGAAGTTCGGCCGGGATCTGTCCTGGTAAACATCAGGCCGGCGGAAGCCAAAAGGGCTGCAGCATTTACGCTGCAGCCTTTTCGTTCTGCCCCATCCCGGTCAGGCATATTTGTCCAGCCGGACCCAGAGCCTGTTTTTCCGGGTCTCGTGCTCGATCCCGTGGTACACCGCTTTTCCAAAGCCGCGGACAGTCAGGATGTCCCCTTCCTTCAGCTTTCCGCTTCGGTCCGCAGCCATTCTTCCGTTCACAAAAACCTTTTCCGCGCTGAAGAGCTTTTCCGCCTGGCCCCGGGAAAGGCCTGCAAAAGCCGCGGCCACCGCGTCCAGCCGTTCCGACGCCACATTCAGCCGCAGCGAAACAAACACCGGCCGCAGCTCTGGCACGTCCGGCGCGGCCGCCTCCGCGGCCACAGATGTCCTGCCCACCTGCGTGAGGGAAGCCGCAATCATATCCGCGGCGGAAGCCAGGCAGAAAAGCCAGGCTCGCTTGTCCCGGACCAGAATATCGCCCACCAGGCAGCGCTCAATCCCCAGCCCGAGCACCGCGCCCAGGTAATCCCGGTGCGTCAGCTCCTCCGCGTATTTCTCCGATTTCGGCTTCACGGCAACCACGCGGATCGGAATCTCCGGCGGGCCCTGCTCCGCTTCGCTGCCCGCGGCCAGCACCCTGCGCTCCGCCCCCTCGTATCCCCCGGCCAGGAGGAAGGGGAATCGGGCCGCTTCCGAGCTGCGGAGCCAGTCGTCCTGCTCCGCGGGGGACAGAAAGGCGGAATACTGCCAGAGGCCTGTTTTCTCGTTCTTCCGGCACAGGTCCAGCAGGTGCCGGAGCGTTACATCCTTCGTCATCGTGCTTCCCTTCAGGCCAACCGCCTCCTCTCCGCCCCTCATTGTAAAGCAAACGCGGATTGATTTGCAAGCCGGTGAACCGTCCCATTCGCTTCACCTTTCGGTTCCCGGCAAAAGAAATCGGGAAAATGAATTGACAAAGTGAACCCGGATGTGCAGAATGGAAGGGAAGCGAGGGAATTGCAATGAATTGGGATATGATTCTGAAGATGAGCCTGGCCACGGCCTTCTATATTCTGGTGACCTGGGCGGTTCGGAAGGTCTGGGTCAGGAAAAAGCCCGGCATCGGCGCGCGGATCCTGGTGGGGCTGCTGTTCGGCGGCTGCTCCGTGCTGTCCACCCATATCGGCGTGAACTACAACATGATGGTGCTCAATGTCCGGGATATCGGCCCGCTGGCCGCCGGTTTGTTTTTTCATCCCCTTTCCGGCATCATCGCCGGCCTGGTCGGCGGCGTAGAGCGCTATATCGCGGGCGCCTGCTGGAAAATCGGGGAATATACCACGCTGGCCTGTTCCGTTTCCACGGTGCTGGCCGGCATCCTGCCCGTCATTCTGCATTATAAAATGCAGAAAGGCAGCCGCACGCCCGTGCTCCTTTCCTTCTTTCTGGGCGCGCTGATGGAAGTTTTCCATATGTACGCCGTGTTTCTCACCCACCGGAATGACATCCGGACCGCGTATGAAGTTGTCAAGGTCTGTGCGGCCCCGATGATCATCTTTACAGGGCTCGGCCTGGCCGGATGCTCCCTGGCAGCCCGCCTGGCCTCCGGAGAGGGATTGGACCGGAAGGTGCAGGCTGCTGCCCGCAAATCGCTTTCCCATAAGTTCCAGTTCTGGCTGATGATGGGGACATGCCTGATTTTTGCCATCAACTTCGCCGTTTCCTTCGCCCTGCAGACCCGGACCGCGCTGGAAAACGCCGAATACAAGATGCAGGACTGGTCGGGGGACCTGAAGAAGGCTGTCATCGCCGCGGAGGAAAACACGCAGAAGATGTCAGCCTATATCAAGAAGGAGCTCCTCAGGGACACCGGCGTCATCGCTTCCGGGCTGCAGTATAAAGATTCTTTTTCCACCATGACGGCGGAACGCCTGGACCGCATCCGTTCCGCTGCCGGTTTCCGCAGCCTGCTTCTGCTCGCCGCGGACGGATCCGAAAAACTGGCAGTCGGAGAACCGGTTTTTGACCTGACGCAATCATATACCTTCGAAGGCGGCTATGTTTCCTTCCAGGACCTTCTGGCGGGAAAGGCAGAGAGCACCCTGCTGCACGACGGCAACAGCATTCTCGCGGTTATCCGGTGCGGCAGCGGCTATCTCTGCTCCGCGAACAGCTTCGAGGGCCTCTGGAATGATCTCAGCTTCACGTATATGGAAAACATTTATCAGGATTACCAGTTTTCAGAGGACGCATATTATCTCTTTTTTGCCGTCGGCGAAAAGGAAACCTACAGGGTGACCGGAACGCTCCCGCAGGAAAGTGCCGAGACGCTGTCTGAACAGACGGCCGCCATCCTGCGCAGCCATCTGGACGGGAAGATCTTCTATTCAGACCACCCGTCTTTGGATGGCTTCTGTATGTGCAAGCCAATCGACGACGACGGCTTCATGTATTCCCTGGTGGTCTATCCGAGCTACGCCGCCTTCAAGGACAGGGACGCAGAGATTTATGAAAACCTGTTTTCCGATATTCTGCTTTTCGTCGGCTTGTATCTGATCATCACCGCCCTGATGCGGCGGATGGTCGTGGAGCCCCTGGGCTCGGTCAACGCCTCGCTGCAGAAAATCACCGCCGGCGAGCTGAATGAAACGGTCAACGTCCGTTCTGCCACGGAGTTCGAACTGCTGTCGGACGAAATCAACACCACGGTGGACGCCCTGAAGGGATATATCAGCGCGGCGGAAAAACGCATGGAGCAGGAGCTCACGCTGGCCCGGACGATTCAGGATTCCGCCCTGCCCCGGAATTTCACCTTCCCGCGGGCGGATTTCGAGTTGTTTGCCACCATGGACCCGGCGAAGGAAGTGGGCGGCGACTTCTACGATTTCTTCTTCACCGGCCCCGACCGGCTGGCCCTGGTCATCGCCGACGTTTCCGGCAAGGGAATCCCCGGCGCCCTGTTTATGATGCAGGCAAAAGCCGCCATCCGGAATCAGGCGGAGACCGGAATCTCCCCTGCGGAGGTCTTTACCAAAGCCAACCATGTGCTCTGCGACGGCAATGACGCGGAGATGTTCGTCACCGCCTGGATCGGCATCATTGACCTGAGAACCGGAAAGATGGCCTGCGCCAATGCCGGCCACGAATACCCGATCCTCTGCCGGGCCGGCGGCGAATATGAAATTTTCAAGGACAAGCACACCCTGCCCCTCGCCGCGATGGACGGCGTCCCCATGAAGGAATATGAAATGGACCTTCATCCGGGAGACAGGCTGTTCGTCTATACCGACGGCATTCCCGAAGCCGTGAACACGCAGAACGATGCCTACGGCGCGGACCGCCTGCTGGCCGTGCTGAATTCGCTGAGGGCCGCATCCCAGGAAAATGCCCTGAAGGCCGTGCGCGAGGATCTCCGCGCCTTTGTCGGCGCGGCGGACCAGTTTGACGATATCACCATGCTCGGCTTCGTCTTCCGCGGGCCGCAATAAAAAAAGGCAGGCGCCTGGCCTGCCCGTCCGCCCGGGTGCCTTTCCGGCGCCCGGGCTTCGTATATCAGGGATTAATAGTTATCCGTATACAGGTCCAGCACCATCCAGGGGCCGATGACCTCGCTCTTCAGGTTGTTCCACTTCTTGATGTCCGTCACAGTGCAGTTGTAGCGCTTTTTGATGCTCCACAGCGTGTCTCCGTCCACCACATGATACTTGATCCACCGCTTTTCCTTCGTATCCCCGCCGGCAACCGTGGACAGGTCCTCTTCCTTCAGTTCGGTCATTTTGTTCTCTTCCATGGTGTTTTCCTCCTCATATCGCAAATGTTGATTCTTCTTCCGCACCGTTTCATCCCGGTGTCATTTATTGATACGCAGCCAAACCCGGAATGGCAGCAGTTTTTTTCGAATCCCGGAAAAAAATATGCATTCAGCTGCGCAGCACTATCTCGTCAGCATCAGAATAAAGTAAAACAGGCCGATCAGGCAGGCCAGTGCGCCCAGAAACGCCAGAAATTTCTTCAGCATCCGCAGTTTCCTCCTTTTTCCCTTCACCGGGCCCGCTTATTCCGCCGCATCCTGAACCTCCAGGTCCGTAAACCGGACCTCGTAGGTGTTCAGGTCGTATACGCCCGACAGAAATCCGCGGATCAGCAGCTCCGCGTTGGACCTGGCGTTTTCCAGAATGCCGTTTTTGATTGCGGTTTCCCGGGCCGCTTTTTTCAGTTCGGCATTGCTCTTGTCCACGTCCTCCAGCTTCAGGGAGGTGAACAGGTTCGTGCCGTCGTTGTAGAGCACGAAGCTGTTTTCATCAATCTCGGTGCTCAGGATTTCGCAGGGAGGAAGGGCCACGGTGATCACATGGTTCTTCTCGTCCACCTCCGTGGTGATTCGGGAAAAATCGTACCCGGCCTTGATGGTGCCGTCATAGCTGTAAACATAGTTGCTCTGCGTGCCGGGCACCTCAATCCCGAGCACTTCCCGGGATTTGCGAATGGTCTGCACCGTGGTGAAATACCCCGCCTGCGTCGCCAGCTCCCCGATATCCTTCAGGTTGAAGGCCGTCACCTTGGACGATACATTCAGCGTCCGCACGCCGAAGTACCCCAGCGCCAGCAGGGCCAGCAAAGCCAGAACAATCACCGTCCGCAGGATCCCCGGACGAAAAGCATGCCGCTGGCAATACCGCCGGAAACGGCCGCCCGTTGGACCGGGCCGGTATGGTTGATCCTCCCGCGGAGCCCCGAACACAGCATGCACCTTCCTTCTCTTCCCCGGAAAATCAGGATATTATTTTACCATGTTTCGGGCATTTTGTCACACCGGCTTCTTTTCCGCCATTCGGAAGGGATAGATTTTGAAACGCTGCCCCTCGGCGCTCTGGTCCCTGAAAAAAGTCATCACGCCCTGCCTGCCGATCGATTCGTACATCATCCGGAAATCGGTTTTGTTTCCCCCGGGAATCAGCATGACATAGCTTGGCTTCTCCAGCTCCTTCACCTTGGCGGCGATATGCTTCAGCGCCATCTTCGGGTCCGGGCTGGTTACCGTTTCAAAGAAGAAGAACCCGCAGTCGTTCCAGTATTTCCGGAACTGCATCATCTCCGATTTGGAACGGGCCGGTTCAAAAACGCTGTTCGCCCCGTAATGGACCGATATGCCCCTTTTGCTGAGCGCGTCCATCATCGGCTTTGCGGTGTATGACAGATACACCGCCTGGTTTTCCGTGTACCGCGCGGAAGCCAGCATCGTCCGGTACAGGTCGTTGACCACCGTGCCGATCAGGCGGCAAAAGTCCTCCGGCGTGCCGGAAAAGCCCGCCACATATCGGGTCACAGAATCGGCAATCTGGCGGTACAGCTCTGTCCGGGTTTTCTCAGGCAGTTTGGCAATCTCTTCGGAATTCCGGTATACCGCTTTTTTGCTGTAATCAAAATACTGCCAAAGCTGCCTGAACTCCCATTGGTATCCCATCTGAATCCCACCCCGCACGGTATATTACGGCGGTGCCGCCGAAAACTTCTGTTGCAGTATTATTCTGCGTGCCCGGCTTTTTTCCCTTTTTCCCGGGCTGCCGGCGGAAAAAACCGGGACAGCCCTGCGGCTGCCCCGGTCCCTTGCGGTTTTTCCTTACGAATCCGGCTGAAGCTCGAAGATCATTTCGTCGATGCCTTCGTCGTCATCCCGCCAGTTCATCTTTCCCTCTTCCACGATCGTGAACTCGGCGTTGACTTCCTCGTTCAGTTCCTCCGCGGAAACCACGTCGCCGTTCTCGTTGTATTCCATATGGGTTTTTGTGCCGTAACCGTTCAGCGCCTTGTTTTCAGCGTCGTAAATGGCCCGCAGCATCCAGGAATCCTCCTCGGTCTTGCTCTGCGGCCAGGTGATCCAGACATCGTAGAACAGGTCGCTCCAGGTGATTTTGATCGATACATTGTCGTGGGTCCAGGTTCCTTCGAAGGACCCGATATCCACCATCGGCTGGTCCTTTCCGGCGTCTTCCTTCAGGTCTGCCCAGACCAGCTGCCCCTCTTCGTTGAGGGTGAACTCGGCGCTGCCGTCCGTATACACCGTTTCGCCGAAGGAGCGGCCTCCGTTCTCCCAGACGACCACGGTCTTGCTGCCTCCCGTCGCCACCAGCGCATTCTTCCCTTCATCCCAGGCAGCGGTATACTGCCAGTAATAGAGCGGTTCCCCGAAATAGCTTTCCACCGCGATGTTCAGGCCGCCCTCCGCTTTGACAATATCCGCCTTCAGGCCGCTTTCCGTGTTGGCCCAGTCGCTGATGAAGTCCGCCTCATCCGCGCAGGCGCAGGCCATTCCCAGTACAAACGCTGACAGGACCACCAGAATAATCATCAGTCTTTTCATGCTTTTCTTCTCCTTCTGCATCCTCAGAACCCTCCCGATTCATGTGATGGTATTATTATACCTGTTTTCCTGCCCGATGCAAGTTTCGGGGCCGGTTTCCGCCATGTTTTTCGCCGGGATGATTTGCCAAAACCGGATTCCAGGTGTTATGATGCAGGGGAATCCACTGGACGGAGGAACTGCCATGAAAAAAAGGCTGACCGCACTCGTGCTGTTGCTGTGCCTGCTCTCCTCGCTTCCCGCCCTTTCCGCCGGGGAAACGCTGCAGGCCTGCCATAAAGTGGCCAACAGCTACAAGGATACAAAGAATGCCAACAAATCCGTGATCCGGCTCTGGCAGGTGGAAACGGCGCTGGAATCCGTCACGGAAGAGGTGAACGGGATTGCCTCCGCCTGGGCGGCGGAGCTGGGGCCGGACCTGCCCAAGGCGACCAACAGCACCAGCGCCAACAGCCGGTTGGATGTGGAAATCCGTTACAGCCGCACCGGGCTTCACTGGCTCTCCTTTCTGGTTCAGGCCCGGACGATTTACCACCGCAAGCTGACAGGCCAGCAGATTACATCCCGCACCTATAATATGGAAACCGGGCAGCGCGTCACCCTGGTCGATATCTTCGGCGACGATGTGGATGCCTGGGCTTTTCTGGAAGCCCGGATCCGGGAAACCCTCGCCGCCTACTGGCCGGACATCGAGCCGGATCCCGCAAAGCTGAACGCGCTCTGCACGCCGGACGCCCTGGAAAACGCGGATTTCACGCTCCACGGAATGAGCCTGGTGCTCCACTATCCGGCGTCCCTGCTGTATGAGGACCGGTATACGCTGATGGAGGTGCCGCTGTACTATCCGGAAATCAGGGACTTCATGACCGAGGAAGCCCAGGCGGAAACGGATAACATGAAATATTACAAAACCTGCGCCCTGACCTTTGACGACGGCCCCAACAGCACCAACACCGCCAACGTGCTCACGGCCCTGATGGAAACCGGGGCCCGGGGCACCTTCTTCGTCATCGGCAACCGGGTGGAAAGCTATTACTGGCTGGTCCAGCGGGAGCAGGACAACGGCCATGCCGTCGCCAGCCACAACTGGACCCACGCGGACGTGCGGAAAACCTCCCCCGCCACGCTCCGGGCCATGCCGGAAAAGGTCAACGCCGCCATGATTAAAACCATCGGCATCCCCGTCCGCTACAACCGGGTGCCGGGCGGGCTTTATCCGAAGATGGTCAGTGCCGGCGTCGACTGGCCCCTGATCCAGTGGAGCCTGGACACCTATGACTGGCGCGGCATCAGCTCCGCCCTGGTGATGAACAAGGTGAAAAAGAAGCTCCAGGACGGGGACATCATCCTCTGCCACGATGTGAAGCCCAACACCGCCGAATCCGCCCGCAGAATTGCCCGCTATGCCGAGGAGCAGGGCTATATCCTGCTGACCATTGACGAACTCTTCGCCAAGGATGGCGTCACCCTTACCTCCGGCGAAGTGTATTACCGCTGCGGGGCCGGAGGAGACCTGGAAAAGCGCAGCGACCCCTGACCGGCCGGATTCTCCTGCAAAAAGGCGCAGCCCCTTCGGGTTGCGCCTTTCGTTCACTCATTGGATTCCTGCTGTCTGCTTACTTTACTGGCTGACCGCGTCGAGCACCCTCAGCGTCACCTGGATCTCCATGTCCTTGCCGGAGGTGGAAATCTGTCCGCTGGCCGCGTCCGTCACGAGGTCGGGCCGCCAGATCTTCAGGTTCACGGTGTCGCCTTCCTTCAGCTCCAGCAGAACCGCGGACAT
>Ga0265298_10010501_pt1 | contig 10952 bp, 10 predicted proteins | sample AusTroGonzalo_MG_3_FD_193486 | JGI IMG/M metagenome (GOLD analysis project Ga0265298, IMG submission 193486) | Bovine rumen microbial communities from tropical cattle in Woodstock, Queensland, Australia - Gonzalo_01 | ecosystem: Host-associated > Mammals > Digestive system > Stomach > Rumen ...
AAGGATTTATTCAAGATTGAGAAGAACCCACGGAAGGGGTTGCTGGCAGTAGAATGGGCCATCATGGGCTATCTGCTGCTGACGACCTTGTTAGTGCTCTTCACCTATACGAAGGCCGTCAACCCCCATGCTATGCTCTGGGGACGCTTCCACATCCTGCTGCTCACACTGGCCCTGTGGTTCGTCTACCGTCTGGTGCCCTGCCGATTCACGCACTTCTGCCGCATCGGTGTACAGATGTTACTCCTGACATGGTGGTATTCCGACACCTATGAACTCAACCGCATCTTCCCCAACCTCGACCATCTGTTTGCCGGCTATGAGCAATCACTCTGCAACTGTCAGCCAGCCCTGCACTTCTCACAGGCCATCTCCCACCCTGTGTTCAGCGAATTAATGCACTTGGGCTATTCAACTTATTTCCAGATGATAGCCATCGTGACGCTGTTCGCTTTCTTTTTCCGCTACAAGGAATTCGACCGTACAGCGTTCGTCATCCTCGTGTCATTCTTCATCTACTACGTCATCTTCATCTTTCTGCCCGTCACAGGACCGCAATACTACTATCAGGCCGTGGGACTAGATAATATCGCAGCAGGCGTCTTCCCCGATGTGGGTCACTATTTCATTGACCATCAGGAGTCACTGCCCATACCAGGATGGAGCGACGGCTTCTTCTACCACATGGTGGAAAACGCCCACAATGCAGGAGAACGCCCTACAGCAGCCTTCCCCAGCAGTCATGTGGGCGTAGCGACAATCCTGATGTTCCTTGCCTGGCGACTGCGCAACCGATGGCTTTTCTGGGGCATGATGCCCATCTATATGCTGTTGTGCATGGCAACAGTTTATATTCAGGCCCATTACTTCGTTGATGTCATTGGCGGATGGGTGTCAGCAGTCATCATTTATGTGGTTTTACATTTTTTATGGGGAAAAATTTGTGCAATTAAAAAATAATGTCTACCTTTGCATCCGTAAGTAAGGATAAGGACATGTGAGTGCTGAGGATTCCGACATGGAGAAAGTCGGGATTCTTTTGTTTTTGTCCATCCAAGGAAATAGCAAATTATAAATTTAAAATCGAACATAACATGGCTTATATGTCACAAGAAGGCTACGATAAACTGGTAGCCGAATTACAACGTTTGGAAGGTGTTGAGCGCCCGAAGGCCTCAGCAGCCATCGCCGAGGCCCGTGAAAAGGGTGACCTCAGCGAGAATTCCGAGTATGATGCCGCCAAGGAGGCGCAGGCCAATCTGGAAGACAAGATCAACCGTCTGAAGATGACCATCTCTGAGGCAAAGGTTGTCGACACATCACGTCTGAGTACCGACGCCGTGCAGATTCTGTCGAAGGTAGAGATGACCAACCTGACGAACAAGGCGAAGATGACCTATACCATCGTCAGCGAGAGTGAGGCCAACCTACGCGAGGGTAAGATCTCCATCAAGACCCCTATCGCCCAAGGACTGCTGAACCACAAGGTGGGTGACGAGGTGGAAGTGCAGATTCCCCGTGGCTCCATCAAACTGAGAATCGACAAAATAACTGTTGGATAATATGGATATATTCAGTAAGATTGCTGCTGGTGAGATTCCCAGCTACAAGTGTGCCGAAAACGAGGAGTTCTACGCATTCCTCGACATCAACCCGCTGGTGAAGGGTCATACCCTTGTGATCCCTCGTCGCGAAGTGGATTACTTCTTCGATATGGACGATGACGAGCTGGCCCGTTATCAGGCCTTCGCCAAGCGTGTGGCCAAAGCCATCAAGGCCGCCTTCCCCTGTAAGAAGGTAGCCCAGATCGTGCTGGGCCTCGAAGTGCCCCATGCCCATATCCACCTCATCCCACTCCAGACAGAGCAGGATGCAGACTTCCGTCGTGAGAAGCTCAAACTCACGCCAGAAGAATTCCAGGAAATCGCCTCTAAGATAAGAGATGAGTTTGTCTGATTAGACAAACTCATCTCCATATTTCATCTGCACCTCACTGGCGTACTTCCGCACCAGCGAAGAGGAATCTCCCTTCTTACAGATGAACAACACATTGTCGTGCTCCACCACGATATAGCCTTCCAGACCACTAATGACACCCAGCCGTCCCTTCGGCAGACAGATGATGTTGTTACGACAGTCCTCCATCTCCACCTGTGAGTCGAGGATCACATTATCGTCCTCCACCTTACTCATCGCCTCGTAGATGGAATGCCATGTACCTAAGTCTGCCCAGCCGAAATCGCATTTCATCACAAACACGTCACGGCTCTGTTCCAGGATGGCATAGTCGAGCGACAGGTTCGGATAGCGCGGATAGTTATTCTCCACATAAGCCATCTCCTCCTCGTAAGTATAGTCAGGGTTCTCGAATTTCAGATTACGCAGCACAACGGGGAAGACGCCCTCGAAGCATTGAATCAGATGACGGGCGTTAGAAATGAAGATGCCCGTGTTCCAATAGAACTCACCACTCTCCATGAACATCGTTGCGAAATCGCGCTCCGGCTTCTCCGTGAACGACTTCACCTTATAGACGTCAGGCTTGCAACTTATATCGCCCAGCTGGATATAACCATAACCGGGTTCCGGTCGCGTCGGCTTCACACCTATCGCCAGCAGCACATCATTCTCCGATACATAGCCAATGCCGACATTCATACTTTGGATGAAGCGCTCTTCGTCGATCACCATCTGATCGGAAGGAGAGACGATGATGTTGGCGTCAGGATCCCTTTTCAAGATGCGCATATTCGCCCAAGCCACACTCGGAGCCGTGTTCCTGTGGATAGGTTCTACGAGAATGTTCTCATCCGTCAGGCAGGGCAACTGCTCTTTCACCAGCGGCAGGTATTCCTTACACGTACATATATATATATTCTCTTTGGGGAGGATTTTGCTGAAACGGTCAACTGTGGTCTGGAGCATGGTTCTCCCCGTACCAAAGAAATCCATAAACTGTTTCGGATAGGCATTCCTACTGGCTGGCCATAGGCGCCGCCCCCTTCCTCCCGCGAGAATCACGCAGAATGTTCTATTGTCCTTTATGTCCATGAAATAGATTTAGTAACATATTCGGTGCGAAGATACGAATTATAATCGATATATGCAACTATTTTTATATTTTTTATCAGAAACTTTTGTCATTTCAGATTTTTGTATTACCTTTGCACCCGCTAAGAGGCCCAGATGGCGGAATCGGTAGACGCGCTGGTCTCAAACACCAGTGGGGCAACCCGTGCCGGTTCGACCCCGGCTCTGGGTACTATTTGTACCACAACACATTGGTCTCAAAACAAAGCGAAGTGCTGTAAGACAACAACTTACAGCATTTTTTATTGTCCATACCCTTGAGTTTTCCCCACTTCTTCCCCACCGATGCAAATATAAATATAGAAAATATAATCTTAAACAGCATTTCTCCACGTCTTGAATAGCATTTTTATAGTCTTTACAGGAACAATTCTGTCTATCTTCAATGAGGGAAGTGTTTTTTTATGTTATAAGATTGATGTTTTTTAATCGTTTACTTGCTATTTTCGTATGAAATGGCTATATTTGTAGCCCTAAAGCACTTAATTAGACATAGAATGATTAAACAATTTGAAATACTAAAAGATGATGAATAACTGGTTTGACAACATCCGAATCTATCATCTGCTGATCGACAGATTCAACGGAGGCTGGCAGGTGCCGCCCAAGAGTGAGAACGTCTTTTGCGGGGGAAACCTGCAGGGAGTGATTGAGAAACTTGACTACATCAAGGATCTTGGCTTCAACGCCATCATGCTCTCCCCTATCTTCAAGTCGGCAAACTATCACGGGTATCATACTCTGAATTTTGAAGATGTCGATCCGCACTTTGGCACGTGGGACGACTATCAGCAGTTGCTCGACAAGGCACACGGCAAGGGACTGAAGATTATCTGCGACTTCGTGCCCAACCATTGCTGGTATCAGGCGCCTATTTTCGAGGAATCGCTGCTGAAGAATGGTGGTAAGCACCGTGACTGGTTCTTCTATCCGAAGGAGGACAGCGACGAGTTCGTTTCCTTCCTAGGCTTCGGCGATCTGCCTAAGTTCAATCTGACAAACCCCGAGGTGGTCAGTTTCATGATCGACAAGGCCGAACGACTCGCCCGCATAGGAGTAGATGCTTTCCGCATCGACCATGCCTTGGGGCAGCCGCATAGTTTCCTAAAGAATTTGCGCGAACAATTACAGGCCATCCGCAGCGATATTATTGTGTTCGGCGAGGTGTGGGCATTCGGTATCGGCCCGCAGTTGGCCAGCCAACTGTATTTCAAGACCAATGACAGATTGCAGGAATTCCTGGCACAAGATACAAAACCATTTAGCCAGGACGACTTGCAGGCCGACTATGTAGGTACGCTGGACGGCGTCTTGGACTTTGCCTATCGTGACATCCTCCTAGAAGAGATCCGAGCCGGCCGGGGCATCAAGGGTAACGAAATCCTGCGTGATAAGATTAAGGACCACTTCGCCAAGTATCCTGCCGACTTCAAACTGGTATTGTTCTTGGATAACCACGACACTGACAGGTTTATGTTCGACTGTCATGACAATGTGAACCTGTTGCAGGAAGCCATTGATCTGACGATGGAACTATCCCGTCCGTTCTCCTTCCTCTATGGCACAGAGCAGCTGATGACCATCACGAAGACCATCTTCAATGCCGAGCCATACGCCGATCTCCGTGTACGCAACTGTATGGACTGGTCGATAGCTCCGCAATTGACAATTGATAATGGATAATTAAAAATTGAAAGACGACAGCATGGATATAGAAAAATATCAAATCGGTAAAGAGCTGGACTCCTTCAATTACCAGCAAGTGCAAGACGACATTCTGGCTATTTTGGAGAAAGGCTGCAGTGCGGTGATTGATATGACCGCCTGTAACTACGTTTCCAGTACGGGCTTGCGTGTGTTGCTCTATTCCAAGAAGGTGGCAGCATCGAAAGGCCTGAAGCTCTATCTGGTTGGCATCAGTCATGAGGTGAAAGACATCATGGATGTCACAGGCTTCGATACTTTCTTCGATTCTTTCAACACAATGGAAGAGTGCCTGGAAAAAGTTAAGAATTAAGAAGTAAGAATTATAAGAGATGCATAGAGTCGATTTTTTTCCTACTCATGAGTATCAGGGACTGAAGCTGCGGGCGGGCAGACCGTACCCGTTCGGGGCAACGGTCTTAGGCAATATGGTGAACTTCTCGGTGTATTCCCGCTATGCCACCGACTGCACGCTGGTGCTCTTCCACAACCACGAGGAGAAGCCGTTTGTTGAAATTCCTTTCTTCAAGGAGTTCCGGCTGGGCAATGTGTTCTCGATGATTATCTTCGACTTGGATTACGAGAACATCGAATACGGCTTCCGCATGGACGGCCCTTTCCAACCGGAGGAAGGCCACCGCTTCGACAAAACAAAAATACTGCTCGACCCCTACGCCAAGCTGATTGTTGGGCGTGACGTGTGGGGACAGGAGCCCAATTGGGACAGTCTCTACCAGTATCGTGCCCGTGTGGTGTTCGACGACTTCGACTGGGAAGACGACGTGCCGATGGAAATACCCGTCAACGACCTCATCGTCTATGAGATGCATGTGCGCAACTTTACGTGTGGCGCGGCCTCTGGCGTGAAGCATCGGGGGACGTTTGCAGGCATCATCGAAAAGATTCCCTATCTGAAGGAGTTGGGTGTCAACTGCGTGGAACTGATGCCCATCCATGAGTTCGACGAGTTTGAGAACCACCGTCTTTCGCCCGTTGACGGCCGTGAGCTCTTCAACCTGTGGGGCTATAGCAATGTGGGATTCTTCGCCCCCAAGGCAGCCTATGCCTCGTCGGGCAAGTTCGCCATGCAGGTGGACGAGCTGAAGAACATGGTGAAGCGGCTGCACAAGAACGGCATTGAGGTAATACTCGACGTGGTGTTCAACCACACCGCTGAAGGCAACGAGCAAGGCCCCTACATCTCCTATCGCGGCATCGACAACAAAACCTATTATATGCTGACTCCTGAAGGTTATTACTATAACTTCAGCGGCTGCGGCAACACCCTGAACTGTAACAATCCCAATGTGCGCGATATGATTGTGGAGAGCCTGCGTTACTGGGTCACCGACTACCATATCGACGGCTTCCGTTTCGACCTCGCTGCCATCCTCGGACGTGACCAGAACGGCAATCCCATGTCGAACCCTCCTCTGCTTGAATCGCTGGCACACGACCCCATTCTCGGCAAAACAAAACTCATCGCTGAGGCTTGGGATGCGGGTGGACTCTATCAGGTGGGCTCTTTCCCGTCGTGGGGACGCTGGGCTGAGTGGAACGGCCGTTTCCGTGATAGTATGCGCCGCTTCCTGAAGAGCGACGAACAAGTGCTTTCCGACGTGAAGGAGCGTATTATCGGCTCGCCAGACCTCTATGCCTCACAGGGACGCGGCATCAAAGCCAGCGTGAACTTCATCACGGCGCACGACGGTTTCACGCTGATGGACCTCGTGTCGTATAACAGCAAACACAACGAAGCCAACGGCGAGGACAACCGCGATGGTGAGAACCACAACAATAGTTGGAACTGCGGTTGCGAGGGAGATAGTGATGATCCCGCCATCAACAGTCTGCGCCACCGACAGGTGAAGAACGCCATCACGATGCTCATGGTGAGTCAGGGCATACCGATGGTGCTGTCAGGCGACGAGATGGGCAACTCGCAGCAAGGTAACAACAATGCCTACTGTCAGGACAATGAGATAGCCTGGCTCGACTGGAACAATCTGGAGAAGAACGCTGACATATTCCGCTACTTCAAGCAGATCATCAAGTTCCGCCGTATGCATAAAGTGCTTCGCTACGAGGATCACCTCAGGCATTGCGACTATCTGGGTCACGGCTATCCCGACTTCTCGTGGCACGGAGTGAAAGCCTGGCAGCCCGAAAGCGGCTACAACAATCTCACAGTAGCTTTCATGCTGAACGGACGATATGCTGAGACCGACGGTGTGCCCGATGATTTCATCTATGTGGCCATGAACATGCACTGGGAGATGCACGGCTTCGAACTGCCTCAGCTGCCAGATGGTATGGCCTGGCACGTGTTTGCCAATACCGGTATGCCGACACCCGAAGACATCTTTGAGCCAGACGAGGAACCCCTCACCGAGAACCAGAATGAGGTGCTTGTCGGCCCACGTTCCATCATCATCCTTGTTGGGAAAGGTAAAAAGGTGAAATAGTAAAAAAGTAAAAAGGTTTGAGCAAACTGCATTTCCAACCCATTAAAGGACAGGCGCGACAGATACTCAGTGCCATCCTGACGTCGCCGGAGATCTCTTCTTGTAGTCTGAAAGAGACGATGGTGCTACGGTTGGCATGCGAGGAGATTGTCATGAACGTAACGTCATACGCCTATCCGGAAGATGCCAATGGTTTCTTGGATGTCGAGATCCAGAAGACCGACCGTGTCACAATCCGTTTCGAGGATGGCGGTGTGCCTTTCAACCCCTTAGAGCAGAAAATGCCTAATACAAAATTGTCGTGGAAACAGCGTCGCATAGGCGGACTTGGCATCTTTCTCATCCGTCGTAAGATGGATGATGTGCGCTATGTCTACGAGGATTATAGGAATAAGTTGACTATCGAAAAAGTGATATGAAAAAGAGCAAGTTATCACGCCGCATTACCTGGCGCGTTATCGGAATCATGGCGTTCTTCAATGTGCTGATCATTGGAGTCATCATCTGGGCTGCATTAAGAATCTCATTTGTGAACAGCAGCATGCGCGGACAGTATGTCGTCGAAGGGATAGAGGGCAAGATTGAGTCGACACTATGGGGCGTGCATGTGGCAGCGGCCAACAACCGCGACGAGATAGAGCGAAACCTGGCAAGCCCGGAGCAGGTCTTTGATGCCCTGGAGCGCGAAATTCAGGTAAACAAGTTCATAGGCTGCTTTGCCGCCTTCGAGCCAGACTATTTCAAAAGTCAGGGCCGCTGGTTTGAAGCCTATGTCTACCATACAGACAGCACGCAGCTGGAGCGCCGACAGATAGGCTCACCGAGCCACGACTACTTCAACGGCCCGTGGTATGAGAAAGGCCTCAAGGTGCACAGGGACAGCCTGGGCTATCTGACAGCCCCCTACTTCGACAACTCCGTCGACAGCACAACGTATTGCAGTTATGTGGTGCCCATCACCAACCGCGACGGTCGCAAGGTGGGCGTGTATGGCGTCGACCTGAACTATCTGTGGCTCAATGAGGTCATCGACGAGGTGAGGAAAATCGTCAAGAGCGAATTCCTCGACGACGATGAAAGCCTGAAGGATCGCGACGGCAAGATCTATTTCTCAGTCCAAATCGTCGACGGCAAAGGCAACAGAATCTTCAGCTCCGACTCCCTTGACATCAATATCCTTAAAGCAGAGCAGAAAGAAGTGTTAGGCAATCTCGGGATGAAAGACCTGAAGGGCACACCTTATTATATTAATACGAAGCCGTTACCCTCTACCGACTGGACAGTGACCGTCATACAGCACCGCGACCTGGTGTTTACGTGGGGCATCGTCACTGCTGTCATCATTCTGCTCTGCATGGGTATCGGCAGCCTGGTCATCTTCTTCTTCACAAGGCGGAGCATCCGCCGCGCCACGAAGCCGTTGGCATTCCTGTCCGAGTCGGCACAGGAGGTGGCCAAGGGCAACTTCGATGCGCCGCTTCCTACGTTCAGGCACAACGACGAGGTGGCTCAGTTGCGCGACTCATTCGGCACCATGCAACAGTCGCTGAAACAGTATGTGGAGGAACTGAAGGTATCGACCGCCGCCAAGGCCGCCATGATGAGTGAACTGGATGTGGCGCACACCATCCAGATGTCGATGATACCGAAGACGTTCCCCGCCTTCCCCGACCGCAAGGACCTGGAGCTCTACGCTTCGCTGACACCCGCCAAGGCTGTCGGCGGCGACCTCTATGACTTCTTCATCCGCGACAACAGGCTGTTCTTCTGTATCGGCGACGTGTCGGGCAAAGGCGTGCCGGCCTCGCTGGTGATGGCTGTCAGTCGGACACTCTTCCGCAATATCGCGGCCCATACTGACAAGCCAAGCCATATCGTGGAGACAATGAACGTGAACATTTGCGAAGGGAATGAGCAGTGTATGTTCGTCACGCTCTTCGTGGGGGTGCTCGACTTACAGACAGGTCAGCTGCGCTATTGTAATGCTGGCCACGATGCGCCGTATATTTTGTCAGCCGATCCTTCACTCTTACCAGCAGATTCCAATCTCCCCATTGGCGTCATACCAGACCTAAAATACTCGGATCAAGAGACGACGCTGGTCCCGGACATGACCATATTCCTCTATACCGACGGGCTGACGGAGGCCGAGGATGGCAATCGCGATCTTTTCGGAATGCAGCGCATCGAAGATGTCATCACAACACATAAAGGCTCTCCCCAGGAACTGATTGAAACGATGACCGCCGCCGTCCACCAGTTTGTCGGCGACACTGAGCAGAGTGATGACCTCACGATGCTAGCCTTCAGAATCAGGAAATAAACATATATATCCATTAAACAATAAGTATTATGAGCAAGATTAAAACTATCGGTATTCTGACGTCGGGCGGCGATGCTCCCGGCATGAACGCGGCCATCCGTGCCGTCACCCGTTCGGGTATTTACAACTGTTTCAAAATCAAGGGCATCTATCGTGGTTACGACGGACTGATCAAAGGTGAGATTAAGGATTTCACGACGGAGGATGTAAGTGGCATCATTACCCGTGGTGGCACCATCCTGAAGACTGCCCGGAGTAAGGAATTCATGACACCCGAGGGTAGGCAGAAAGCTTACGAGACCTGCCAGAAAGAGGGTATCGACGCACTGGTGGTAATCGGCGGTAACGGATCGCTTACGGGCGCCTGGAACTTCGGCATCGAGTTCGACTTCCCCGTGATCGGACTGCCCGGCACCATCGACAATGACCTCTACGGCACCGATGCCACCATCGGCTACGACACGACGATGAACACGATTATGGACTGCGTGGACCGCATCCGCGACACGGCCAACTCCCACGAGCGCATCTTCTTCATTGAGGTGATGGGGCGTGACGCCGGTTTCCTGGCTCAGAACTGTGCCATCGCCTGTGGTGCCGAGGCTGCCATCGTGCCCGAGGAGACAACCGACGTGGACCAGCTGGCCGCTTTCATGGGCCGTGGTATCCGTAAGTCGAAGAAGTCGTGCATCGTCATCGTCTCGGAGAGTCCCAAGTGCGGCGCCCTCTACTATGCCGACCGTGTGAAGCATGAGTTCCCCGAGTTCGACGTGCGTGTCTCTATCCTGGGACACCTGCAGCGCGGCGGTACTCCATCGGCCCGCGACCGTATCCTGGCCAGCTGCATGGGGGTGGGAGCCATCGAGGCTATCATTCAAGGACAGCGCAACATCATGATCGGCTACCGCATGAACGAGATTGTCAACGTGCCCTTCTCTGAGTGCATCCGCACCGACAAGCGGTTTGACAAGCGTCTCATCAACGTGCTCGACGAGCTGAGTATTTAAAACTGTCACTTCGTAATCATAAAGGTGTAAAGATTTGCAATGACGGTCTTTACACCTTATTTTATTATAAATGGAGAAATAGACTTATTAGGGCAATCCATTTATGGGAAGAGAGGAACTGCCCCAGTTTAGGACAGTCCCTCTCTCTTATATACTCTATAATACAAACGAATCCTTTTATTTGCTCATCAGGGCGACGGCCTTGGTTGCCTTGGTCTTAACCACTGAAGCGAGCAACAAAACTACAAAATTGAAGATAATCATAATTAAACCCTTTCTTTATTTTTAAATTGTTATCCTAAATGTTACCTTTGTTTCTTAATTCCGGTGCAAAGGTACAACTGTGTTCGCACACATACAAGT
>Ga0265298_10010502_pt1 | contig 10952 bp, 2 predicted proteins | sample AusTroGonzalo_MG_3_FD_193486 | JGI IMG/M metagenome (GOLD analysis project Ga0265298, IMG submission 193486) | Bovine rumen microbial communities from tropical cattle in Woodstock, Queensland, Australia - Gonzalo_01 | ecosystem: Host-associated > Mammals > Digestive system > Stomach > Rumen ...
TTGCTTCATACCAAGACCTCGTTATTACCAACATTAATGCAACATCAGTAACTCTTAGCCGCGTAGGAGAAGGAGAAAATGGTGGCTCCGTCTTATTCTCTAAAATCATTGTCAATGATAACATTGCACCGACACCCGAACCCGAACCGGCAGAAGTTACAGTTGTGTTTGCAGCTAACAGCAAAACCGTAGAGAGAACAGTCACCCTCCCGCATACGTTCAAGTGTGATTGGGCGGCTGGTATGGATGAGCCCGACGAACTCGACATCATCATTCATGAGCTATATAATGATTATTATTATTGCGACAACAACATTAATGCATCGGGTAGCGACCAAGTTGAGGCAGGTACCGAAGAGGATCCGAAAAATGACTACATCACCATTAAGGGTGTCTTCGAAGGTACTGCCACAGTAACGGGAGCTTATGTATCTTCTGATACTGAAGACCTCCACTACACCCTGACCATCTCTGTCAAGGGTGCCGAACCGCAACCCGATTCTGAGACTTTGGAAACGAACAAAGGAGATGCTTCTTATACCGGCGCGCACTTCAGCGTAACACCAAATGCCGGACAAGAAGGTGACAGCAAGGGCTTCTTTGTTACCTATACGGATCATGCTACCATCAGTGCGCTCAACGGCGAAAAAATTCTCTCAGTAGAGCTGACCGTAGGTGACGGCGAAGAATATATTTCCTATTTTGGCGCATCCGCGGGTAACGTAAGTCATTCCGGCTCGTTGATTACGATCTCTGAAGTGAACGCTACCTCCGTTGAACTCTTAATGACCTATATGAGCGCGCTCCAGATCAGCCAAGTGAAGATCTATTACGAGGAGAAATCCACACCGACTGCTATCGACGAAGTACAAAGTGACAAAGTACAAAGTACAAAGGTTCTCCGCAACGGCATGCTCCTCATCGAGAAAGACGGAGTATACTTTACCGTACTCGGCCAACCGGTACGATAACGTTTAACGTTTAACAAAAAAAACGTCCTTCGGGGCGTTTTTTTTGTGTCCATAATTTGATAATTTGTCTAAGAAGCCTTGATAATTTGTCTGACTATTGCGTGTATCAAAAATTTATAGTAATTTTGCACCCGCAAAAAAAATTGTGACCGCGACGTAATTTTGCGCCTGTTTTTGAAAAATGATATAGGAGATGATAAAAAAATCGTGTGGATTCTTGTTAGTAGGATTCTTGTTCCTGTGTTCCTGTACGCGTCAAGAAACGCCGCAATCCGGAATGACTCCCCAGACGGATAGTGTCAGTCGTGAGGTAACCGTGTATTTGCTCAAGTCGGACCTCACCCGGGCCATGGCGGTGGTGGATTCGGCGGATGCAGCGGGCGTGCTGTCCGAGTTCGACGCGGAGATGTTTCGTTTGCGAATCATCAGTCGTGACGAAGGCCGAATAGCAGAGGCAGTGAGCCGTTATGAGGCGTTGTTGGAGAAAGGCGTGCCGCTTATCCGCCAGTTGGATGTGCTCAATGCGCTCATCTATCTGTCCCGTCAGCGTCAAAACCACCAGCAGGTGTTGGATTACGGCGCGCGTTATATAGAGGTGTGCCGTCAAACCGGCAAAACGGTCTTAACCCTGACCGTTCGGGGTGAGATGGGTCGCGCGCTCATCCTTCTCGGGCGTACGGAGGAGGGGCTGGAAAAGATAGACGAAACCATCAGCGAAGCGGACGCCGTGAGGCAATTCACGGAAATGGATGCATGTATTCTTGCCATGAAGAGCAAGATGCGGACGCTCATTGACCTGAAGCGCTATGAGGAGGTTATTCCGGTAGGCGAGCATATGATAGCCAAATTGCAGGATTTTGCGGCGCATCCCGATGAGTACGCGGACGGTACGTCCCGTATGCCGAAGCCAGACCGCCGGGCAGGGTATGTGGATTTCTATACGGGGCAGGCCTATGCGTTTCTTACCTTCGCTTATGCTGCATTGGACCGGCTGGACGAGGCGCGTGCGTACAGCCGTTTGTTCGACGAGACGAACTACAGTCGTTCCTACAGCGGACGCAAACAGATGGCGAGCGCGTGGTGCATGATGGGCGATTACGACCGGATGAATGCTGTCTATGACGAGATGGTGACTGCCATGGGTGCCGACACGGTCAACTATGATTACAGCCTGATGTTGTTCAACCGTGCCAAGGTGGCGGGGTTGCAAGGCAAGCCGGCGCTAAGTGCGGATTACTGGAAGCGCTATGCCTTCTTGCTGCAGAAACTCAATGACAAGGAGCGTCTGGCAGCCGCGGAAGAGAGTGCTGCGCGCTTCCATGAGCAGGAACAGCAGTACGCATTGGAAAAAGAGCAGGCACGCCATAAACACGATTTGCTCATCCAGATATCATTGAGTGTGGTGGCTGTGCTCATCAGTTTTGTGACCTTCCTTATCTTCTATCAGTGGCGCATTACCCGCCGCAAGAACGCGCTTCTCTCCAAAGAGATTGCTCAGAACATTGATTACAAAGTGAGATACTTAACCCAGAAGAGCCATCCGGAACTGACGACGGAGGTTAAGGATAGTGAATCGGTCGAGCATCTTGCAACGATGTCGAATGACGAGTTGTTCGAGTTTCTGCGCGTGGTGATTGTCGGTGAGCAACTGTATCTCAATCCTCTTTTCGACCGTCAGTACCTGATGGATCGTTTCGACTTGAGTAAAGAGCGTGTCGGTGCCGCGTTCTCGCAAGGCAGCCCCTACGCATCCCTCGCCGATTATGTCAATGAATGCCGATTGAGCTACAGTACGAGTCTGCTCTCCACCCGTCCGGACATGTCCGTCGCGGATGTAGCCTCTGCCAGCGGATTCAGCAGCGGCAGCGTCTTCACGCGTAACTTCAAGCAACGCTACACCATGACTCCTTCTGAATTCCGTATAAAAGAGAATTAGACGAATGCATGAATCAAATGAGAAAATGTGAAAATGCGAAAATCCTCCGCAACGGCATGCTCCTCATCGTCCGCGACGGCAAGTTCTTCGATATGACCGGTACGCAAGTACGGTAACCGCGAAACCCCCTCTCCTTGGGAGAGGGTTGGGGTGAGGTGTTACTTGCATAGTTTTGGTACACGTACAAGGGTAGTGCCCGCGATAAAAGCCTTGCGGGATTGAGTTCCCGCAAGGTTACAAAAATCAATAAATCACATGACATTAGCTGTTCGTTTCAGGTACATTGAGGCGCATACGCCTTCGTTTGACATAGTGGAATTAACGTACGAGCAATGGCGGGAGTTCTTTCTGCTCGAGCGCAGTTTTATGCGCATGGAGTGGATGATTCGTTTTTTGCATTATGAATACAAGGCGAATAGCATTTGCGAACTTTGGTGGATACCTCTAGACGACCAGGACCAACTGGCAATAATATAGTGGCAGTGTGCATAAGTGTGGAATCATATTTTTTTGTACCTTTATAAATTATTTAGAACATCCACACTTATGCCGCCACGTGACTTGAAATAGATAAAAAATGTTTTTTTGCACGAAAATATTTGCTCATTTCAAAAAAAAGTTGTACCTTTGCAAGCCTCTTTCCTGTTTGTAGGGGGCACATCCGGGGTTCCCGCCGAATTACTAATTTTAAGAAAGCACCTTATGATTTCAAAAAGTCTGTTTACTGTTAGAACGCTGATTATTGCTGTGTTTATCGTAGGCGGAGTTATTCCTGCGTGGGCAGGTCATGGAGGTCCGCACTATGCCTCCGTGACTGTGACGGCTTCGCCAACAGGACAGGGAAAAGTGTATATGACCACCGACAAAGACTATGCCCCCGGAAATGATGACTGGAAGGATTCAATGTCCGAGAATTGGAACTGCAAGGATGGCGTTGATGATGAGAACGATGAACGTACCTATTATGTTCATGCACAGGCAGTATCCGGCTACCATTTTGTCAAATGGTCTTCCAATAGCAGCGGTACGAACTCTAAATCAACGAACAATCCGTATGCGTATTCTACTTCGGCATCCGGTAGCAGCGGTAGTCCTACTGCGAACAATATCTATGCAATCTTTGAAGCGAATCCGCAATATACCTGTACGTTCCTCACTTCTACCAACGGTACGTACAAATACCAATACGGCGATCATGAGGAAGTGACGGTAACCTCAGAGCACTCGGTAACGACCGACCAAAACTTCACCTTCACCGCCCTTCCTGATCCCGGCTATCAAGTATATGGCTGGTACACCGAAAGCGGAGGTGTCAAGACCTATTTTGACTATTCGTCTTATGTTCTCTCGTCCTATGCCTTACCCGGAAATATCCGTATCGGTGTGGATTTTATGCCTGTCGGTTCTCCGATTTTCCAGATCAAGGGCACTACGCAGATGTTTACAGACCTGAATGCGGCGGTGACGGCGTGCGGCGGAGCAACCAAAACGATTGTGCTGGTTAACAACGGTACGCTCCCGGCGGGAGATTATACCATTCCGAGCAATATAACGTTGCTTATTCCGTTCGATGCGAATTACACCTGTTATACAGAGACACCCGGTACAATAGACAGTTATACTTCTCCTGCGGCATACAGGACGCTGACCATGAGTCCAGGAGCACACTTGACGGTGAACGGAGCCATCAGCCTCAGTGCCAAACTGTCCGGCTTGAGTGTTCAGGGCCCGAACGGTGCTCCGTCCAGTTCGTACGGCGCCATTAAGATGCTATCGGAAGGAGATACGAAAAGTACAATCACGCTAAACAGCGGAGGCAAACTCTATTGCTGGGGCTATATCTATGGAGAAGGAGAAGTGGAGGCGCTTTCCGGCGCTGAGGTGCATGAAGGATTTAACTTGATGGACTTCCGCGGAGCGCAAAACACGTATGATATGAATAGTGACTCCCACAAGGTCTTCCCGTTCAACCAATACTATATCCAGAATGTTGAAGTGCCGCTCACAATCCATTACGGAGCGACAGAGAAAGTCTTCTCCTGTCTCTATCCCGGAGGAAACGAGGTACGAATACCGATCACCATGGTGGGCAGTAGTGATGGCCTGTTCCGGTTGAGTGGCGAGGGTTCCAAACTAACCAAATGGTATGACCCGCATGATGACCGCCAGCATTACGCCTTGGAAGGCAATGCTGCGATTCGGAACATTTCGTTCACCGTAACATTAATAATGTCTATTACGGTTAACTCCGCAAACTTTGTACTGCCTATTACGAACAATATGGACATTGAAGTGCGGACTGGTGCTAATGTAGATATCGCGGAGAATGTGTGTATCATGCCGGATGCGTCTATTACCGTAGAAGAAGGCGCAACCCTCAATATCGCTTCCGGAAAGAGCGTCTATGTGTATGACAAGAATGCCTATACCAACGCAGGCTCCTATTCCACCAGCCAAGGCGGGTATCCGGATGCAGGCCCTGGCCGCTATGCGCTTGGAGCCTATATTCGTAGAGTGAACTATTCGCCTTCATGGGCAGCTATTCCTGATCGTGAGATACGCAGGCTTGCAATCATGCATACGGCGCGATTCAAGATCAACGGCACGCTCAATGCGACAGGTAAGATCTACACCACGGAAGGCGGTGCGGATATCTACAGCGATACCGACGGGGCTGTTATCAACCTCTCCACGGCAGCCGGCACAGCGAACGTGACCTATCAAGTGGATCATCATGGCTATAATGCATACTATTATTCGATTCCTATCACCTCTGCCCAACTGCATAATGCGGATCAGTCTTATGCTCCCACCGCAGGAAGTCCGGCTGGCGCCGCATGGACCTATAAGCATGGCCACTGGGGATGGAAAGTCGTTTGGATGTTGGAAGATGGCACCGTTCTGAAGACGGCGTACCACTATGCGCAGCCGGATGCATCGTGGCTCTCGTCCAACGCGCCTTCTACAAGCAGAGACCCTGAGGGCACTTGTTCATACGTCTTCAACGGGTGGAATACTACGACCCATACCGAGAACCAAGAGGTGACCGTAGTGGCTGACTATTCCAAGACCTGTACGAATTATTACACCGTCACATGGATGTCCGAAGACGGAACAGAGACTCTGGAGACCGATGCGGGCGTAGGTGACGGCGAGAACACACGTTATAATGGCGCAACGCCGTTTAAAACCTTCGATACGGAGTCAAGCCGACTCTATACCTTCGACGGTTGGGCTACCGAACCTGATGGCGCAAAGGTGTATGACATAGACGGAACTCCGGCAGCAAGTGGTGATGCCATTTACTATGCCCATTTTGCCGTAACAGAAGTGGTTGCCATCGTGAAAGCGGACGATGATACCACTTACTGCACTTCGATAGAAGCGGCTTTTGAGGTGGTCAGAAACACAAACTTCACACCTACTATCCAAGTATGGAAAGATGCTTCTATACCTGCTTTGGTCTATAATATTGAAAATTATTGTACCTTGGATCTCAACGGACATACGCTCACCAGCGTAACATCATCTGTGCAAAGTCCGTTTAAAATCAACAAAAGCAACATTACCTTCACTATCACGGATAGTTCGGAAAGTCAATCCGGAAAACTGTCGATGACAACGACTTATGGTAGTACCATATTTGGTTTATTCGTGCAGAATGGAAACCTCCAACTAAACGGGGGTACGATTGAAGTCATCTCAGGTTCGGCTATAACGTGTGGCGTAACGGTCAATTCCAATTGTTCGTTCACTATGAACGGAGGTACAATACATGTGGTGACCACCAACAACAGAGAGGGGCGTGGTGTCTATTCAGCCGGCACGGTGCTCATCAACAACGGTACCGTCCATGTAGAAGCAGCCGGAAATGCTTATGCTATGAAACGAGACGGTGGGACATTTACTATAAATAACGGCAAGTTCAACATCAACGGTTCTTCCTCCTATATTAATTATGGTTCAGACGCGGATGCCAACATAGCCATCAAAGGCGGGTATTATTCCACTGACAATCGACTCGCAACCGTTGTTCCTTCGCCGTATATTGTCTATGATTGGGCAAGTCCCGGAGAACCCTATCATTACACGGTGGCAGCCAAGGTGGGCTATACCGTTACCTTCCAAAACACGGACGAAACGACGCTGCAAACCGGTACATGGGTGGAAGGAACAACGCCTGCATATGCCGGAGAAACACCTACCAAACCGGGCGATACAGAGGGAGCTTGGATGCTTGGCGGCTGGACGCCGGATTTGGTGCCTGTAACGGAAGACGTCACCTATACGGCGGTTTATGTGCCGACTCCGCCGGTGGCGAGTGTAACCATCAGCGGTACCACTACGGAATATATCCATTTCAACGATGCCTGGGATGCAGTCAATGGTGCATCGGCGGCTTCGACCATCAAACTGTTGGACGATGTAGATTTAGAGTCGTACGTGACATATAATAACACCAACAAGAAGAATTGTACGCTCGATCTTAACGGGCATAGGCTGACAGCACTCTCCAACATCGCTGTGATTGTTGTTAATAAGTCCGGTACCACTTTTACGATAACTGACAGTTCTGAGGGCGCAACAGGAAGAGTGTACATGGAGCGTACAACTGATAGCAATACCTACGGTGTATTTATACAAGCAGGTACTCTCAGTTTGGAGGCGGGTGCTATAGAGGTGCACGCCAAGGCTTCTACATCCAGTCATAGCAGCGTCTATACCCAAAACAATACGGCTGCTTTTACCATGACAGGCGGTAAGATTTATGTGGAAAATACGGTCGGCAATGCGCATGGCTTGTATAATAAAGGTACGATGACTATCAACGGTGGTTCTATTCAGGTCAAATCGACCAATGGTACCGGATACAGCGTTCGATGGGAAGCGGGCAATGCGGTTACCTTTAACGGCGGTAAAATGCATGTCACAGGAAATACCGGCGCGTCGATAGCAACGTCTCTATCCAGTACCCCGAGTGTAGTATTGCAAGGCGGATATTATAACGACGATTTAGAGGAAAGCCTTGCAACCAATACAAGTGCCCCGTATTATGTATTCCCAGCATCGTTGACGGAGGAGGAACTTACTTATACCTGCAAAGTAGCTGAAGGTTATACGCTAACGTGGTCCACGGATGGCGAATTAGCCGGTGATGGTTACACTCCTTCGGGTCTCACGGAGGTCGGTACACCTATTGTAGCACCGACTTCGACCAGGGAAGGTTATGTCTTTGCCGGCTGGACTCCCGCTGTAGCAGCCACTATGCCTGCCGCAAACACTAGCTATACGGCTACTTGGGCAGTAGCTTCCGTCACTATCAACGGAAACACAACGCTATATACTGATTTCAATACAGCCTTTACGGCAGCTAACAATTCCGCGACCCATCCGGCAACCATCACGCTTTTGCAAAACACAACCATTGCATCCACGTTGCAGTACACGAACAGCAACTATCAGAACTGTACGCTCGACCTCAACGGATATACTATATCCTCAACCAAGCAGTTCGCGCTTCGCGTCAATAGAGCGAACATTACCTTTACCATTACCGACGGTTCCGCCAATCAAGACGGAGTATTACTGTCAGAGCCGACTCAAACAGACCAAGCTTATAGCGTGTACATCGATAAAGGTACTTTCGTGTTGCAAGCCGGTACGATTGAGGCACATTTGAAGGCGGATATATCGGCAGGTGTCAGAGCTGTTAATGCGAATGCCTATTTCACGATGAATGGCGGTACGTTGCACGTGGAGACGACCAATAATAAAACCGCTTACGCTATATACTCCGCCGGAACCGCTACTGTCAATGACGGCAATATTTTTGTCACCGGTTCTACGGCATACGTTACCAATCAGGCATCCGCGAATGCTAACGTAGTCATCCAAGGCGGTAAATACAATACAGATGCCCAATTGGAAACCTGTGTTTCAGCTCCGTACCACAAGTTTGATCTGGCAGACGAAAGCCCGTATCTGTACAAGGTAGCAGAGGGTTACACCGTGACTTTCAATAATTACGATGGTACATCCCTGCAATCCGGCGTATGGGAGAAAGGTACAACACCTGTATACAGCGGTGCTACACCTACCAAACCTGCCGACGCACAATACACATATGCGTTTGACACTTGGAGTCCGGCTATCTCGTCCGTAACGGCTAACGCGACCTATACGGCACAATATAGCAGCACCGTTAACAATTATACCGTAACGGTAGCCAAGAATGTGGACGGTTACGGAAGCATCAGCAGCACTGAGATAGCAGGTGTGCCGTACGGAAGTGCCATTATGGTAGACGGCAATACCTTCACGGTCAATGGTACAACGGTAACGGCTACACCTGAGAGCTCGGATGCGCAATACACCTATGCCTTTAGCGGTTGGACCAATGCTCCGGGAACAGTTGAAGGCGATGTGACGATAACAGCGAACTTTACACGCACGGTCAACAATTATACCGTGCTGTGGAAGGATGAGGACGGTACGGTATTAGAGACGGATGAGTATGTGCCGTACGGTGCTACGCCTACCTATAATGGCGCAACGCCGACCAAAGCGACCGATGCTTCGTATGCTTATACTTTTGACGATTGGTCACCAGCGATAAGTGCTGTTTCGGGTGACGCAACATATACAGCAACCTATACCACAACACCGGTAGTGGCTTCCGTCACCATCAGTGATGCCACTACGTACTACACAACCTTTGATGCCGCATGGTCGGCTGTCAATACAGCATCGGCAGCATCAACCCTCACACTCTTGCAGAATGTGACGAATGCTTCGTATGTGACATACCAAAATAACAAGAATAAGGACTGCACCCTTGATCTCAACGGACATACGTTGTCATCAAGTTCCGGTCTCGCTATTATTGTAATGAGTAAGTCAAGCACCACGTTTACCATTGACGATAGTTCCGAAGGCGAAACAGGAAGGTTGTACATCGAGCGAACAGATAACTCTAACACATACGGCGTGTACATCAATAGCGGTGCTCTCCAATTAGAGGCAGGTACTATAGAGGTGCATGCCCAAGCTACCACATCCGGTCATGGTGGTGTATATACTGCCACTGCCGGTAGTACATCCTTTACGATGAACGGCGGTCATATCGTTGTGGAAAATACGGTGAGTGAAGCGCATGGTCTGTACAACAAAGGTACGATGACTATCAATGGCGGTACTATCCGAGCCCATTCTACCAATAACAAGGGATACGGTGTTAGATGGGTGGACGGCACAGTGACCGTCAATAATGGCAAATTCCATGTGACCGGTAAGACGGATGCCGATGCTTCGATTGCAAAATCTACCTCCGCCACTATAACCACACCTGTTTTAGAGTTGCAAGGCGGATATTATAATGATGATATCAAGGAAAGTCTCGCTACGTATTGTGCATCGAATTATCATGTATTCCCTGCATCGTTGACGGAGAGCGGCCTTACCTATAGCTGTAAAGTAGCAGAGGGTTACACCGTGACTTTCAATGCCAATGGTCATGGAACAGCGCCGGAGTCGCAATTGATAGAAAAGAACGCTCATGTGAGTGAGCCGGATGATTTGAGTGAGACCGGTTACACTTTCGGCGGTTGGTACAAAGAGGCTGGATGCGAAACCCCGTGGAACTTTGCATCGGATGTGGTAACTGCTGCAACGACCTTGTACGCACAATGGACTGTCCATACGCACAAGTTCGCATGGAACTTTAATGGTGGTACACCGTCCGGCTCTTACACGGAGGCTAACGATGCATTAACTTATGGCAGTGAAATTACCTATCCGACAATGACTAAAACCGGCTATACGTTTGCCGGCTGGTCATCTGACGCTACGACGATGCCGGATGAGGATTTGACCATTACGGCCAGTTGGACGATTAACCAATATACGATTTCGTTTAATAGCAACGGCGGTTCTTCGGTTTCATCCATTACTCAGGATTACAACACCTCTGTTAGTGCTCCTGCTGATCCAACCAAGACAGGCTATACGTTCAATGGTTGGATTCCTGCTGTGCCGAGTATAATGCC
>Ga0265298_10010503_pt1 | contig 10952 bp, 7 predicted proteins | sample AusTroGonzalo_MG_3_FD_193486 | JGI IMG/M metagenome (GOLD analysis project Ga0265298, IMG submission 193486) | Bovine rumen microbial communities from tropical cattle in Woodstock, Queensland, Australia - Gonzalo_01 | ecosystem: Host-associated > Mammals > Digestive system > Stomach > Rumen ...
TCCCGCCGTCTTTTCGAACAGGATTACAAGAATCTGATCGATGTCATATTGCCATTCTACGACAACCTCGGAAACTTCCAAGATATCCAGGACTGCTTCGATAACGGCGTCCCCGAGGATTCAGACGACGGCAAGGACAGCGGATCGTTCCAGTGGATCCCGGCGATAGGGCCGGTCATGAAGAATCTGGCCAAGGCGATGGAGGCCGAATACAGCATAGAGGATTCAACCGTTCTGCACCTGACGAAGGATTGCATGGCCGGGCATCTTGATTGCCAGGTGTCCGCTCTTGACGGTCTGAGGCTGATTGTGTTCATGAGATATGTGGTAACCGAGAGGCCAAAGCTTTCCGATGAGGATGTGAAGGAAGTTCTTTCCGGCTGCCACATAATGCCTATGAGTTCCCACGATTACGATGGCGATCAGGCGTTCCTCATCCAATACTATTATCCGGGCCTGACCCTGAAGTACGACCCCGAGGCGTTCATAGATGTATTCTCAGAATACTACGGAACATTCATGGATGAGATCGTCGGCCTAGAGGAAAGGATCGATAAGCTTTCCGGATCCGAATGACGGGGAAATCCTATGAGCGAAAGAACATTTTGGATCATAGCAGGGATACTGTTCGGCATTCTGATCGCTTTGAGCCTGTTTTCGAAGAATTACGCTGTGACAGTGGGGTTGGTGGTGATCTTCGTATACCTGAAGATCGCGGTCGACCGCTGCGGTGCGGCAGGTCTGATGTACGGCCTCATCGACTATCTCAAGTCGAAGTATTTCCTGCTGCATGTGATAGCACTGATATTCGTGGCAGTCGGCGCTCTGGTGTTAGGTGAGGCAGCCCAATATATGTTGGACGTCGCAGCCGGACAGCAGTTCTATATCACCCATATATTGACGTTTCTGGGGATTTCTGTCATATTGCTTGTTTACGGTTATTTCCTGGCCGTTTCCAAGTCCAGGGCGTTCCATATACTCACAGCGATAATCGCCGGTATCCTGGGGGCCCTTGCCGTTCTGATGGGCTATTCGAATATGGTGAACAACAATTCGTACCTCCTCCTCGCCCTCGGCGCGGCCAGCCTGGTCGTGTGCGTCTATTCCATATTCATCGCCAAGAGCGAAGGGAAAAGCAATTGAAACTAAGACCGTCGCATCCTTCGGTGCGGCGGTCCCTCATCCTTCAAAGAAGCGATCTTCTCCTGATCAACAAGATGGATACCGCTCCGACCGCAGTTACCACAAGCATCACACCCGCTGCCACGCTCAGCCGCCCCACGACATCGACGGGATCCTCGAACACAACCACATATGTGGAGAAGTGGTTCGTCTCGAACGTGACGAAACCGTCCGCGAACGCCGCATGCATGTCCGTCCTTCTGTTGTTGTTCACGTAATACAGCTTGGCGACCTTGTCCTCGGGTATCGGTATGTCGAACGGGAGTGTTATGGTCACCTTGCCGTTCCTGAAGGTGGCGCCGTCAAGGGTTATCTCCAATACGAGCTGTGCATCCGGATAGGCGAGATCATACCCAAGGCTTATCTTGAAGGCGGTCTGGTTACCGCCGATGGACTTCACGGCATCCTGGTCGAACACTACAGCGATCTCCCCGTATTCCGTCGCAACGGACAGGACGATCTCGCCGCCGGCGGCCTTTGCTGTTTCGAAGAGCGATGTCACATCCTTGGGGACTCCCGGGACGGCCTTGTCCTCCATGAGGGTCACGCCGTCCTTGGTCTTCGGAACATAGTCGACGTCGGCCAGTTGGATGCTGTCCGAGCATGAGATCCCCTCATAGGTGCCCGACACGGAATATTCGGTGACTCCTTTGGCGGAGAACATGGGATCCGATACCGCTGTGCTGACCACATCCGCGGAGAAGGACAGCGTGTGGTTAGGATCATGTGAGCAGACGAGGGTCACTATGCATGAGCCGCCATCGTCCGCCCAGGAATAATTGGGCGAGTAGTCGTGCCCGATGGGAGGAACGTAGCTATCCCTGTAGGTGTCGCCGCATCTGGAGCAGGTATGGATCGTGTATCCTTCTTCCTCGCATGTAGGCGCGATCACTTCGGAACGATAGTCATGGCCCAGAGGCTCAGTGAAATCATCTTCGTAGGTATCGCCACATTCCGAACACGTGTATATCGTGTGCCCTCCCTCGGTGCAGGTCGGTCCGATTACCTCGGCAACGTAGCCGTGGCCTAAAGCAGGCATATCCGCGATATCCATCGTAGAGGAATAGTCAAGACTAACGTAGGTCCCCGATATGGTGTACCTGGTGATCCCGCCTATGGTGCAGTCCGGCTCCTCCAGGACCTCGGACGACGAATCGACCTGTAAGGCAGTGTTGGCCTCCGGATGGGCCGCACAGGTAAGGTATACGGTGCATTTCTTTCCGTCCGCGGACCACTCGTATGCGGCCTCATAAGTGTACTCGACGAACCTGGCGTAGAATATCTTGTCCTCGCAGTCGTTGACATCGATTGACGTCACAGCGGAGCCGTTGAACTCCGGATCGGCATACCAACCTCCGAAATCAAAGCCGTTTTTCTCAAGATCTGTAGGCAGCACAACGGATTGGGAGGTGATGTAATAGCATGTTGGCTGCAAGCCGGTAACCGTATCGCTGCCATCCTTGTATGTGATATTGTATTCGATTGTCGACCATTCCGCGGTTATCGTATAGCTGGACAGCTCCTTTACCAGAGTCTCAAAGAAAATCTGCTGACCGGAATGATCGAACCATCCGATCAGATTGTATCCTGGTTCGCTTACCGATGGGATGGTGCCCACCCATTCTTCGTCAGAAACTATACTGGATCCGACTTCTTCGCCCATGGACATAAAGGTCAATGTCACCCAATTGGTATCCTCTTCGTATTTGGCGTAGAATATCTTGTCCTCGCAGTCGAGGCCATCGAACCGTTCGATCGCCGATCCGCTGAGAGAATTGTTGTCATACCAGCCTTTGAAGAGATATCCGCTCTTCGGCGCATCCGTAGGCAAAAATACAGTATGGTCGGTGACGCGATAGCTTGCTGGCTGTAGGCCCGGAATCACAGAGGAGCCGTCCCTGTACATAATTGTGTATGTAATAATCGACCATTTCGCGGTTATCGTATAGCTGGGCAGATCAGCTATCGGGGTATCACCTGATACCCCCTGATCCTGATCATCGAACCATCCGATCAGATTGTATCCTGGTTCGTTCACGGATGGAAGGGCGCCCACCATTCCGCCCTCAATAACATTCCTGGATCCAACCTGTTGGCCCATGGACATGAAGGTCAGAGTGAAATATTTGACGAATCTGGCAGTGAAGGTCATCGTATTGGTTATGGTTCCTTCAGTTACCACTTGATTCCCAATATACCATCCTGCGAACTCATAGGTATAGCCTTCGCCAGCATCTGCTGGTATAGGCGTAATCCTGGTGTTCCCGATGATCAGGTCGTTCGAATCCAAGGAATAGAGGGTTCCGCAGGGTTGATTCACTATCGTATCCTGCGACAGCGAGCCGTACTCGGGATTCGATACAACCAGAGGGACCACATACAGATCCATGTTCCAATGGGCATACAGCGTGATACTGTAGAGGAAAACGTAGTCCTCGGTCACCCTGGTCCCGCCCTCAGGTGCGGTGTACCACCCGCCCAAGGAGGCACCGAGCTAATGTGCATTCGGAAGAGCGGAAGAAAGTCTGCCGTCATTCCCTGTGGTCAACTCGGAGGAGTCGGAGTTGCCGCCGTTTGCATTGAATGAAACGGTTTGCACCCCCGGAGCCACCGCCTGCAGCTTCCCGTCCGATTTGATGAACACATGCCCGCGGAGGTCGTCTGCGGTGTTGTCGAGCTTCTGACCGTTTTGGTCGTAGAAGGACAGGTCCCCGAAAGCGTTGGATCCGATGCTGGATACGCTATAGGGTATTCTTATCGAATTGATGTTGCCGCAGTTGTAGAATGCCTTACTTCCGATGGATGTGACGCTGTCCGGTATGTTGATGGAGGAGAGGAACGGACAGTCCTCAAACGCAGAGTTCCCGATCGTTTTAACGGAATTCGGGATGGTTACGGAGGTGATGGATCCACAGCGATTGAATGCACCTTTCCCGATCGTTTTAACGGAATCCGGGATGGTTACGGAATCAAATCCTTCGCAGTTATAGAACGCGTAATCCCCTATATGCGTCAGTCCATCAGAAAGAGAGACGCTTGTGAAATAAATGCGCCCTCCCCATCTAGGATTACTCTTCGAATAGTCATTCATTGCACCGAAGCCTTCGATTGTCAATGTATCGTCACTTACAGTCCATGTGAGATTTCCCCCGCATCTCCCGTTGGTCGTAGGATTGGCATCGGCGAACGGTACGCATATCGTCAAAGAAAGAATGGCTGTCAGGGCCAATACCAAGACAAACGTCGCCATCACCTTCTTGGATAGGCCGTTACCGAGTACTCTGACCATTTCGTACTGGTCCCCTGAATGACAGGATGGGCGGTCGGTATGACTGTCCTGACCGCAATCCGAGTCATCGGACCACTCAGTTCTGATAAATGGTGTCATACCTCAATCAACCCCAGATACTTCTCGAATCAATGATTCTGTAATCGTCTCGGTAGCGAGTCAGCGGCATCACGCCCTCTTCTTGAGTGTCAGGGGAGTAATCGTGAACCGGACCCTATGTTGGATAGACCGAGGTCAATGGATATAATCTATATCACGGCATTAGTCGAATAGATGGATCAAGCCTTTTTGTTATAGAACAGGCAGTGCGTCTTCCCGGTCATCTCGCACCAGCAGAAATGCATGACGGCTATCGTAAGGATCAGGTGCATCACGTTCTTGATCACCTGCAGGACTATGGCCCCGGGATTCATCTCAATCAGGTAGACCATCATGGAGTAAGCTAGGAAGGTGGCTATCAGGAAGGGCACCATCAGCACCATGGCCTCCAGCCTGTGGTTCTCCTCCAGGGATGCCAACTGGGTGAAGGGCAGCAGGAGGACGATCCATATCACATACTGTGCGGAATACACTTTGCTGAACAGGATGAATATCAGCACGAGCGCCAGGCAGAACACGGCGCACTGTGCATCCATGTCCCTTACGGAATCCTTCGACTTCCACATCTTGACCAGCATGGCGAGGATGAACAGTCCTACCGCCGCGACCATGACGATGTTCATGTAGGGCGCAATCATATCGGGCAAAGCTCCTTCCAGGTTGTAGGAGCCGTAGTTGTGGACCAATGTTATATCGGACTGCACGAAAAGGGATCCGAGCAAGATGAAGCTGCTGATGAATGCCTCGACCTGCAGTCCCCTGTCGGAATGGTAGGACATCCATGCGAAAGCCGTAGACGGATCGTTCAGGATGAACGGCAGTTCCGTCAGCAGGCAAGCGGCCCCGGATACGACAATGGCTGTAATGAATCTCTTCCAGTCCTTCTGCACCAGGAAGGGCATCGCCATGGGTACGAGGAAGAGGACGGGGTATAGCTTGGTCATCGCAGCCAGAGACATGATCAGGAATGCTGGCACATACTTCTTTCTGAAGTAGAACCATAGAGAGATCACTACCATGACTGCAGGGAAAACATCGTACCTGCAGATGATGAAATGTGTACAGACCCCTACTAGAAGGATCACGAACAGATTAGCCTGCCATCTGCTTCCGATGTATTCGTCGGAGATCTTCCTGAGGAAGTATACCCCGAGGATCAGGAAGATATAGACCAGAATGGCGAAGGCGAAGTGGTAGGACTCCCTGTCCCAGGTGAACAGCGCAGGAATTATCATAAAGATCGCCGCGAACGGAGGATACTCGAACATCACATCGCTGTAAGGCATGTGCCCTGCCAGGATCTGGGATATCTGGTCGTAGTAGTTGTCCACGTCGTACCAGCTGTCCGTTATCTGAACGGCGATCAGGACGAGGGCGCAGATGAAGGCCATGAGGACTGCGAATACACGCTCGTCCTCCATCAAACGGATGGTCATTTCCTTCATCCTGTCCTGCATGCGACCTCGATACACTAGGGAGTATATCAATGAGGACGTGTCCTCCTACGTCTTTTTTAAGTATTACGTGCGAATACACGCGAATATACGTGATCGTATGGGCGAGTGGATAAAGATCGCAGCGCCGGCGACGTCGGCTAATATCGGAGCGGGATTCGACACCTTCGGCATAGCACTGGAAGGGCCTTGCGACATCATAGAGGGCAGAAGGACCGATTCCGGAATTAGGATCGTAGAGGTCAGCGGACCCGGTTCCGAAGGAATCCCTCTGGATCCCAAAAAGAATTCTGTGGGGATCGCAGCAGCCGAGGCCATGAAGAGATGCGGCGAGGATTTCGGCATCGACATCAAGATCACCAAGGGGATCAGGCCGTGCAGCGGCATGGGCTCATCGGGCGCGTCCGCTTCAGGAGGCGCCTATCTGGCACATGTCCTGGCAGGCGAGAAGCTGTCCATGAACGACCTAATAATATCCGCGGCCATCGCCGAAGGCGTGACCTCCGGAGGATTCCACGCAGACAACGTAGCCCCCTGTCTAATGGGAGGATTCACCATAATAAGGTCCAACGAGCCCCTGGATGTGATGTCCGTCACCCCTCCGAAGAATCTCGGTGTGGTCTCGGCGCTGCCGGATGTTCTGGTCCCGACCAAGGAGGCCAGGAAGGTGCTGCCCAAGCAGGTGGCCCTGAAGGACATGGTCTTCCATATCGGGCATTCATCATCGCTCGTCTATGGAATGATGTCCGGAGATATCGATCTTATCGGCAGATCCATCGCGGATGCGGTCATAGAGCCATCCAGGCAGAGCCTGGTGCCTCACATCAAGGACGCCGAGAAGGCCGCTCTGGCCAACGGCGCGATATCGTCATGCATCGGGGGCTCCGGCCCGTGCATACTATCACTTTTCAACAAGGACAAATGCGACGGCCAGGCCATTGCCGAGGCCGTCAGGAAGGTTTATTCTGATAACGGGATGAGATGCGACACTTGGGTGACCAGCTGCGGTCCCGGTTGCAGGAGGATTTGAAATGGCAGAACACAAAGTAATCTGTTGGGACTGCGGAGCGGATGTGGACGATCCATTCGTCAACGTCTGCCCCAAGTGCGGCGGTCTTCTGACCGTCAAGATGGATCTGGAGAAGGTCAAGGAGATGAAGCCCCAGGACCTTCACAAGACCCCCATAGGCGTGTGGAGATACGCGCCCTTCATGCCGGTCGACCCGGCCCACAAGGTATCGATCCAGGAGGGCGGAACGCCCCTGTATTCCGTCCAGGCCCTAGGAGAGGCCGTCGGAGTGAAGAACTCCTTCGTCAAGTTCGAGGGACTGAACCCTACGGGTTCCTTCAAAGACAGGGGGATGACCATCGGAGTGTCCCATGCAAAGGAGCTGGGGGCCAAGATCGTCGGATGCGCATCCACCGGAAACACATCCGCAGCCCTTGCCGCTTACGCCGCGAAGGCCGGGATGAAGTGCGCCGTGTTCCTCCCATCAGGAAACGTTGCCATGGGAAAGCTGGCTCAGGCGCTGTTCTTCGGAGCCAAGGTCCTGTCGATCGACGGAAACTTCGATGACGCTCTTGCGCTTGCGAGGAAGATGGCGGACGAAAGGAAGCTGTACCTCCTGAACTCCATCAACCCGTACCGTCCCGAGGGACAGAAATCGGTCCTCTTCGAGATCATGGACCAGTTGGCCTACGACGTGCCCGATAGGGTCATTCTCCCGGTAGGTAACGCTGCCAACATTTGGGCGGTCTACAAGGCATGCATGGAGCTGAAGGAAGTCGGTTGGATCGACAAGGTCCCGATGCTCACGGGTATCCAGGCATCCGGTTCGGCACCGGTCGCCAGGGCATTCGCCGCCAAGAATGACAACTTCGAACCCGAGCTCAAGCCCGAGACCATCGCCACCGCTATTAGGATCGGAAACCCGGTCAGCGGAAGGAAGGCGCTCAAGGCAATGTATTCCACGGGCGGTTACTGCACCACGGTCACCGACGAGGAGATCATCTCCGCACAGCAGCTGCTGGGCAGGAAGGAGGGAGTCTGTGTAGAGCCCGCTTCCGCCGCATCTGTCGCCGGACTCAGGAAGCTCAGGGAGATGGGAGTGATCGATAAGGACGAGCGCGTGGTCTGCATCTGTACCGGAAACGGTCTGAAGGACCCCAACGCCATCATCGACAACTGCGCTCCCCCCATCGAGTGCGAGAACTCGGTGGAAGCCGTAGAGAAGATCCTCTCGCAGTGATCAGAAATCGAAGAGGCTGGACTGTTTAGGTCCTTCCTCTTCGGCCTTTTTCTTTTTCTTTTCCTTTTCAGGTTTTTCGGATACTGGCACTTCACCGTATTCGGCGGCCATGGCCTCAAGGAGGGCCTCCTCCTCCGAGGGCGACATGCTCATGTCCGGAACGGAGGATCTGCCGGTCTGCTCCTTCATCTTCGAGGCAAGGACGGATCCGATCTTAGGGATGTTCGCCAGGACGTTCTCGTCCACTTTGGCCACATCCTCCCTGGTGCGGATCCCGATGTTGAAAAGGATCCTGGCCCTGCTCCTTCCGACGCCCCTGAAGGAAACGAGGTCGATCAGCTCCTCTTTCACACCGTAGCGTATACGGGTCATGAGCGGCCTTATGACCTTGATGGCATCGGGGTTGAACATGTATGCGATCTCGTTCATCGAGTAGATGATCCAATCCATCATGTCTATCTTGGACCTGATGTCCCCGGGACCAATGCCCATCAAATCAGTCAGAGTATCCTCGTCGACCTCCTCTATCCAGTCGCTGATGAGGACCGCCACCTTCAGGTCGCTGTTGAAGTATTCGTAGTCGTATCCTTCGACATCGTCCGGATCGACCAGCAGGTCATCCCATATGGCATCGGATACGGATTCCAGCCTCTCGTTGTCGGATTTCTTGGGATACATCCCCAGGACATCGGGGGTCATGGCAGCCGCCACAAGGACCGGAAGGATCTGGGTGTCCTCCTTGATGTTGACGACGGCCTGTCTGAGAATGGATGCGGACGCAGGATCTATGTAAAGGTCGGAGACACGTTTCCCGAACGCGGTGGCCCTGAGGTTACCGCCGTCCTCCTTCACCATCTCCTCGTCTATGAGGGAGCGTACGATACCTTCCACCACGCTCTCGATCCCGAACAGTTGGGAAACGGTGCCGAAGAACGTCTCCTTTAGGAAATCTATGATGTCCTCCGGGCTGGAAGCATCGCCTGTGGCCAAAAGACCCAGCACATGGCTTCTGAGGATCTTCTCGTTGAACAGTTTCGACGTAAGGCGCTCTGTGTCGTGATCGATGTAGTCCTCCATGAGGTGGTCCGCATCATCCTCGCTCCTGGCAACCAGGATGGCCTCTCCGTAGGGGTCGTACCCGGGCCTGCCTGCACGACCGCACATCTGTTTGACCTCCATGACGGATATCGGCGAGTTGCCGTAGTTGGATTCGTAGCGTGTTGTGTCGCGGACTATCACCCTTCTGGCAGGCAGATTGATCCCCGCAGCTAGGGTGGGGGTAGCCACTATGCATTTGATGTTCCCGCTCCTGAAGTTGTCCTCAACATACTTCCTCTGCCTGTATGTGAGGCCGGCGTTGTGGAATGCTATTCCGCATTTCACGCATGAGGACAGCTTCCTGCCGGTGGCCGTGGATTCCGAATCCCCTTCCAGCTGATCCAATTCATGCTGGGTGAGGGTCCTTCCGGCCAGTTCGCTCATCTTCTTGGAATACTTGACAGCAAGGGCCTCCGTGGATCTTCTGGAATTCACGAAAACGAGACTCTGTCCCCCGTCGGCGACCGCCTGTTTCACCAGGCTCCAGACCTCCTCTCCGTCGGGAGGGACCTCCCTCCTGGTGCGGTCGTCGAATTCTATCATGCCGTCGTAGAATACGCCCTCCTTCAGGGGTATCGGGCGCCAGTCGCTCTCCACCAGCCTGGCATGGAGCCATTCTGCGAGGTCGAACGCATTGGACATGGTGGCCGAAAGGGCGATGATCTGGAGGTTCCTGTTCCTCCTCATGAGTTTGGTGAGCGCGACCTCCAGAGTAGGGCCTCTGCCGGGGTCGTGGATCATATGTATCTCATCGGCTATGACCAATCCGACGTTCTCGATCCATCTGCTTCCGTGGCGGATCATCGAATCGGCCTTCTCCGATGTCGCCACGACGACGTCGGCCCCTTCGATCCCCTTGTCCTCGGAATCCAGGTCCCCCGTGCTCATGAACGCCTTTATGCCCAGTTTGGAGAATTTATCGAAATCTTCCTTCTTCTCCGATGCCAGAGCCTTCAGGGGAACGATGTAAAGGACCTTCTTCCCCTTCTCGGTCATCATCTGGAGCGCAGGGATGTATCCTATCAGCGATTTACCGCTGGCGGTGGGTATGGCCGCCACCAGGTTCTTTCCTTGAAGGGCGATCGGTATGGCCTCCGCCTGCGGAGGGTGCAGATTGACGAACCCGTTCTCCATCAGGGCTTCCGCGACCCTGTCGGATATCTCCAGCTCGTCTATTCTCATAAGAATTCACTGTTTGCAGAGTTCTCTGACGATCTCTTCTATGCGGTCCGCATTATCGCTGCCTACACGTGCGCCCTTCCTCTCGAGATACACCCAGTTCTTCTTCTGGCACAGTTCCTCGAATTCGGGGTTGGTGACCGCGATGAGCTTTCCGTCATCTATCAGATCGGCCTCTGCGAAAAGCCTGAACATCTCCTTGGGCATGCAGAAGACCACCTTGTCGAAAGGTCTTGTGAGATAGGAGACCTGCTCTACGAACTGCTTCCTGTCATCCGCGGCCTTGAACTCCTCCGCGGTGTCCATGGTCTCGTCGTAGCCCGTGATCATGTAGTTGCCGGGCACGAATCCGTAGCGTGCGGTGATGACTCCGTACGAAACGTCGCACAGCTTGCTGCCGGT
>Ga0265298_10010504_pt1 | contig 10952 bp, 12 predicted proteins | sample AusTroGonzalo_MG_3_FD_193486 | JGI IMG/M metagenome (GOLD analysis project Ga0265298, IMG submission 193486) | Bovine rumen microbial communities from tropical cattle in Woodstock, Queensland, Australia - Gonzalo_01 | ecosystem: Host-associated > Mammals > Digestive system > Stomach > Rumen ...
ATAACGTCTAGAACGTCGCGATTGGCTGGAATACGGCCAGTCACAGCAACGTCTTCAACGCGGTCTAAATCATTACCATCAATTTCGTGATCGGCGGTAGGGCCAACAGCAATCATGCCCTCGGTTTTGGTCGAGAGGATTTGCGAACCGTTGATAGAAACGTAGGCGGAACGGACATCGTAATCGCCCATGCGTTCGGCTTCCCCGAGCATGGTGTCGATAGAACGAGCTGGACCGTTTAAGTTTGCTGGAATGCCTTTGCGCATGCCGGCATTTTTGCCTTCGTTATAGCCATAGACAGCGAGCTTACCGTCTTCCATAGCGCCAATAACAGCGCGAACGTTTTCGGTGCCCACATCAAGACCTGTCACAAAATGAGGTTTGTCATCCATATTTTTATTCTACCACAATTAATCCGCTAATGTCAAAACCTCATAACCATCTTTGGTAACGAGGACAGTGTGTTCGCAATGACAAGCGATGGAACCGTCTTTCATTTTAGCGGTCCAGTTGTCGTTTTTATCTACATAGTTAGCTGGTTTACCAAGGCAGGACATTGGTTCGATACAAATGGTATCGCCTTCTTCGAGCTTGTAGCCGTGGCCTTTTTTACCGTAATTTGGGACTTCTGGCATATCGTGCATTTTTTCGTCGATGCCATGGCCAATGTAATTTTCAATTACACCAAGGTGGCCTTTTCTCAAAACTTTTTCAACGGCGCTTGAAATATCACCGATGTGAGCACCCGGTTTGACTTGCTCGATGCCTTCCCACATGGAAGATTCGGTAACTTTAATCATGTTTTTGACGGCGGCGCTGCCCTTTTCGCCGACGACCATAGTGAAGGCCGAGTCGGTAAAGAAGCCTTTGTAATAGATATCGAGATCGAAACTAACTTTGTCGCCTTCTTCAAATGGAATGTCTTTTGGCGCGCCATGGACGAGTTCATCGTTAACACAAATACAAATAGCGCCTGGAAAATCCTCATCAAGCATGTCGTAAGCAACTTTAGCACCGCGCTTAACAATTTCTTCCCTCACCCAAGCGTCAACTTCGAGACCAGTCATGCCTGGTTTGACGTAGGCTTTTAAATCTCTTAGGAGATTGCCCAAAATTTTGCCACCTTCGCGCATGGCGGTGATTTTTTCGTCCAATCTTTCCCTGGTGGAATTGGTGACGTTAAGCATTTATGCCTCCGTAAGTTCTTTGACGGTGGCGACAAGACGCTCAGTAACAGCTGGGACTTCGCCGACGCCGTTTACTTTTTTAACTGGAATGTTGTTTGCTTCTAATAGTGCAAGGATTGGAGTAATATTTTGTTCAAAGATTTCCCAACGACGATCGATGGCTTCTTTGGACTTATCGTCTTCACGGCCGCGGAGTTCCAACCTTTGATAAAGCTCTTCTTTTGGCACTTCAAGGATGATTGCGCCTTCAATGTCGTCGCGCATATTATCCATTAACCATTTAGCTTGGTACTCAGTACGCGGGTAGCCGTCGAGAATAACATTAAAGCCGGCGGCGGTTGCACTATTTATTTGTTCAGCCATGAGAGCGATGACATCATCGTCCGGAATGAGGCCGCCCTTATCTATAGTTTCAGCATATTTGCCGGTATCGCGGATAACTTGGCCCACAGAAAAAGTGCGCCAGCCGAAAAACTCAGACAATGCGTTGGCCTGAGTTCCTTTGCCGGTTCCGGCTAAACCAAATAATATTATCATTATCTTAGCCCTAATTTGATGCGTTCAGTTTTCTCTGCTTTGCGAGCTTCGCGGATGATTGCTTTTGCTCTTCTCTCACGCTTGGAGATAGGTTTCGAAAAACGCATTTGGGACTTCTTCAAAGGCATGATACCGCCTTGAAGGACTTTGCGATTAAAACGACGAATAATATTCTCGTTTGCCTCGCCTTGATCTTTTCTTGTAACTTTTATAGCCATATTGTAGAGTATTATAGCACAGATGACCTAAAGTTGCAAGGGGTAAGCAGAGACTAAGTTCAGGCAACAAAAATGGCGGATCCGACGAGACTCGAACTCGCGACCTCTGCCGTGACAGGGCAGCGCTCTAACCAACTGAGCTACGAATCCACTTGTAAAAAGTATACTATATATTATACAGCATCTTTTATTTTTTCACAACCCTGTTTTATATACTTGGAATCGTAAAGGCGTCTGGAGCTGGTGGAGTAGCGTCAGCTGGGCTAGCGGCTGGTGGAGTTGGAGCGCCACCTTGATCTGGGAGTGGCATTGGGAAATTCATGTCTACTGGTGGAGTTGGTGGTGGTGGAAGCAAAGGATCATTGGCAGTTTGGCCATAGTTGATTTCTGGCATGCCGTTTACTTCTGCTGGAGCGTCTACACTTGGTGCGAGGTCGGCAGCTGGATTTGGAGCTGGAGCGGCTGGTGGGAGTGCGCTTTCCATTGGCGCGCCGGCGCCTGCAGCTGGCTCAGATAAAGCATCTGCTAACATTTGACCATATTTAGCTGGGTCAGAAACAGTTGGGAGAGATGGTGGAGTAACTGGAGCTGGAGTTTCTACTGGAGGAACATCGGCAAGTGAGAGATCTACTGGAGGAATTTCTGGAGTAGCTGGAGCCTCTGGAGCTGGAGCTTCGGCGGCTGGAGCGTTGTCGATAGCAACCGGAGCTGGTTCTGCTGTTTGCGCAGTTTCAGCGCCAACATTCGACAAGCTAGCAGCAGTGGCTTTAAGCTCATCTAAAAGGGCTGAGTCCTCTTCTGGCTTCTCCTCTTCCTTTTTCTCTTCCTCTTCTTCTTTAGGCTCTTCCTTAGGTTCTTCTACCTTTGGTTCGTCCTTAGGTTCGTCTTTCTTCTCTTCTTTTTCCTCTTTTTCTTCTTCCTTGTCATCTCCGTGGATGTCGGCATCAAACTCGGCGGCGTCGCCTTCGCTGTCGTCATCGTCCTTATCTTCCCCGTTGTGGGAAATTTGGAGAGCGGTCTTGTCGTCGTCTTTCTTCTTTGGTTCTTCAGTTGGTTCGAAGGAATATGAAAGATCGTCTTTCTTCTTGGCCTCAGCATCTTGTTTAGCTTTGAGGTCGGTGAAGGTGAAGAATTGGTTATCTACGTCTTCGGTAATGTTCTCAGCTACGAGTTGCGGATCGGCACCAGAATCAATAAGTTGCGATGCAATCTGCATGGTAGTTGAGAAGGTATTGGAATGAGCAAAACGATCGGTGGAAGCCACAATACCGGTGAGAAGCGCGGTAGCTTCTTCTGGATTGAGCTTGATATCGCCGCTGGCGTTGCAAAGAAGGTCGGCAATCATTTCGGAAACGGAGCTGGCGCGTTTGTTGCTCCACTCGATTTCACCGAATTTGCCTGGATTACCAGTGGTGATGTTGACTACGGTAGCATCGTGCATAATGCGGCCGTATTCACGAAGTGAGTTATCAAGATCAAGTGCGGTGTGAACGTTGAGCGACAATACGAGATCAACGTTGTAGTCACCATACGAAAATTCCAAATCTTCGGCAGTGATACGGTCTTTGTACGGGGTGATGAAGACTTTGATATACTCACCATCGAGCTTGTAGCGGAGGTGGTCAGCTTTGTCTTTATCGAGAGCAATCACGAAATCTTGCAAAACGTCAGCATTTGGTTCGAAGGTTTCACCTGGTTTCAAGAATTCAAGGGCATTTGGCGTAGCGCCAGAGTAAATAGCAATGGCGTGTTTGCCAAGACGATCTAAGAAGAGCGATAAAGTGATGGCTGCGGAGAGCTCATCAACAGAAGGATCACTAGAAAGGGCGATAAGAATATTTCTAGAATTGGCGATCTTTTCAGCAACTTTTGCCATAACGGCGTGTGAAGCTTTAATAGCTTCTTCGATTTGCTCAGGAGTCATTTCGATTCCCTCTTGCTCATCGACTTCTTCGGTTTCTTCTGGCTCTTCTGTCTGAGCGTCAGGATTGTAAGCCGGCAAGTCCGGATCAATGTACGCACTAGGTGTGGCATACTCAATTGCGTTTAAATCTTGTGTTACGGCAGTATTTGCCAAAGCTTCGTTTGCAGCTTGTTCTGCGCTCTGGTCTACTTCCTGTGGTGTTGTTGTTTGATCGTCGTCTGACATGTGATGCCCTTCTTTTTTCATTATATTAGCATAAGCTTGAAGAAATTTCAACTAGATTTTACTCTTTACTTTTTGGGGTAAAAGATGTATAATGAATGAAAGTTATTAATTTTTAATTCATTAGGGAATATTTCAGAATGCCGATTATCAAATCCGCAAAGAAAGCAGCACGCCAAGCAAACAAACGCACGGCACACAATGTAGAGATCAAGAAAGATATTAAAGCTGCAGTAAAAGCTTTCAAAGCTAAACCATCTGCAAAGACTCTTTCTAAGGCTCAATCTGAATATGACAAAGCAGTGAAAAAAGATCTTCTTAAGAAGAACACCGCTTCTCGTCGTAAAGCCAAATTGGCTGCTTTTGCAAAAAGCAAAAAAGTTAAATTAGCTTAATTTTGAGATTTTAAGTAAAAACGACTCCACTAAAAGCCAGGAGTCGATTTTACTGCTTTTCATATTGATGTCGAGTTTGGAGAGTTCCTTCAAAACTTTCTTTTCTTTTGTTCCCTGATTTTGTTGGTAGTCTTTGAGTGCGGCGGACACGAGCAGGCCAGCGAATCTAATTGGATCTTCGAGCGGCTCGATTTCTTTTAACATATCGACGGCTTTTTTGCCGTTAGTTTTGGCGGTGCGGTAAATGTCATAACCCATGCGATAGTCGGTTTGTGGCGGCAGAGTAAATTCTTTAATTTCGAGCTTGTCTTTTAGTTCTTTGTAAGTGGCGGTGCGTTTGTCTAGCTTGGTTTCCAAAAGAATAACATCGTGGGTGGTGTTTAGATATTTGGTGAGCTCTGGGTAAATTTCGGTATTGGTGGTGAAGTCGCGGAGCAAAATGCGGCGATGGGCGTCGAACAATGTAGCGCCTTGAAAAATCTTTGGCAAGTCGTGCGGAGTAAGGTCGACACAATCAATTACTTCATAATTCTCACCTAGGAGTTTTTTGATTTCTTGGTTGGCTTTAACGCGATCGTCACCAGTAAAAATTCTAATCATTTCTTCTCCTTTTGGCAGCTTGGGCAAAAATGCGTGCCGCGGCCAGCAACGCGGATTTTTTCAATCGTGGTGCCACAAACTGGACATTTCTTCCCTGCTCTGTTGAAGACTTGGGCAAATTTATCGAGATAATCGCCACGGGTGCCGTCGGCTTTAACGTAATCTTTCATAGTGGAGCCACCGGAAGCAATGGACTTTTCCATGACGTCTTTCATGGCGGCGAGCAGATTTTCGGCTTGGGATTTCGTGAGGGTGTTCGCTTTGGTTTTTGGGTGGATTTTAGCCGCGAACAAAGATTCGTCAGCGTAGATGTTGCCAAGCCCGCAGATGATAGCTTGGTCTAAAATTATCGCTTTGATTGGGGCGTTATGCTTTTTCAGTCTGGTGTAAAATTCGTCAACATTCATGTCCCACGGCTCGGGGGCGAGCTTTTTGATAAACGAATCGTTTTCTACTTCTCTGGTTTCTAGAACTTTGATAAAACCGAATTTACGCTGGTCGTTAAAATAAAGCGTGCCGTTTTCGAGCCTTAAAATTACTCTAGTTTGTTTGTTTGGAAGTTTGTCAACAAAATTTTCGCTCGGGTGACCGGCGGCATATCGTTCTTTTCCGTCATAAATTAGTTGGCCGGTCATACGAAGGTGGACCATCAAAGATTTGCCGTTGTCTAAATCGATGACCAGAGCTTTACCAAAGCGGCGAATGCCTTTAATGGTGGCAGTTTGAGGTGCACCAATAAAAGACTTTTCACAAAGGATTTTTGTGCTTTTGATTTTGTCTTTGATGATGAATTTCGATAGCCCACGCCTGATAGTTTCTACTTCTGGGAGCTCGGGCATCTATGGTTTCTCCAAATATTCTTTAGTAAATTTCTTGCAGGTGTTTTCTAACACTTTATCGAGTTCTTCTTTAGTGTAAAGGATGTACTTATTGTCTCTAATACAATCATTAATCTCGTCCACGCGGATAATGCCGGCAAGTTCGATAATGTCGTCAACGTTGATTTCAACTGGGCCAACTTCATTGGCTCTTGCAACGAAAGTATCGAGTTCGCCTGATGGAAGTTCAAGGAATTGGCGGTAAGTGGTACCGTATAGCCAGAAATCGTTGTGTTTGAGATTCTCTTGCTCGATGTCGGATTTTTTACTAATCGGTAGATCTTTGATGCGATTTTCAAAATCGCTATTGAAAAAATCATCAGTGAAAATATGGAACAAATATCCTAGGAAAATTGGATCTTTTTTGTCAATTTGTTCCTTGTACTCATCGTAAAACGCCTGCACCGGATTTTCGAAATTAGCGTAGTGCGTTTCTTCGTGAGATTTATAAGTGTGCGGGTGGTTGACGTAACCGTTGTTAATGTCTGGGAGTAGGCAGCCAAAAACGAATTCTTCACGTTCTTTAGTGCTGAATTTTAGTTTATCGGCAATACGATTGCCTGCTTCTAGGTGTACGTTCCAACTTGGCATAGTACCATTATACCATGCGACTTATCTTGCGTAGGCGACGTTTTGTTCCATGGCTTGGGTTTCGAGCATGACCAAGCGAGTAGCGTCATCAACAGCGGAATTGATAGAATGTTTAACACGGGCAGCTTCCTCGGCTTTTTTGGCGTCGTTCCAACGATCCAAAGTGCCTACTAGGTAGCCAGTGATGCGGCGAAGTCTTTCGAACTTCCCTTCGTCAAAGTATTCAGCGTGAGCTTTAAAATAATCTTCAGCAGCAGCTTTTTTGCCGTGTTTTTCGAGTAACTTAATACCAACCTCAACGAGGCAAGAAACGTGCATAGTTTCGTATTGTTCAAAGTCCTTCAAGGCTTCTTTGATTTCTTTTTCAGAAATTTTGGCGTATTGGTTTAAAGATTTCGCAAAACGCGCGAGGCTGAAATTCTCGGCATCATTAGGATTTTTGTAGATGATTTTTTTCATGACCTTTTTCCTTTAATGTGGTTAAATTTGTTGTTATAAGTATACCTAGTTCTTATTATAAGCACTATATATAGTGGTGTCAAGGACTTTCTTACCACTAAATGTGGATTTTACAACATTCCCCAATTTTTGCCGGTGGTAACATCTACGGCCAATTTGACTGGCAATTCTGGTGCGATGCTTTCCATTTCAGCTTTCAAGATTTCGCCGATTTTTTCGGCATCTTTTTCATCACATTCTACGATTAATGAGTCGTGAACTTGCATGATTAAGTTGGCGTTTTCTGGTAACTTTTGATTGATTTTGATCATAGCACGCTTCATAAGATCGGCTTCAGTTCCCTGAATCGGCATGTTCTGGGCGGCACGTTCGGCGCCCTGACGGATGATGAAGTTAGAGGATTTTACATCTGGAGTTGGGCGGCGGCGGCCGAAGTAAGTCTCGACAAATCCTTGGGTCCTAGCCTGTTCCAATGTCTTTTTCATGAAGTCCATGATTGGGCTTCTTAGCTTATAGTAGTTATCCATGAAATTTTTGGCGTCATAATAACTCATCTTGGTAGCTTCGGCGAGGCCGTTGACGCTCATACCGTAGATGATGCCGAAGTTAATAGCTTTAGCAGCGCGACGTTGTTCTTTTTTCACCTCTGTAATTGGAATGTTGAAGGCTTCTGACGCGGTCTTGGTATGGATATCTACCCCGTTGTTAAAGTCGTCGATGAGGTTTTTATCACCGGCGAGCACAGCAGCGAGACGGAGCTCGAACTGGGAGTAATCGGCTGAAACCAGGGTTCTTCCCTCTGGGGCGATAAAGCCAGTACGAATACGTTTACCCTCTTCGGTGCGAACTGGAATGTTTTGGAGATTTGGATCTTTGGAGCTTAGTCTCCCTGTAGAAGTGACGTTTTGGGTGAACGTGGTATGGATGCGGCCCTCTTTATCGGCTAGATCCGGCATCGGGATGATATAGGTGCTAAGCAACTTGGACGCTTCGCGATATTTGATAATTTGCTCAATCACTGGGTGTTCGTTTTTGAGTTTGTCTAATTCTTTTGCACCGGTTGAATAACCGCGAGTAGTCTTTTTAATTCCCTTGGTCGGGAGATTTAAATCTGTAAATAACACCTCTGATAGCTGGATTGGGGAGTTGATATTAAAGGTCTTGTTCGCTAGTGAACAAATTTTTTGTTCAAGGTTCTTCACCTCATTTTCATATTCGGCGCGGAGGCTAGCAAAGTATTCACGATCTAGGAGCATGCCCTTTTTCTCCATCTTGTAGAGGACTGGGATTAGAGGCAAATCAAAGTCAGTATAGATGCTGAATAGCTTGGGATACTTCCGGAGCTCCAGATGCTGGTTTCTAAAGGCTGCCTGCTTGTCCATAGGGTCGTACTGGTCTGATTGAGCACGTTCGAGTGGGTTTAAGAGGAATTCAGCCTGGCCGAGGTCCCAATAAGATTTGCCGTTTTCTATCTCTTTGGCCTTTTCAGGATTGTCGTGCATCAGGGCTTTGATGTCCCAATCGATAATATCTGGAGAATCTGGGGATGGCGCTACTCGAGGGCTTTCGGAGGCTACGGCCGAGAATGAGGGCGCTTCGCCCGTAACGACGGGCCGAAGCGACCCGTCCCGAGAGAGCGCCGTTCCAGATTCTACACCTAATTTTCGGATTAGGGAGTTGAATTGGAGCTTTTTGAGGCCATCGACGACGGCTTCTTTGATAAACATAAACTGTGGTAAATCATCAAGCTTGACTGGGGCATCGAACATGATTTGAGCGAGTTTCTTCGAGAGATAGGCGCTTTCCTTCCCTGCTTCGAGCTTGGTCTTAGTAGAGCCGGTAATATTATCTAGGTTGTTGTAAACACCGTCTAGGTCGCCGTAATCATTGAGAAGTTTTGCAGCGGTTTTTTCGCCAATGCCAGGTACGCCCGGAATGTTATCAGAAGAATCGCCCTTCAAAGATTTGAGGTCTAGAAATTGAGATTTTTTAATACCATACTTCTCTTCTATCTCTTCAATATCAATCTGTTCAATATTGGAAAAGCCTTTCAGAATGCGCCACATATGGGTGTTTTCATCCACGATTTGGAGCATATCGAGATCGCTTGAAATAATGTAAGTTTCCCAATCGCCTTTGTCGTCGGCTTGGAGTGAGAGCGAGCCGATAATGTCGTCTGCCTCATAATCGTCTAGCTCTACAAAAGCCCAACCGAGATTTTTAACGAGGTCTTTTAATAGAGGAATTTGTGTATAAAAATCATCGCCAGGTTTAACGCGGCCGGCCTTATATTCTGGATAAAGGGCCTTGCGCTTGGAAGTAGAAGTCTTGGAATCCCAGGCTACTACCACCTTGGTAGGATCAAGTTTTTTAACGATTTCCATGGCGATGGCGGCAAAGCCATAAACACCACCAGTAGGAGTGCCATCTGGGAGACTGAGCGCGCCCATGGCATAATACCCGCGATAAAAAACCGATTTCCCATCTATCAAAACTAGACGATTCATATCTATATTATAACTGATTTAGATTGATTTCGGGGAAATTTGAGCGGATATGCTCGGCGTAGCCGGCATCAATGTGTTGCCAGGCGGTTTTCATACGGGCCACCTCGGAGGTGTCCATAAATTGAGCTAGGAAAGCTTCTTCAAATTCTTTTGGGACTGGGCGTGAAAGCATGCGGGCGGTGTCCATCTGCGGATTGCCGGTGCCGGCGAAACAGAAATCAATAACACCGACGACCTTGTCGTTTTCGTCTAACAAGATGTTACCGAGGTTGAGATCGCCGTGAACTAGCTTGTTCTCTTCTGTACTTTTGATGTAGTCGTGATCTTTATCAATATGTTTTTTGTAATGCTCGTGATCAAGTTCATACAAAAATTCGGAGAGTGGCATTTTAACTTCTTCTGGTGCGCCACGAAGATCGATGCCAGAAAGTTCTTTGATGAACTTGGCGGTGTCGTAAGCTACACCGGTTAGAGCCGTGTGGCTAAGATGATAAATGCGGTCACCCAAAGTATAGCCTTCAATCTTTTTGTGCACAGAATATGGGCGTTTCTTTTCGTCATAATACAAAGTCATTTGCGGAGTGTAATAACTAGTTTTACCATCCACAAAATTACAAACTGCCGCGTCTTTGACAATCATTTTAGACCAAAACGGGTTTCTTGGAAAACGGAAAAAGTAGGAACCTTTGTCAGTAGTCACCTCTATTACAATGTTGGTCCAACCAGTCAAAATATGCTCGGTCTTCAAAATTTTCTTTTCCGGCATGGTCTTTTTGATGATTTCGTCCAACGGATCGTTTGTCGTAAAGAAATTACGCATGTAACCATTATACCATATGCTATAATTGATGGTATGGACAATGTAAAAATCTTAGCAATCGTGGGGATGAGTGGGAGCGGTAAATCAGTAATCGTGGATCATTTGACCTCAAAAGGATACCCAAAAGTTTATTTTGGCGGAATGATTTACAAAGAAATGGAAAAACGCGGAATTGAGCGGACAGAAGACGGTGAGTCTGAGAAAAAGTTCCGTGAACAAATTCGCGAAGAAGAAGGCAAAGACTGGGTAGTACGCCAAGTAATCGCCGAGGTAAAAGATTTGATTAACGCTGGCCAAAAGCGGATCGTGCTTGATGGCGTGTATTCCTGGACGGAATATTGCACGCTCAAACATGAGTTTCCAAAGGCTTTGACCTTCCTAGCTGTGGTAGTGGACAAACATTTGCGCTACGAGCGCGTAGCAGTGCGTCCAGGACGTGCATTTGATGCGGCAGCTATCCGTGAGCGTGATCGTTCGGAAATTGAGAATCTCGAAAAAGGCGGGCCAATTGTGGCAGCCGATTATTATGTTCTCAATAATGGTTCGATCGAAGAACTACAAGATGCTACTGACAAAGTTTTGAAAGAAATTGAATTTTAGCTTCGCGACGTTCG
>Ga0265298_10010505_pt1 | contig 10951 bp, 13 predicted proteins | sample AusTroGonzalo_MG_3_FD_193486 | JGI IMG/M metagenome (GOLD analysis project Ga0265298, IMG submission 193486) | Bovine rumen microbial communities from tropical cattle in Woodstock, Queensland, Australia - Gonzalo_01 | ecosystem: Host-associated > Mammals > Digestive system > Stomach > Rumen ...
AGTGTTTGCTTCAGTTCCTCGGTAAATTGTGGTATCTCGATCTCCTCTTCGAACAGTCCGCCATTGGTATAGGGGAATGCTGCCAGTTCCTCTTGCAAGTATTTGCTGCGCTTTTCCTTCGGCGTATTCAGCACCTCAAACAAATCGCGCAAAGCACGGCGCAAATCCTTGGCCTCATAAATGACGAGGAAGTCGTGGAACTGGTCGCGAGTGAACACGCCAGCATCCTCAGCATAGAGACAGAACACGATGCGTACACAAAGAATGTTCAGCCAGCGCAAGGCTTCAGGGGAATTGTCGTCGTACTGTTTCAGCAGTGCCTCATAGATTTTGCCAACGATTTCGCCTGCCTGCATCGACACTTCCATTTCCTTCGAGATATGCTCACTCTGGGCATCAACGAGGAACTTCAGTCGGTAGTACTCCGTGCCCAAGTCTTTCAGCAAAATCTCTTCCGGTTCGCTGTTGGGCTGGTCCATGTCGTAGACCAGGAACGACTTGAAGTTGCACGTCACTACCCATTTGGGATGCTCCGACTGGCGCATATTCACAATATACAGCTTAGCCTGCAGAAAAGGCGTAATGTAGCCATCGCCACGCTTGACGGGTTTGCGCAGGTCGATATTGATGGACTTCTGTTCTATGAGTACCTTCGTCGATGGAATGTGTACGTCGATGAAGTTCGTAGAGTCCACCATCGATGCCACCTGCTCCTCGTAGCGCAGAAAGCCGGGCAGGTTTTCCACGCCATAGACATTGGTCAGCAAGTCGGCCCAGAACAGCTGGCTCTCGCCCCGCTCATAGCCCTTGCCTTCCCATCTTGCTGCAAATTCCGCCGCAGCCGCAGACATCTGTTTATCTGTCTTCATAATGTTTTGCCATTTATAACTCTTGCAAAGTTAAGCATTATTTTCGAGCATTCCAAAAAACTGAGACAAAAAGTTATATTCAAATATTCAATATTTATTTCAGTTTTCATGGTCAGACATGAGATTGTAAGAAAATAAGGTATATAGAATTATATAAATTATTGATTATTAATATATTATACTTAAATTATCTCTATTGTTTTTGTTTCTGCCATCTCTTCAAGTTGCAATGAATACTGAATATATAAATATAGCTATGAATAAAAGCATGTTATTCGCTGATAACATACCTTTATTACAAAATAACATACCTTTGTTGACGGATAAAAATGGGGACGGTTATGCTTCTTCCAACGGAGCATTCTTCAGTTCCTTAAGTGCTTCGCATAGCTGGTCGGGGCAGGATGTGCGCTTTGTGCCGCAACGGATGCCCTGCAGTTTGCCGATGACATCATCAATCTTCTGCCCCCTCACCAGCGAACTAATCCCTTGAAGGTTCCCGTTGCAACCACCGATAAAGAACACCTGCTGTATGACGTCGTACTCGTCAGCCGTCACGTCAATGACCTGCGAGCATACGCCCGTGGGCTTGAACATAATATGTTTCGTTTTCATAATTCTCTCTATTTTTTTGATGCAAAGATAGTAAAAAAAGGGCAGAAAAAAATAGAAATCTCAAAAAATTAGTTACTTTTGCATGAGAAATAGAGCAAAAATGAACCATTTTAAGCCTATTTTTATGAGATAATGACAACTAAGATACCGACAAATTAATAAATATGTAAATAATTTATGATTAAACCATCTTACCAAGTTTCAGCGGAATCAATCAATTTGATTGCCGAAATATCAGAACAGATTGGAATCTTAGAGACGCTCACGGGTCATACTCCAGAGATTCACGAAGCGATATTCGACCCCTTCAAGGAAGACGATCTTTTACGGGCACACGAAAAAATGGTCGACGGATTGAGTGAGGGGATAGGACGCTACTGTCAGAACGACCAACGCATCCAACTACACATGGCGATGCTCTTCGACTGGTTGACTCACACAGACGAGCACCCACTCATTAGCAGTTGTATTTTTCATTACGAATTGACCGAAATTCACCCCTTTTCGGAGGGTAACGAGCGTCTGGGACTATACTGGCAGGCACTGCTTTTAGCCCGTTGGCGCCCGATTTTGGCAGGCCTTCCATTCGAAACCACAGTTGTAGAGCGACAGCAGGAATATCGTCGCGTATTGGCTTATATCGGTGAAATGGCAAAAACTGCCCATTTCATCGAATTCATTTTGCGCTGTTTACTGGATATTATATCGCAAGAGGTAAAGAATAAAGTAGAGAATAAAGTAAAGAATAAAAGTAGAGAAAAAGTACAGGAAAAATCGCCTAAAAGCGCCGAAAACGAGGGCAATGAGGCACACCTTACCAAGTCTGAGCAGCGGATAGTCCGACTCCTGGCCGACGACCCACGCATCACTATAGGCACCATTTCCCGCCGCCTACAACTGTCTGAAGCCGGTGTAAACAAGGCTTTAGCGGGTTTGCGCAAGAAAGGAATCATAGAACGCGTAGGAGCCAACAAGAACGGCACCTGGAAAGTCAATATCTAATTCTTTACTTAAATACTTATTAGTTAAAATACTTGTTATCAAGTTGTTACAATTTAAATAAAAGAGAGGACTAAAACTAGCAGTAGACCTCTCTTTTACCTTCAAAACCCCTTCTTTCCCCTCTCCACATCCTTAACCAACGTCCTCAACATCAAACTTTCCTATTATTTTACATTATCAACCCATCTATTTACACTATTTTTTACTATTCCATAGACCAATATCCTTCACTTTCATCAACCGTATTCCAATTCTTCTCAGCTTCTCCCCCACCCTTCGCATCATGCTTCATCATCAAGTAAACGCACCTACCTAATCAAAGGAGCGACATCTCCAACCCGTTTACTTCATCCCCAACGGATTCTTCCTTATTCACTCTGAGTCTTTCTTCATCCATCTGAAAATTATCTTAATCGTCTCTCTAAACACCGCATCTAAACACCACACGAAATATGTACAATATTTTCCTTTGTGTATATCGGACACTATTCTAATTGTGTCCTTCAGATTTTAAAATAGGTAGGGTTTTAAAAAAGAGGACATGCCCACAGACATGCCCTCTTTTGGTATTTCGGAACGGACTCGATTAGAAGTCCTTCGTCATTTCCTTTACCTCGGCATTGACATGGTCGATGAACTGCTGAATGGTCATCACCTTCTGCTCGCCACCGCCCTGAGGACGTACGGCAACGGTGCCATCCTGCTGTTCCTTCTCACCGACAATCACCATGTAAGGTATGCGCTTCAGCTCGTTGTCGCGAATCTTACGGCCCAGCTTCTCGTTGCGCAGGTCGATGGTAGGACGAACGCCACCCATATCGAACTTCTTGGCAACTTCCTTAGCGTAGTCGTTGTACTTCTCAGACAGCGGTAGGATAGCCACCTGGTCAGGAGTCAGCCACAAGGGGAAGTGACCGCTGGTATGCTCAATCAGCACGGCGCAGAAACGTTCCATAGAGCCGAACGGTGCACGATGAATCATGACGGGTGTCTTCTTCTGGTTGTCCTCGTCGGTGTATTCCAACTGGAAGCGCTTAGGCAGGTTGTAGTCCACCTGAATGGTACCCAACTGCCAGCGACGACCAATGGCGTCCTTAATCATGAAGTCGAGCTTAGGACCATAGAAAGCGGCCTCGCCGTATTCAACCTTGGCGGGCAGGCCCTTCTCCTGACAAGCCTCGACGATAGCCTTCTCAGCCAAAGCCCAGTCTTCGTCAGTACCTACATACTTCTCATGGTCGTTAGGATCGCGCAGAGAAATCTGAGCCTCGAAGTTGAATCCGAAGGCGGTCAGCACGATGCCGATGATATCCATCACGTTCAGGAACTCCTGCTTTACCTGGTCGGGACGACAGAACAGGTGGGCATCGTCCTGCGTGAACGAACGTACACGGGTCAAGCCGTGCAGCTCACCGCTCTGCTCGTAACGGTAAACGGTACCAAACTCAGCGATACGCAGAGGCAGGTCGCGATACGAACGGGGCTTCCATGCGAAGATTTCGCAGTGGTGAGGACAGTTCATGGGCTTCAGCATGTATTCCTCGTCCTCCTCGGGGGTATGGATAGGCTGGAACGAATCCTTGCCATAGTGTGCATAGTGTCCAGAGGTAACGTAGAGGTTCTTAGAACCGATATGCGGTGTGATGACCTCCTGATAGCCGAAACGCTTCTGAACCTTGCGCAGGTGGTCCTGCAGGCGCAGACGCAACTCAGTACCCTTCGGCAACCAGATGGGCAGACCCTTACCAACCTTGTCGGAGAACATGAACAGCTCCATCTCCTTACCAATCTTACGGTGGTCGCGCTTCTTAGCCTCTTCAAGCATCTCGAGATACTCGTCGAGCATCTTCTTCTTGGGGAACGAGATACCGTACAGACGCTGCATCTGCTCACGAGTAGCATCGCCACGCCAGAAGGCACCGGCTACAGAGGTCAGCTTCACGGCCTTGATCTCGCCAGTATCCACGAGGTGCGGACCGCGGCAGAGGTCGGTGAATGCGCCCTGCGTATAGGTTGTGATAGAACCGTCTTCAAGATCCTGCTCGATGTGCTCGCACTTGTAGGTCTGTCCGTCGGCAGCAAACTGCTTCAGGGCGTCGGCCTTGGCCACCTCCTTGCGAACCACGGGCTCCTTCTTGCCAGCCAGTTCCTTCATCTTTGCTTCAATTGTTGGGAAGTCGCTCTCCTTGATCATCTCGCCGTTAGGCAGCAGGACGTCATAGAAGAATCCGTTCTCGACAGCAGGTCCGAAACCGAACTGGATGCCAGGATACAATTCCTGCAAAGCCTCGGCCAACAGGTGGGCGGAGGTGTGCCAGAAGGTATGCTTACCCTGTTCGTCGTCAAACTTATAGAGGGCAATCGATGCATCCTCCATAATAGGACGGTTCAACTCAACAGTTTCTCCATTCACGCCACAGCTGACAACGCTGCGTGCCAGAGCAGGAGAAATGCTCTCGGCAATCTGAAATCCGGTGACACCCTGTTCATACGAGCGAACAGATCCGTCAGGGAATGTAATCTTAATTTCCATAAATACGAGATATGTTTAAATTTAAATCGGCTGCAAAATTACAAAAAAGAAGTGAAAAATGAATAGTGAAAAGTGAAAAATTTGCTGCCGCCACTCATTTTACTTGGTTTCTCTGCCTTTTAATAATGCTGTAGGCGGTATAAAGTCCCAATTCACCCGCTTTCGACAGGTCGGCAATAGCCTCGTCCTGCTGTTTCAGAGCCAGTCGGGCCAGTCCGCGGTTGTAGTAGGCCTCGGCCAGATGCGGGTCAAGCTGAATGGCCCGCGTATAGTCCTCGATGGCGTGCTGGAACTCGATGCAACGAACATAGGCGTTGCCTCGGTTGTAGTGCAGGTAGGCATTGGCGGGTGCCATATTGATAGCCTGCGTCAGATTGTCTAACAGGCGGGCCGTCATCAGCGGGACATCGGTCGAGTCAATCTGAGCCTGAATGATGGCTTGCAACCAAAGGGCTACGACAGATGTCGGGGCGCGCTGAATATAGGGCGTTGCATCCTTGATATTACTCTCGCCACAGACTATGTAGAGCTGCCGATCGGGAGGCAGAACACGGTTCAGCGAGTCAACCTGACGGTCGTAGGCGACGTACTGCTTGACAGCGCTCTGCTGACGTTGTGTAGATAACACATACATGGGCTGATAGTCCAAGCCCACCTTCTGGTTTTGTACCCTACCACGATAGGCGCTCTGATACTCCTGCTGCGAATCTTCCTCGTCGGCCATCGCTAACTGGTTGTATTTCTCGATATCCTCGTCGCTACGCTTACGCATCTGCTTCTTAGAAAGTCGTGGCTGTTTGCCGAAACGCTTGTCAATCTGTGCCTTCAGAATACGGAACTCGTCCAGTTCGGCCTGCTTCGTCATACCCAGCTTACGATAACATTGTGCACGCTGGTGCAGACCCGTCCAGAAGTTCGGATACTCGTCGATAACCTTAGAATAGTCGCGGATGGCGGCACGCGGATTACCCGTCTGTTCGAGCAATAATGCACGGTTATAAAGTGCCATGAGGTTATCGGGCTCCAGTTTCAGCACGAAGTCAAAGTCGGTAATGGCCCGGTTGTCGTCGCCCACCTGAGCACGCAACAGGCCTCGGTTGTAGTGTCCGAGGAAGTTGTTAGGGTCGAAATCGAGTGCCGCATCGTAGTCGGCCATCGCTCCACGTAGATTACTTTGGTTGAAGCGGGCCATAGCGCGGTTGATATACAGGCCAGCCTCCTTGGGCAACAGGTGGATGGCCTTGTTGAGGAATCCCTCGGCATCCTTCCATTCAGAGCGTGCCAACGAGATACTGGCTCGCTGAGCCCATACGCCACCATTGTAGGCATCGAGCTCTACGCTCTTGTCGAGGGCGCTGATGGCCTTCGTGGTATCCTTCAGCAACAGGTAGGCTTCGGCCTGCATAGCTGGAACACGCGCATTCTTGCTCCAACGTGTCGCCATAGAGTCCAAATCCTTCAAAGCTCCCTCGTAATCCTTCTGCTGAATCCGACACAGCGCACGATTGTGCCACAGGCCTTGTGCCTCCGGGTCGTAGCGCAGAGCGGTGTTATAGTCGCCAATGGCCGCTTCATAGTTCTTCTGCTGAATACGACAGAGTCCGCGCAACTCATAACTGCCTACGATATAGGGATTGCGCTCGATGGCCTCTGAGCAGTCGCGTTCAGCGCCTGCATAGTCATCGAGATAATATTTGGCCACTGCCCTGTAGAACCATGGTTCGTAGAGATAGGGCTTGGCACTGATAGCCTGATTAAAGTATTGGATGCTCAGTACATAGTCCTCGTAATAGAGCGCCGAGCGTCCTATCATCACCAGTCGATCGGTATTGAACTGAGCAAAACAAGTGATAGATGAGAGATGAGAAATGAGAGATATGATTACCAGAAGAACAATACGGACACTTCGATTGTAATTCCTGCCATTATCCCTGAAAACGCTAAATGTAATCATATCTCCCATTTCTCATCTCTCACTTTTCATCTTCTTACAGGTTTCGTTTTATAACCACAGCGGTATCGGCCCAATGTCAGCGCTTTCAGCTTGCTCTTGATGAGCTGCTTACGCAACGGCGAGATATGGTCGATAAACATCTTACCGTCCAAGTGGTCGAACTCATGCTGCATCACTCGGGCCAAATAGCCTTCAATCCATTCGTCGTGATGCTGGAACTGCTCGTCGTCCCACTCTACATGAATACGTGTGGGGCGCACGACTTTCTCGTGGATGGCAGGCAGCGACAGGCATCCCTCTTCGCTGGTATCGGTCTTCGAGTCGTCAGCCTCGATAATGTGCGGATTGATGAACACCTGACGGAATCCCTTGTATTCAGGCATGTCGTCGCTCAACACGTCAAGGTCGATGACGGACAGGCGGATGGCGCGACCAATCTGTGGTGCAGCCAGTCCGATGCCTTCGCTCTCGGCCAGTGTCTCCCACATGTCGGCTATCAGCTGCTTCAGTTCGGGATAGTCGGGTGTAATATCTTCAGCCACCTTTCTCAATACGGGCTGACCATATATATAAATAGGTAATATCATACGAATTGATAATTGAGAATTCTTTGACCTAAAGGTACAAAGCGTTTAAAAACGATTAGAGAATTATGATTACTTACGAGAGCGCAAATAATCCTCGAGGATAATTGTGGCAGAGATTTCATCCACCAGCGCTTTGTCCTGACGTGCTTTCTTCTTCAGTCCGGCATCGAGCATAGCCTGATGGGCCAAAACGGAAGTGAAACGCTCGTCGTAGTATTCGATGGGGATATCAGGACGTTGCTTACGCCAACGGTTCACGAACTGCTGGACACGAGCCAGATTCTCACTGGGCTGTCCGTTGGGCTGACGGGGCTCACCAATAACGATGCGCTCCACCTGCTCACGCGCCACATACTGCGTCAGATAGTCGTACAACTCACTGGTGGCCACCGTAGCCAACCCGCCAGCTATCAACTGAAGCGGGTCGGATACAGCAAGCCCAGTTCGTTTCTTTCCGTAATCTATTGATAAGATTCGTGCCACTGCTTATTTAGCGTAAAGCAGCCAAGCACCCGGATACTGTCCTTTCAGCGAAGTACGACTTGCAGCAGCCTCGGCCTTTGTGGCAAATGTCGTAGCCACCACGCGATACATGGCGGGTTCTACATTATTATTGACTACCACCTGAGCATTGTAGCCCTGTTGCTTCAATGTCTGCTGCAGTCCCTCGGCATTAGCCTTCAAAGAGAAAGAACCGACGACCACGCTGAAATTGTTCAGGCCACCACCGTTAACGACGGTCACTGTCTCCTGACGAACCTGAACGTTGTCGCCATTATCCATAACTTGTGTATTGTCTGCGGATTTCTCCTCCAAAGGAGTTACGACAGCGGCCTCCGTCTGCTGTACAGCAGCGGTCTGCTGCTCGGCAGCCTGCTGTTCAGCCTGCTGACGCTGCTGCAATTCCTCTTGCTGCTTAGCCTTCAAATAAGCCTGCTTGTAGGCACTCTCGCTAGATTTACAACTTGTGAAAGCCATTGCTGCGCATACTGCTGCGCAAATTAAGGTGTACTTTTTCATACTTTTTGTTTTATTCTTTTATACTATGAAATTATTTGTTGTTCCTAAAAAACACCGCAAAGATACAAATTATAGCTCAAATTCAGAAAAAAAGGTGCGTAAAGTTTGTTAATTTCGAAATCTTTCCGTATATTTGCCATCGAAAACTTGTTTTACTTATTAAAATTATCAAATATTATGAGAAGTTTAGGTTATTTAGGCGCATTCATCGGCGGAGCATTAGCCGGAGCAGTAATCGGTCTTTTGATAGCCCCGGAAAAAGGTGAAGATACCCGTGTTAAGATTACAAGTGCTGTCGATGATTTCATGAAGAAGCACAACATCAAGTTGAGCCGCAAACAGGTGAGCGACCTCGTTGACGATATCGCCGATGCAGCTCCTGAAGTAGAGGCATAAAGATTGTAATACGCAAGAAACAAGATGTTGTCAAGCGACAAGAATGTAGAGTCCATCGCACAACTGGTGGAGTCTGTCAAGAATTACGTCGGGCTTCAGGGCGAGTACCTGAAGCTTGACGTCATCCAGAAGATAGTACGTCTGGCCACCGCCCTCACGCTGACCTTCGTCTTTCTTCTTTTAGGTATATCCTTCCTTTTCTACCTTTCGTTTGCATGCGTGTATTGGCTCGTTCCATTCACAGGCACTGCCCTCGCCTTCCTCATCGTAGCCCTCTTCTTTCTGGCGCTACTCGTTCTTGTTTTCTTCAACCGCAAAGCGTGGATTGAGCGTCCACTTGTCAGTTTCCTGGCTAACGTGCTACTTAACTAAACTAAGATACTATGAATTACAGTTCTCTTGCAGAAATACAGGCACGTAAAGACGAGCTGAAGGAGGAGATTCATCAGCAGTCTGACCAGATTAATACACTCTGGCACGATCTCACGGTCCCTCAAGAATCCAGTAGCAAAGGGGAAATCGTTGCGCATCTGGTATCCAACAGCATTACCGCCATCGACGGTTTCTTGTTGGTGCGTAAACTCATGAAAAGCTACGGATACATCTTCGGGCGGAAAAAGCGCAAAAAATAATTATTTCAGATTTCTATCACCTGACCGTCAAATGCCATCTGGATATTTGACGGCAGTAGTTTGTTGACGTCATCGTGGCGGGGCATATCGTGACTACTGTGAATGAGCCATGTTTGCAGGGCTGCGACATGCTGGGCAAAGTTAACGGCCTCGTCAAGGGTTTGATGGGAATGATGTGGCAGCGGACGTAAAGCATTGACAACCAATACATCACAATCCTCAGAAAACGGAACTTCCTCAGGAGCAATAGTCTTCATGTCGGTGATGTAAACAAGCGTCTTTCTCCCTTCGGAAATACGATAACCAAGAATAGGCAAATCGTGGTGCATGACCTGAAACGGAGTGATGCGGAAGTCGCCAATGACAAAAGGCTCGTGAGGATGAATCTCGTGCAGCTGAATGGCAGGTACACCAGGATAGCGGTGTTCGGCAAAGCAGTATGGCAGCATCTGGAGCATACCCTTACGGGCAATGGGGTCGGCATAGACATTGATTTCACCAAACTGACAATATGGACGGATATCGTCCATACCGCCCATGTGGTCGTAATGGGCGTGGGTAATGAGGATAGCATCAATACGTCGGAAAGGGTGTGGCATAATCTGCTCGCGGAAATCTGGTCCGCAATCGATGAGTATTCGGGTCTGTTCGGTCTCAACGAGGGCAGAACAGCGCAAACGCTTGTCGTGAGGATCTGGGCTGGTGCAGGTGTGACACTGACAGCCGATAGTTGGGACGCCGCACGAAGTTCCTGTTCCAAGAAATGTCAGACGCATAGTATTTCAAACTACGAATTACACGAATTTATGCTTACTCCCACCACTCTAAATGATATTAACCTCTGGATGGATATCAATGCCGAACTTATCTGACACATCCTTTCGGATAGTCTCGCAGAGGTTTACAATATCTTGACCTGTAGCGCCGCCAAGATTGACAAGCACGAGGGCTTGCTTATCGTGAACGCCTGCACGTCCAAGAGCCTTGCCCTTCCAGCCACACTGTTCAATCATCCAACCTGCTGGAATCTTTTCGTGCGCGGCATCAATTGTATAGTGAGGCATCTGCGGATACTGGGATGACAGTTTCTCATACTTTGCACGGTCGACAACAGGATTCATAAAGAAGCTGCCTGCATTACCCTGCACCTTCGGATCGGGCAGTTTGGCATTGCGAATATCGATGATGACCTGCCGCAACTGCTGGGGCGTAGGTTCTACGATGCCCCGACGCTCAAGTTCACTACGGATATTGCCGTAGTCGAGACGAGGCTGAAAAGTATCGGAAAACTCGTAGACAACCATCGTAATCAGGAAACGATTCTTCCACTCATGCTTGAAGCG
>Ga0265298_10010507_pt1 | contig 10950 bp, 5 predicted proteins | sample AusTroGonzalo_MG_3_FD_193486 | JGI IMG/M metagenome (GOLD analysis project Ga0265298, IMG submission 193486) | Bovine rumen microbial communities from tropical cattle in Woodstock, Queensland, Australia - Gonzalo_01 | ecosystem: Host-associated > Mammals > Digestive system > Stomach > Rumen ...
TGGCATTACCCTCAAGAGTGGTCTTGACGGCAGTCTTCTTGATACCGAAACGACTCAGGTTTACATCGAACTCCTTCTCTTTGTCGCCAGCATTCACCAGTTTGACGTAGAGCTTGCGCGTCTTCACGTTCAGCACAACGCTCTGTCCCTGCAGTTTACCGCTTTCCTGCTCTTTGGGTAGGTCTCTCCAACGGGGAGCCTCATCAGGATCATTAATGGTCACGCAATCGCCATAGTAGTACTGACCACTCGACTGTCCGAACAACTGCTGCACATAGTAGCTGCAAGTCAGATAAGGACGCTCATTGTCGAAGTAGATGAGGTCAGGATTCCAGTTGGTGTTAGTCTTTTTGGCGAAGAGAGGAGCGTAACTCGTCATAGCTACGATATCACCATTGGCCTCGACATGCAGCAGATACAGACCCTCAGCCAGGGCATCGATCAATTTCTTGTCCTTAGCAGCATACTCTCCGAGATACACCTTTGTCTTGCGGTCACGTGGATAGTAGTTATACTGACGACTGCTCAGGAAGTAGGTGTTAGGCTCATAATAGTGCTCGTCAATGAGCGGCATGCCCAGCTCGGTAGCCAAATCCCAACCATTCTTCAGGTCACCATTGCCAGGATGTGAGCCAGGACCGGCAGTACCTACGATGACAATCTCAGGATGTTTCTCCATAACTTTCTTATAGATATAGCGGAAACGCTCGCTGAATTCAGGGCTGATGCGCTCCTCATTGCCAAGACCAAGATACTTCAGATTGAATGGGGCGGGATGGCCTGCGTCAGCACGCATCTTTGCCCACTTATTGGTAGCGGGGTCACCATTGGCCCACTCGATGAGGTCGATAGCCTCAGCCACCCACTCGTCCATCTCTGACATGGGCACAACATCCTGAGCCTGCCCCCTCATGAACCAACCGCCATTGGCACCCTGACAGCTCACGCCGCAAGGCAGGATGGGAAGTGGCTGCATACCAAGGTCCTCACAGAACTGGAAGTACTCGAAGTAACCCAGACCCATGCTCTGGTGGTATCCCCAGGTATTCTTCAGTCCACGACGTTGCTCCTTTGGTCCGATAGTGGTCTTCCAACGGTAGGTATCCCAGAAACCGTCACCACCGCCATGTACCACGCAACCACCAGGGAAGCGCATGAACTTTGGCTGCAGGTCGGCCAGTGCCTGGGCAAGGTCCTTACGCAGGCCATGTCCTTTATATGTATCCTGAGGCATCAGCGACACCATGTCGATATCCATCACACCTTGGTTAAGCATCAGAATCTGCAGAGTGGCATTCTTGCAATCGGCATTTGGTGTAAGCACAGCCTCATATTTCTTCCAATTCTTAGCATCGGCTGTGATAATGGCATCAGCCAACAGTTTGGTGTCTCTGCCCACCTGTTCTACCAGAGCAACACGAATCTGCTTGGCATTGTCTTGGTTACGCAGGAATACGGAGAAATTGTACTGGGCACCGCTCTTTACGCTGATACCGTCGAAACCATCGTTCTCGATACCATAGCCTTTCCAACCCTTGTAGTCGTAATACTCCTTAACACGCTCAGCAGTCAGTCGCATGTAAGTAGGGTTGTTGGAATGGATGCCGTTATCCTTGCGAACCTCAATCAGGCCCAAGGAGTGTCCTGGACGAATGACTTTCCATGATGTACCTGCTCCCCATCCGTCACGCTCGGCAGGACTGTACTCAAATGAGCCGTTCTCAACAAGCTCGGCATACAGACCGCCGTCAGCACTTGACGAGATGTCCTCGAAAAAGATACCAATTAATTCGTCACTAATTGCCTTGCCACCCTTGGGGGCTTTCATGGACTTCTGAGCATTGAGTCCCAGCGCAGCTGCCAACAGGAGGGCAGCACATGTCGTTAGTCTTTTCATAAATGTTGTAGTGGTTGTTTAGAATAAAATCTGTATGCAAAGATACATATTTATTTGCAAATGGCAACAAGCTACATATCAAATGCTACAAAACAAAAAGAGTTTGCTACATTTTTGACATTCTCTTACCTCTAACATCTTACAACTCACCTCTAACAATATACTCTTGTCCTGCTTTTGTCGATAAAGTGTAGATGCCTTGCTTAGAACGTTTCAGTCCCTTACCCTTCAAAGGGGTATTCGAACGTAGTTGGCAGATGCCTCCATGACGCGAACGGACAACAGCCTTCGTCAGTTTTCCGTCTTTCCAGTCGATATCGATTTCAAAACCACCACGAGCCACGAGACCCTTCACGCTACCGTCTTTCCATACAGAGGGCAAGGCGGGTAGCAAGTAAATGAAACCATCGTAGCTTTGCATCAGCATCTCGGCGATACCTGCCGTACAACCGAAGTTGCCGTCAATCTGGAACGGCGGATGGGCATCGAACATATTGGGATAGGTACCACCGCGTTGCTTGACGGTGCCAAAGATGAGGAAGGTATCGGCTGTCAGCGTCAACTGATCCTTAATGAGTTTATAGGCATGTTCACCATCCAACAGGCGGGCCCACGAACAGACCTTCCACCCCATCGACCAACCTGTCGACACGTCGCCACGGGCTTCAAGGGAAGTACGGGCGGCTTTCCAGAGTTCAGGGGTGCGAATGGGTGATATCTGGTTTGAAGGATAGAGACCATAGAGATGCGAGAAATGGCGATGGTCGTCCTTGGGATCGTCCAAGTCGTCGAGCCACTCCTGCAACTGCCCCCAGCGACCAATCTGCATGGGAGGAAGCTGGGCTAATTGAGAAGTGAGAAGTGAGAGGTGAGAGGTATGATTACCATCGAATCCCAATATCTTGGCGGCCTCAATGACGTTGGTATACAGCTCCGTCACAATCTGGTTGTCCATTGTCACACCAGCATCGAGAGGGGTTGGGCGACCCTTTCCGCCGTGTTCTGGCGATTCGCCTGGACATACAACCAAATAGCCTTTTGTGGGATGCTTGACAAGTGTTTGGGTAAAGAAGCGGGCAGCATCAAGCATGATGGGAAAGTACTGACGGAGAAAAACCTTATCACCAGTATAGAGGTAGTGTTCCCACAGATGGCGACAGAGCCAGGCAGCTCCCATGGGCCACAGACCTGTCTGCGCACGATCCACAGGACCCGTAATGCGCCACTGGTCGGTATTATGGTGCAGCACCCAGCCATCAACGCCATACATGTCACGAGCCGTCTCTTTACCCTGCTCGTAACACTCGCGAATCAGTTTGAACAGCGGCTCGTTCAACTCCGAAAGGTTGCAGACTTCCGCAGGCCAATAGTTCATTTCGAGGTTGATGTTCGTAGTGTATTTCGAGTCCCACGAAGGAAACATCTTATCGTTCCAAATACCTTGCAAATTGGCAGGATTCATGTTGTCGGGCTGACTGCTACAAATCAATAAGTAGCGTCCAAACTGGAAATAGGTAGCCACGAGGTGGTTGTCAGCGACAAAATCGCTGACCACACTAAAGCGCTCGATGCGTTTGTTCATGGGCACCTTTGCATAGTGGTCTGGCCCCAGGTCGAGCGATACACGGTCGTAGTAATGCTTGTAGGTCTTGGTATGCAGAGCTTTCAGCGCTTCATAACCCATCGCCATAGCTCCACTCAGGCGTTCCTTCGACTGCTGAGCTTCGTCGCCCATAATATCCTTGTAGCTTTTGACATTCGTACCCACGGTGATATATAGTGTAGCCTCGTCGGCACCCACCACGCTGATAATACCGTTCGAACCGCTCACCTTGCCACCCTTCGCATCAACAGCCATCCGACCCATAAAACGCACCTTGCCCTTGAGTCCTTCGTGCTTGCCAGAAACACCCAACAGGTAACTACAATTTCCCCTTCCTTCGGAGGGGGCCAGGGGGAGGCTTCCCACAAGCACATTTTCGTGCGGCGACGTCATGTTCGCCGTAAAGGTAATCTTACCTTTTTGGCTGGCAGTCAGACGGATAGCTATGACATGATGGCCTCCCAACGGAGCTATCGTCTCACGCTCATACTGCACACCATCCACCGTATAACGAACAACTGTTTTGCTGTTGTCCAAATCCAACCAACGCTCATAATTGGTATAGTTTGCATGGCCAGGCATTGCGATATACAGGTCGCCAAAAGGCTGATAGGGCATACCCATGTTCTTATCTACGGCACGGGGCATGACCTGAGCGTTGGCCAAGTCCTGCGCCTCCTTATATTTTCCTTCAAATATCAGTTGGCGTACCTTCGGTAATGCCTCTTTTGCATTGGGATTCACCACGTTGTTGGGCTGACCAGCCCAGATGGTTTCCTCATTCAGTTGGATATGCTCCACAGCAGGCGTACCAAACACCATACCACCCATCACACCATTGCCGATGGGCAGGGCCTGTGTCCACGTTTGTGCGGGCTGGTCATACCACAACCGGTATTCAATGCACCAAGCATCAAGTACCGTGCATAATGATATGATGGTAAGAATTATTTTTCTCATTTGTACAGCGATTTGAGGGCTTCGTCAGGTTCTATCTCGATTTTGCTTTCATCAAGCATCGAGCGGTCGAGGCCGAAAACATCGATAAAGAAATCATAGACGGCTTGGCGCTTGTTCTCCTTGAAGTCGTGACGCTCGTTGGGCAAATGGACGTTACGCACCTTGTCCTTGGCACCGTAGAAACCATAGATGCGCTGCAGATAGGGGAATTCCAGCGTGGGGACACTGGATGTCCAGTCACCACCATCCGACACAATCAGCATGGGCTTGGGAGCCATAACAGCAGCCAATTCCGCTTCACAGGTACCCCCAGCCGAGAGCTGAACGGGTTTGCCACTCTCGCACGGACAACCGCCGTCGAAGTGTGAAGCGAGGTGTACCACAGGTGCCGAGGCCGTCACGCGGTCATCAAGCAAAGAAAGCAGGACGGTATGCGTTCCACCACCTGAACCACCCATCACGCCCACACGCTCTGGATCGATATCCTTGCGGTTTTTCAGCATATAGTCAAGCAACACATAACCACAGGCTGCCTGATAGACATGGGCACGACTGGTATGATGGGCTGCTTCGCCCACTTCCTTCTCTGATTCGCCCCAACCATACAGGTCGAAGTCGACACACACGGCACCCATTCTTGCGAGGGTTCCCAGTCGTTGTTGTTCATCCTTGCGATAGCGGTAGGGCCAATGGCCGTCGGGGCACACGATGAGGGGAAAAGCCTCCCCCCGCCCCCTCCAAGTAGAGGGGGAGATTGTGCCTTTCCCTGCTGCCCTCCTTTTGGAGGGGTTGGGGGAGTATATGGTGCCGAAAAGGTGCTGACCAGGCGTCAGTTCGATGCAGATGTTCTGCGTGGTATAACCGTCATGCTTGCGGACCTTCGACAGCAAGGGTTTCAAAGTACATGAATCCAGGAATGCATCGAGTTCCAGCCGTTGGCGAACTTCCTTGCGCAGGGTATCGCGACGGGCCTCCCATTGCTCCTTATTATTATATAAGGACGACAACCAGTCGAGCATCATTTTGCCTTCTACCTCGTGGCGACGCGGATACTCATACAATTTGATTTTATACGAGTTACCACTCTGTTTCCACCAGTTCCAGTCGTAATATTTACAAATGTTGTCGAGTGTCATCTCCAGCGAATAGGGACGCACGCGAAAGTCGGCATACGGCAGACGCTTGCCCACAGTATCAACATTCGCGTCGAACTTGAACTTCACACCAAAACGCTTGCCGACGTCCTTCATCAGGTCGCTGACACTACGCTCGTATCGCGTCTCAAAGGTCTGTGCCCCCACCATTGTAGGCAGGATGGCACAAAGTAAAACCAGTATCTTCTTCATATATAAAAAAGACTAATATTTTTGCGTTTTGTCGTCATGTATCATTTTTTTTCGTATATTTGCAACATCTAATAACTATAAAGAGAGCAATTGACTATGAGAAAATTAGTAATTCTGGCTGTCCTCTGCCTCAGCGGCATGACAGTACAAGCCCAGCAAAACCTGAACTGGGGACAGGGCCCGCAAGTGGCATCGCCTGACGTGCATGCCGACAACACTGTAACTTTCAACCTGATAGCCCCCGAAGCTCAGAAGGTGCAGATTACTGGCGATTTTCTGCCTCCAAAGACGATTGAGTATCAGGGCAACACCTACGACACTCCAGGTGTGGCAGACCTTGTTAAGAATGACCAAGGTGTGTGGAGTTTTACGACCGACAAGTTGCAGCCTGAGCTCTACACGTACAATATGATTGTGGACGGGGTGAAGATCATCGACCCGTTGAACGTCTATAACATCCGCGACATCAACAACCTGTTCAGCGTACTGCTCATCGGTGGAAATGCCCGCACGGACCTCTATAAGGTCAATAAGGTGGCACATGGCACCGTTAGCAAGGTGTGGTACGAGAGTCCTACGGCTGGCTTGACCCGTCGTCTGACCGTCTATACCCCAGCCGGCTACGAGACCAGCGGCAAGCAGTATCCCGTGTTCTATCTGCTGCATGGTATTGGTGGTGACGAGAATGCGTGGAGTGAACTGGGTCGTGCGGCCCAGATTATGGACAACCTGATTGCGCAAGGTAAGGCCGAGCCGATGATTCTGGTGATGACCAATGGCAACATCTCCGAGGAGGCTTGTCCTGGCGAGACATCAAATGGTTTCCGCGTACCTACGATGATGCTGCCCAAGACGATGGAGGGTAGCTTCGAGACGGCCTTCCCTGACGTCATCAAGTTCATTGAGAAGACCTATCGCGTGAAGAAAGACAAGGCCCACCGCGCCATTGCCGGACTGTCAATGGGTGGTTTCCACAGCCTTTTCATCTCTATCAACAATCCTGACCTCTTCGACTATGTAGGCTTGTTCTCTGCCGCCGTCGACCAACAGCAGAACGGCAACGGCGGTTTCCCCAACATCTACGCAAACCGTAATGGCAAGATCGACCAGCTGTTCAAAAAGAATCCTAAGCTGTTCTGGATTGGTATCGGCAAGACCGACTTCCTCTACAAGAACAACAACGACCTGCGTGCTTACCTCGACTCGAAGAAGCACAAGTACACCTATCTCGAGACCGACGGTGGTCACATCTGGCGCAACTGGCGCATCTATCTGACTGAGTTTACACCATTGCTGTTTAAGTAATAGTGAATAGTGAAAAGTGAATAATTTGCTACCGCTATTCATGGGAATAACAATAAAAAGAGTAACAAATGAAAACAATGATAAATATTAAGGTAAAGGGAGTGCGGAAGCAAATTCTTCACTTTTCACTCTTCACTTTTACCTTTGCAGTAGCAGCACTGCTGCTCACTGCCTGTAATTCTGCCGACAAAGTGACTAAGAATACCTTGAATCAAGAAGAGGTGATGAGCAAGATGTCACTCGAAGACAAGGCCCATTTTGTGATTGGCGTTGGTATGAAAGGATTCTCTGGCGATGATGCCGTGATTGGTGCCACACAGAGTCTTGTGCCTGGTGCCGCAGGTACCACCTACCCTCTCGACTCATTAGGCATTCCCGCTGTGGTTCTGGCTGACGGTCCTGCCGGACTGCGCATCGATGCCAAGCGCGAAGGCGACTCGGCCACTTACTTTTGCACCCACTTCCCCATCGGTACGCTGCTGGCCTCTACTTGGAACACGCAGTTGGTAGAAGAGGTGGGCCAGGCTATTGGCGAAGAGGTCAAGGAGTATGGTGCCGACGTGCTGCTGGCGCCAGCCCTGAACATCATGCGCAACCCGCTGTGCGGTCGTAACTTCGAGTACTACTCTGAGGACCCCGTAGTGGCTGGTAAGACGGCTTCGGCCTACATCAACGGCGTACAGAAGAACGATGTGGGTACCAGTATCAAGCACTTCGCTGCCAACAACCAGGAGACGAACCGCATGAATACCGATGCACATATCTCGCAACGTGCCCTGCGCGAAATCTACCTGAAGGGTTTCGAGATTGCCATCAAGGAGGCCAAGCCCTGGACGGTAATGACTTCCTACAACTACATCAACGGTGTCTACACCTCTGAGAGCAAGGACCTTGTGACTACCATCCTGCGCGATGAATGGGGCTACGAGGGAACGGTGATGACCGACTGGTTTGGCGGTAAGGACGGAGCCAAGCAGATGTGGGCTGGTAACGATATGTTGCAACCTGGCAAGGACGAGCAGTTCGACTCCATCGTGGCTGGCGTGAAGAGCGGCAAACTGGCCGAGGCCGACCTCGACCTCTGCGTCAAGCGCACCTTGAATCTGGTAGAGCGCAGTCCGCGATTCCAGGGTTATAAGTACTCCAACAAGCCCGACCTGAAGGCTCACGCTGCCGTCACCCGTCAGTCTGCCGCAGAAGGTATGGTCTTAATGAAAAATGGACAATTGACAATGGATAATGGACAATTGGCTGCGCCGATATTGCCGTTTGGCAAGAACATCAAGCGCGTAGCGCTCTACGGTTGCACGTCCTACGACTTCATCGCTGGTGGCACGGGTTCTGGTAATGTAAACCACGCCTATGTGGTCTCTCTGCTCGATGGTCTGAAGAATGGTGGCTATACCGTCTCTGACGAGTTGAAGACTGCCTACGAGAAATATATTGCCGATGCCAAGGAGGCCAAGAAGAAGGCCCTGGAAGAGATGGCCAAGAAAGACAAGCAGGCTGCCATGCTGGCCAGTTTCATGCCTGGCTCACTACCCGCTGAGAAGCAGTTCACCGCTGAGGAACTGGCTGCTCAGGCTGAGGCTTCCGATGTCGCCATTATAACCATTGGCCGCATCTCGGGTGAGTTCATCGATCGCAAAGTATCCGACTTCAACTTGAACGAATCTGAAATAAAGCTTATCCAGCAGGTGTGCGACGTGTACCATAAGGCTGGCAAGCAGGTGGTGGTGCTGCTGAATATCGGTGGTGTCATCGAGACCGCCACGTGGAAGGACCTACCCGATGCCATCCTCTGCGCTTGGCAGGCTGGTCAGGAAGGTGGCAACAGCGTGGTCGACGTGCTCAGCGGCAAGCAGTCGCCCTCTGGTAAGTTCACGATGACGTGGCCCGTGAAGTTCAGCGATGCCTACTCATCAAAGAACTTCCCCATCGACGAAGACCCACGCATCGACATGCTGAATCAGGGCAAGAAGGGTAACGTCAAGAACGTTGACTATACCGACTACGAGGAGGACGTCTATGTGGGCTATCGCTACTTCGACTCGTTCGACGTACCCGTCAGCTATCCCTTCGGCTATGGCCTCAGCTACACCACCTTCGAGTATAGCGACGCAAAGATTGCCGAGAAGGGTGATACCTTCGAGGTCAGCGTCACCATTAAGAACACGGGCAAATACGAGGGCAAGGAGGTTGTAGAGCTCTATATCTCTGCACCAGACAACAAGGCTGCCAACAAACCCGTTAAGGAGTTGAAGGCCTACGCCAAGACCAAGCAGTTGAAACCCGGCGAGAGCGAGACGCTGACGCTGACTGTGAAGGCTGCCGACCTGGCCTCGTTCGACGAAGCCGCCTCTGCATGGGTAGTGGCCGAGGGCACATATCAGTTCCTCGTAGCAGCCTCAGCACAGGACATCAAGGCCACCCTGACTGCTAACGCCAAGGCCAGTCAAGTGAAGGCCCACGACGTAATGAAGCCTCAGGCCAAGATGAACTTGCTCCGCAGATAAATAAAAATGACAATAATTGTATTTGTATGAGAAAATCAATATTAGTGATGGCTTTGGCAACGCTATGCCTCGGAGCCTCAGCACAAGAAAAGCTATTCAATAGCGCCAGCGTTCAGTCGCCCGTGGTCAACCCCAACGGTACCGTGACGTTCAACATCTATGCGCCCAAGGCCATCAAGGTCGAGGTGACTGGCGACTTCCTACCCACACAAACCGTTGAAGTCCAGGGCTATGGCAAGTACGATGCCCCAGGCGTTGCCCAGCTGGTGGAAGGCAAGAACGGCGTGTGGAGCTATACGACCAGCAAACTGGCACCCGAAATGTACAGCTATACTTTTAATATTGACGGCATGACGGGCGTCAAAGATCCTGCCAACATCTACGTCAATCGCGACATCGTGTCGTTCACCAACATCTTCATCGTCAGCAACGAGAAGGGCGACAAGGGCGACCTCTACCGCGTGAACGAAGTGCCGCACGGCAACCTTGCGAAAGTGTGGTACCCGAGTCCCACGCTGAAGATGCAGCGTCGTATGACCATCTATACACCGCCCGGTTACGACAAGGGCGGCAAGTATCCCGTCATGTATCTGCTTCATGGCTCTGGTGGTGACGAGAATGCGTGGAGCGAACTGGGTCGTGCAGCCCAGATTCTGGACAACCTGATTGCTGCGGGTAAGGCCAAGCCCATGATTGTCGTCATGCCCAATGGCAACCCCAACTGTCAGGCTGCCCCTGGCGAGTGGTCGTTTGGCATGTACACCCCAGGCTTCCGCGATGGTGGTACGGGTCCTAAGGATCCTGCTGTGGCCACCATTCCAGAAAGTTTCATGGATATCGTGAACTATGTCGATGCCAACTATCGCACCATCAAGAAGCGCGAGGGCCGAGCTGTCTGCGGTCTGTCGATGGGTGGCGGCCACACCTTCCACGTCTCATTGCTCTATCCTGACAAGTTCGACTATTACGGACTGTTCTCTGCAGGTCTGCATTTAGCCAAAGGAGGGTATCAAGATTCGTTTGCCGACCAGATCAAGGCCAATCCAGAGTTTGAAACCCAGTCTGCCCGCCTCTTCGGCAGCCGTCCCAAGCTCTATTGGATGGGAATGGGCAGTACCGACTTCCTCTATCAGAGTACAGTCGACCTGCGCGCCTATTGGGACTCCAAGGGCTACAAATATGAGTATGTCGAGACCGATGGTGGACACATCTGGCGCAACTGGCGCATCTATCTGACCATGTTTGCCCAGAAGATATTCAAGTAACAAAATGGTATAATTGAATAGGGAGCCAACCGTTGTGGCTGGCTCCCTACTGATTTCA
>Ga0265298_10010508_pt1 | contig 10949 bp, 14 predicted proteins | sample AusTroGonzalo_MG_3_FD_193486 | JGI IMG/M metagenome (GOLD analysis project Ga0265298, IMG submission 193486) | Bovine rumen microbial communities from tropical cattle in Woodstock, Queensland, Australia - Gonzalo_01 | ecosystem: Host-associated > Mammals > Digestive system > Stomach > Rumen ...
TAATGACGGCGACCAGATTATGCCGCCGGGTCAGGGTGAAGGATTTATCATAATCTTCCTGAATGGCCAGGCAGGGCTGTGCTACACCGGGTGTGTAAGCCAGGGACAGGTCATCTTTATTCTGAACTGGAACCCGGGAGACCACTTCGATTTTTCCATGCCACTCACCGTGCAGGCGTAAGGATTCTTCCGCGTAGTTCAAAGGGGGGCACCTCCTGCGTTTATATCGTACTTTCCTATTTTACATATCTGAAAGGATTAAGGCAAGCGAAAGCTTGCGGATGGGGCTGAAATAAAATACAATCAGCATTCGGGCGAACTGAAGCGGGAACGCCTGAAAAAATTATTTAAAAAAGTTTGTAACGAAATCGGATCTCATCCGTCTAATCAACGAAAGCAGCCGGGAAGGAGGTGAAGATGTGTGGACGCGCAGGCCAGCGAGAAGATGTATGAAGCGTACTACATGCGGGTGTACTCCTATGCGGTGACGCTGTCCGGCAGCCGAGAGCTGGCGGAGGAAATCACCCAGGAGACCTTCTGCCGGGCAATGACGAAATCGGCTTCGAAGACAGCCTCCTTCCGGAGGGAGGCGGACGAAGTCACCTGGCTGTGTACGATCGCGAAGAACCTGTTCTATGACGAGAAGCGGCGGCAGAAGAAAACCGGGCCGATCCCGGAGGATGCCGAAGCGGACGGCAAGAGCATCGAACAGATCGCTGCGGACAGGGATTCCTCCTTCCGGGTTCACCTGGCGCTGCACGCGCTGGAGGAGCCCTACCGGGAGATCTTCGAGCTGAGAGTGTTCGGTGAGCTGGGATTCCAGCAGATCGGGATGATCTTCGGAAAAACCGAGAACTGGGCGCGGGTCACATATCATCGGGCCCGGCTGAAACTTCAGGAAAGGATGAAGACGGATGAAAACTGACTGCAATGTGATCCGGGATCTTCTGCCGCTGTATGCCGACGAAGTCTGCAGCAGCGAGAGCCGGGAAATCGTGGATGAACATCTGGCGGAATGCCCCGCCTGCAAGGAAGTGCTGGCGCGGATCCGTGAAAATGAGATTGAAAACCATCTGGCAGCGGAAAAGGAAGATGTAATCCGTTACCAGAAAAAGAAATTCGGCCGCAGATCGGCGGCGGTGGGAACGGTGATCGCCTGGATCCTGATGATTCCCGTGGTGATCTGCCTGTTCCTGAACCGGCTGGAGGGCGGCAGGCTTGACTGGTTCTTCGTGGTGGTTGCCGGCCTGGCTGTGGCAGCTTCGGTGATCGTGGTGCCCCTGATGGTGCCGGAGAACAAACTGTTCTGGACTTTCTGCGCGTTCTGCGCAAGTACGGTGCTGCTCCTCGCGGTAACCTGCATTTATTCCCACGGGGACTGGTTCTTCATCGCGGCGAGCGCGTTCCTCTTCGGCATGTCGCTGTTCTTCCTGCCCTTTGCAATCAGGGCAAAACCGCTGCAGCCCTATGTGCCCGAGCGGAAGGCTTTCACGGTTGTCGCCGTGGATGTGGCCCTGTTCGCCGTGATGATGGAATGCATCAACATCCATAACAACGGTCTGGGTTTCTGGCGCGGCGCGGTGCTGGTCGGCGTACTGATCGGTCTGGTGGTTGCCATAGTGATTCCTGAAATGAAGAAAAGAGGTATTATCAAATGAAAAAGGCTTTGATTCTGGTTCTGGCTGTTATGATCTGCCTGGTGGCGTACTACACATGGTCTTTCGCGGACGGGGATTTCACCTCCGGCAACGCGACAATCACCGATGAGGTGGAGAGTATCGATATCAACTGGACTTCCGGATCCGTGACTGTCACATACCATGACGCGGATACCGTGATCCTGGAGGAAACTTCCGACCGCCCGATCAACGGGGACGACCGGATGCGCTGGAAGATGGACGGGAAGACTTTGGTGGTCGAATACAACACGCCTGTGTTTCTCCGTTTCTCCTCCCCGACTAAAGCCCTGACCGTGACTCTGCCCAGGGGTAAAAGCCTGAAGAAGGCGGACATTATCGCAACCAGCGCGGACATTCACGTGCCGGAACTGGCCGCGGAGGAGATTGCGCTGGGCTCCACCAGCGGCGATGTGGAGGCCGCGGTGACCGCCCCGGTTGTGTACGGCGAATCGACTTCCGGCAATGTGACCCTGAAAGTAACAGGCAGGACAGACGTCGTGAAGATGGGCAGCACATCCGGCCACCTGAACCTGTCGCTGGAAGAGGCGGAAAAGGCGAAACTCGGGACGACCTCCGGCGGAATCCGCATGGAAGCAGGGAGTGTGAAACAGGCTGATATCGGCTCCACCAGCGGCGGGATCAGTGTGAAGGTAAACGCTTTTGAGCAGATGAAGATCAACGCGACCTCTGGCAGTGTGGATGCGGAGCTTTCCGCAGATCCGGGCTTTACCGCGAAGGTATCCCAGACCTCCGGTGACTTTGACAGCGCGCTGGCCCTGACTAAAAACGGGGATGTCTGGTCCTGCGGCGACGGCAGCGGGAAGCTGGAGATCGGGACAACATCCGGTGACGTCAGGCTGACAGAACTGAAATAAGGGTGTGCGATATGACGATCCTTGTGGATATGGATGACACGATTGAGCAGCTGCTGGAAGCCTGGGTGAAGCGCGCGAACGAAAAGTATCACCGGAATGTTTCCCTCGAAGAGATCACGGACTGGAACGTGGCGGCTCCTTATTCCGGCATCTCCCGGGAAGAGATCTACGGTGTGATCTGTGAACCTGGATTCTGGGCAGGTATAAAGCCCATGCCGGGAGCCGCGGAAGCGCTGAAACATTTCATGGACAAAGGACATCAGGTTTATATTGTTACGGCAACGGAGATCGGACATGTGGAAGAGAAGATGAACCGTCTTCTCTTTCACTACTTTCCTTTTCTGTCATGGAATCAGGTGATCATCACCGGCAGAAAGCAGATGATCCGCGGGGATGTGCTGATCGACGACGGGATTCACAACCTGGAAGGCGGAAACTACAGGAAGATTCTGTTTACGGCGCCGCATAACCGTTTTTATGACGCGGAAGCCAACGGCATGATCCGGGTGCATACCTGGGAAGAAGTGGTCAGGATCATCGATGATATGGAAGAACCGGCGGAGGAAGAGTCCAGATGAAGAAGATCGCATGCCTTTTTCCCGGAATCGGATATACCTGTGACAAACCTTTGCTGTACTACAGCTGGAAGCTGCTTAAAGGATCGGGATGGGAGATCGTACCTGTTCCGTATACCGGATTTCCGGATCATGTCAAGGGGAACCCGGAAAAGATGGAGCAATGCGCGCAAATGGCGCTGGAGCAGTCGGAAGGCATCTTGCAGGGGATCGACTGGAATGAATACGGAGAGATCCTGTTCATCGGCAAGAGCATCGGTACGGTTGTCTGCGCGGCCTATGCAAAACGCCACGGCCTTCGCTGCCGTCAGATCCTGTTTACGCCGGTGGAGGAAGTCTTCCGGTTTGCCGACGGGAATGTCATTGCGTTCCACGGGACATCCGACCCATGGGCGGATACCGGGACAATCAGGGAAAACTGCAGGCGAACGGGCATTCCGCTGTATGAAACCGAGGGCGCGAATCACTCGCTTGAAACCGGAGATGTCGACAGGGATATCAAAGAGATGCGGAAAGTGATGAGGATCGTGAAGGAGTATGCGGATGGATAACATCAATCAGATACCGGCTTCGATCGCGGCTGTTCTCGGCAGGCAGGCCGGGAAAACGGACGGGCTCGGAAAATCCGGAGCACAGGTGCTGCTTTTTGACGATTACGTGCTGAAAATCCGTCCTGCCGATGACCGGGATACGGCAGATGTGCGGATCCTGCAGTGGTTTGCGGGGAAAGCTCCTGTGCCGCAGGTGGCTGCCCATGAGGTGCAGAATGAACTGGACTGGCTGCTGATGACGCGTGTTCAGGGAAAAGAACTGTGCAAACCCGATATCATGAGCAATCCCGTCCTGCTGCTGGATTGCATGGCTGAAGCGCTGCATACATTATGGTCGATTCCCGCGGATGACTGCCCGTTTGAGCGGACTGTCGGGGATTACCTTTCCGATGCTGAAACAGCGATCCGGGCCGGACGTTTTGATCCTTCCGACTGTGAACCGGAAACTTTCGGCCCGGACGGGTTTAAAAACCCCGGGGCCCTTTTGGACTGGCTGAAAAAACACCTGCCGCAACAGGATCGTGTAGTAACACACGGGGACTTTTGTCTGCCGAATCTTTTTACGGATGGGAAACGGTTTACGGGGGTTATCGATGTGGGCAAAGCCGGAGCCGGTGACCGCTGGATGGACCTGGCCCTGGGCTGGCGGAGCCTGAAACACAACAGCGACGGGCACTACGGAAAAACCTATCCGAATATTCACCCGGATGACCTGTTCCGCGCAGCCGGCGTTCCGAAAGATGAAGAGAAGCTCCGGTACTATATCCTGCTCGATGAACTGAACTGAGGACGGAGGGTTTTGTCCCTTTGGCAGAAAGAAGGCCTGTAACAATGAAAGAAGAGATCATTGTCAGAAAAGCGGAAAAGGAAGATGTCAGGCAAATTGCTGAGATCCTCGTTGAAGACTGGCAAAAGGCATATCGTGGAATAATTGACAGCGATTTCCTGGATTCCATGAGCGTGGATCAGCGATATGAAATCGAAGTAAAAAGATATCAGAAATATGTGGTTGCAACGGACGGCAATGAGATTCTGGGATATGCGTGGCTGGAGATGACGGAAGACGAAGCGGCGGATTGCGAAATCATTGCCCTGTATGTCAGATATTCAAAGAGAAATAACGGAATCGGGAAACGTCTCTTTCAAAATGCAGTGAGGTATTTCAGGGAATCCGGAAAGAAAAAAATGATCATCTGGTGCCTGAAAGGGAATGACGAGGCAAGAAGATTCTATGAGGAAGTCGGGGGAAAAGAGTTCCGGACCGATTCTCACAACTGGGGCGGTAAAGATTACGATATGATCTCTTACGTGTATGATTTAGGATGAAAAACAGCGAAAAAAAGGAGTTGCAGAAATGGACAAACAGATCGTCGGTTTTCTGATCAAAGCCAAGCAGGCAACCTATGCCGGGAAGGGCGCTGAAACAGCTCCGTCACGGATAAAGTCCCATGATCTGGTCTACAGAGACGGAGATTATATGTACTACGATACCTATCTGGGCGGCGACAGGTTTGCCGGTGAAGAAGCGCTCTGGATCTCTGATATTCCGTTCTGGAGCATGAACTATGTCGGACGGGTGATCGGTGATCACTTCAGCGGCGACTTCCTGAAAGAGGCACTGCTTCACGTCCCGGAAGAAAAGCCCTATCGGGGACCGCAGGATTATGCAAACGGAGATTATACCTACCACTGCGATGTTGACGGAAGCTTTGACTGGTTTCAGGGAAAGGAAACGATTGAATATCAGGGGAAACTGATTTATGAGTGTTTTTTCCACGGCGGGATGATTAAGTAAACGGCGGGAGATTATGATGGCAGCGCTGCGGAATGAATACCGGGGAGTCTTGGAAATTGTCGGCGCCAACTATTTCGGGAAGTGGGACAAGACCCGTACGGCCTGCCGGGGGATCGTCATCCGCGATCACCGGCTTTTGCTGTCCTATGAAACGGTCACCGGACAATGGATGCTTCCGGGCGGCGGACTCGAAGCCGGAGAGGATGAGCGTGAATGCTGTATCCGGGAGGTCGCGGAAGAAACGGGCTTCCTGATCCGCCCCACGGACTGTGTGCTGGAAATCGACGAGTATTACGAGGATTTCAAGTGGGTAAACCGGTATTTCTTCGGTGAAGTGACCGGCGAGACAGCTGTTCACCTGACCGAACGGGAAAAAGAAGTTGGCATGGAACCCCGGTGGCTTCATCTGGATGAGATTCTTCAGATCTTTTCAGAGCATGCCTCCTATGCGGATAAAGATGAGATGCGGCGCGGCATGTATCTGCGGGAATACACAGCCTTAAGCAAGCTGTGCGGTGCTTACTGATTACGATGTCCTGCGTCTTGGTGCAATGAAGGCAGCAGGAATATGAATGAATTGCAGACCCGGTCCGTAAAAGCCACTCCGGAGGTATAGAACAGGAATGAAAATCATGATCGAAACCGAACGCCTGCTCCTGCGGGAATACTCCCCGGACGATTTTGACGCCTTTTATGAAATTGTATCCGATCCGGAAACGATGGCGCACTATCCTGCGCCTTTTGACGAGGCCCGCACCAGGCGCTGGATCGACTGGAATCTGGAAAACTACGCCCAATATGGCTTTGGCTTGTGGGCAGTCGTGCTGAAGGAGACCGGAGAGTTTATCGGGGACTGCGGCATCACCATTCAGAATATCGACGGGGAGATGCTGCCGGAAATCGGGTATCATATCCATAAGAAATACTGGCGGCAAGGCTTTGCGAAGGAAGCAGCCCGGGCTGTCCGGGACTGGGCGTTTCTGAACACAAAATATCACGTGCTGTATTCCTATATGAAATATACCAATGAGGGCTCCTGGCGCACAGCCATGGCCAACGGCATGAAAAAGGTGAAGGAATATCCCGACCCGAAGAACAAGATTTCCTATGCATTTGCCATCACGAGGAAAGAATGGATCCATGCAGTGCTGTCCTTCCGGAAATTTACGGATTTTGACAGGGGTATCATGTACAGCATTTTAAAGGATGCGTATTCTTTTGACAAACGCTGCGCGCAGTGCTGGGACGGGAACTGGAGAGAAACGGATGACTTCTTTTTCGATCATCCGGAGATTGCAGACAAGTACGGTTTCGTCACCTGTTTCCATGAGGAGCCAGTCGGCTTTATTTGCTGGGACCCCAGAAATCGGCCGGAATATGTGGAAATCGGACATAATGCCATCCGGACAGCCTGGAAAGGAAACGGATTTGGCCAGGCGCAGCTTGCGGAAGCGCTCAGACGTATCAGGGAATATGAAGGACTGAAAGAAATCCGTGTGCGGACGAACAGCAATCTGACTGCTCCGAAAAACTATGAGAGTGTGGGATTTGTCCTGTATGACCGGAAAAAGAATCAGGGAGAAGCGGCGTTTTCCGGGGACGATCTGTATTACAGAATTCAGCTGTAATCGGGATTGGTGGTCTTTACTTGCTGCTTACTGCGCTTCCGCCTTTTTCTTGCGAAATAAAGGTTCAAAGGATATAATCGGAATGCCCCGCATGGGCAGATTGCTGATGTTGGAGATAGCAATATGCACCAGATAACCGAGCTCCCGGCATGGGAGAGACTGTTCAAACGAATTGTGTGGTCGCAGATAGGAGAACTGAAAGGACTTTCCATTCTTGACTTCGGGAGCGGTGAAGGCGTCACTGCCGATCATTATGCCGCAGGCAATTCCTTGACTGCCGTTGAGCCTTCTGAAGAGATGCTTGCCAATGCATGGAAGGATCATGAGTATACACAGATCATCGGTGATGTTTCCGCTCTTTCGAAGTTCGATGACAATTCGTTTCACTTCATCATCTGCCACAATGTGCTGGAATATATTGATGATAAACAGACAGTCATTTGCGAACTGGCTCGTGTACTGAAACCAAACGGAAAAATATCGATCGTTAAGCACAATCGCGCCGGGCGTGTTATGCAGATGGCTGTATTGCTCGATGATATGGAAAAGGCAAACGCCCTGCTGGATGGAAAAAACAGTACAGCGTCAAAGTTCGGAGCAATCCGGTATTACAATGACAGCGATATCACCGACTGGAGCAGCAGCCTGAAACTGATTGATTCATACGGTATTCGCACATTCTGGGATCTGCAGCAAAATCAGGAAAAGCATCATCAGGAAGAATGGCAAAAGAGCATGATACAGCTTGAGATGCGGGTATCCCGGACAGATGAATACCGGAAGATTGCTTTCTTCCACCATCTTGTTTTCATCAAAGAGTAAGCTGCAAGCAATTTCGGAAACGGATGGAAACCAGGTTGTCAGGATTCATTGTTCAGGTGCAATAGAAGCATCATCACAGAACAAGTAACAAAACTCAAACCCATGATCCCCTGATTAAAAAGTCAGGTGCTCTGGCCAATTGAGCTAAAGGCGCATATTGGTACACAAGGCGGGATTCGGACCCGCAGAACTCCGGTTCTTAGCCGGAGATGTCTTCCGGTTGTATCACTTGTGTATATCATATCCTTAGCTCCCGGATAAACCCAGCAGCATGATTTTATTGGCAAGATGCGCGCCTGCCCCCGGACGGGCGTCAAGTCAGGCGAGTATACGTGCCTGATCACCAGGGAGGAATGGGAAGCGCAGCGGGCGGGCGCGGGCTTCCGGTGAGTTTTTCCTGCAAAAAAACGGAAAATGTGGTATGATCTGGACAGGAAACCAATCAGGAACCCGTCCGCTGCCGAAATAAACGGTTCCGCGGTTCACCGCGCCGTTATCCGGGAGGAATCGTTGTGGAGGTGATCCCGCCTTGACATATGCCATGACCTATCTGGGCGCCGCCCTGATGGCATACAATATCTACCGGTACATCCGCTTTTCACGGGACGCGGGCGTCCGGGAAGACCTGAAGCAGGAAACAAGGATCCTGAACCTTCCGATCCTGCTGCTGGTCCTGTTCCTGTGCGGCTACCTGGCCGTGGGGATGATCGGCAAACCGGATCTCATCGTGGCCTCCATCCTGCTGGGGGGAAGCATGTTCGTTTTTATCATGCTGCTGCTGGTCCAGCGCATTACAAACCGGATCCAGCAGAGTGAGCACATGCGGGCGGAAATGGAGGCGGCGAAGAAATCCAGCGAAGCCAAGACCTGCTTCCTGTCCAATATGTCCCACGACCTGCGCACCCCGCTCAACGCGATCATCGGGTATACCACGCTGGCGGGTCGGGAAGAAACGTCCCCGCAGGAAACGAAGGCGTACCTGGGGAAAATCGAAACCGCCGGGCACCAGCTGCTGGACACGATCAACGACGTGCTGGAAATGAGCCGCATCGAAAGCGGGCGGCTGGAGCTGGAGCCGGAACGGTTGTGCCTGGAAACCCTCCTTTCGAAGGTCGGGGACCTGGTCGTTCCGCAGATGGACAGCAAGCAGATTACCTTCATCCGGGAATGGGAACCCGGGGAGACGTGGGTCATGTGCGACCGCGGCCAGCTCAGCCGCGCGCTGATGAATATGCTCAGCAACGCCTGCAAGTTTACCCCCGAGGGCGGCCGCGTCACTCTGGCCATGCAGCAGGCGGAGAAAACGGACGGGACCGTATCCTGTGAATTCGCGGTCCGGGATACCGGAATCGGCATGAGCCCGGAGTTCGCGGAGCGCCTGTTCACACCCTTTGAACGGGAGAAAACGAGCACCGTCAGCAAGGTGCAGGGAACGGGTCTGGGCATGGCCATCACCAAGAGCTTTGTGGACAAAATGGGCGGAACCATCGACGTGAAAACGAAGCAGGGAGAAGGCACGATGCTGACCATTCGCCTCAGCTTTGAAACGGCGGTGCCAAAAGAGCAGCCCGACGAGGAAGGGGAGAAAGGGAACCGGACGGATTTCCGGGACGTGCGCCTTCTGCTGGTCGAGGACAATCCCATCAACCAGGAGATCGCGGTCATGCTCCTGTCCCATGAAGGATTCCTGGTGGACTGCGCCGAGGACGGGCAGGCGGCTGTGGACGCCATTGTGCAGGCGGAACCGGGCACCTATGACGCCGTGCTCATGGATATCCAGATGCCGGTCATGGACGGCTACCAGGCCACCCGGACCATCCGGGCCCTGGACGATCCGGTGCGGGCCGGCGTCCCGATCGTGGCCATGACAGCGGACGCGTTCCAGGAGGACCAGAAGAAAGCGTACGACGCAGGAATGCAGGGGCACATCGCCAAGCCCATCGACGTGAAGCAGATGCTGGACACGCTGAAGAGTGTCCTCGGACGATAGGAACCGTATCACGGACCCGGAAACGGCGGCGTCTTCAGTTCAAAACTCTCGGGCGCGGCTGTCACGAACATTGCAACCATGACTTTCCGACTCCGGGCCTCTCCTGGGTTCACAGCCTGAAGGAAAGACGGATGATCGTCAAAAGCCTGACAGCGCAGCTGCAGAACAAATTCCATGTTTCTGCCGCGGAAATCGATGAGCAGGATACGCGCCGGATCATTGTGATCGGTGTGTTTACCCATGACCACTGCATGGGGAACATCCTTTTCTGTCTCTGGGCCGCTGCGCCTCTCCTTCATGATCAATGGCGCTTATTACGATGTGGATCAGGGCGTGGAACCGGATTATATCATCCGCACCTATGAACACCTCTATGACCGGGAGAAGCTGATGGACTATATCAACAGCCTGTACTGAGAGCGGCGGTGATGGCAGGTCGCCGGTTTACAGAGGACACGCAGTGCCGCCGACGCAGGAAAACTGAAACCTGCGCCGGTTTTTCTGTGCCTGCAGCTGCATCCATGGAAGGCGGGAAATAAGCTGCAAATCATGGAAAGCTTCCTTGGCCGGAATACGTGTCCTTTCATCCTTCAGTATAAATCGTTTTCCGGAACGGAACGCCCTTTCCGGACATCAGCCGGGGTGAACCTCCCGCTTTCGGCCGGAACCCGGAAGCGCGAAAACTTTCCGGACCGGGCTATTGAACAGCCGTGCGGGTTTCGCATATGATAACTTTGCTATGATGAAGCTTGCCAAAGATGGACTTGTAAAACTGTTTACCACTCCGGGCATGGGAAACCGTAAGATAATTGCGCTGACTGAAACAGGGATGGATCTGGCAAACACAACCGTCAGACGGTTGCTGAAGGCCGAGCTGCGCGCACTCAAAAACATGGGAACAGAACGCATAGAACAGTTTATACAATTGTATTCAGAGCTTTTCAGCGCTATGCAGGAAGAGTTTATAAAGGAAGGGCTCTGTGATGAATCACGCTGAATCTGACAATATAAGGATTCTCGGCGCATCCGAGAAT
>Ga0265298_10010509_pt1 | contig 10949 bp, 17 predicted proteins | sample AusTroGonzalo_MG_3_FD_193486 | JGI IMG/M metagenome (GOLD analysis project Ga0265298, IMG submission 193486) | Bovine rumen microbial communities from tropical cattle in Woodstock, Queensland, Australia - Gonzalo_01 | ecosystem: Host-associated > Mammals > Digestive system > Stomach > Rumen ...
TGTGTGCAAGTTGTCAAACCCCATATCAGGTGGTTATTGCAGCGGGGTCCCACCTCTTCCCATTCCGAACAGAGAAGTTAAGCCCGCCTGCGCCGATGGTACTGCAATGCAATGCGGGAGAGTAGGAAGCCGCCGTCTTTAATTGGAAAGCCCTGATTCACAATTGTGAGTCAGGGCTTCTTTTTTATATCCTTTTTTGATTTTCCTTGGCGTTTTGCATAAAATAATGTATCTTTGTGGTCGAAATGCAAAAGTTATGGTACCTGATCATCTGGCTGAAGCGTATCCGTTATTGTCGTGGCTTCGGCATCCAGTCGCCTTCTGACTACTGGCTGGTGAGGTATGTCATCAATGAGCATTGGCCCTATTATCAATATGAGATGCTTGGTCAAGATGACGAATGGCTACGACAGAAATTGGGTAGACTTTATTTCCGCTTGGCTAACTGGTTACAGCCAAATATGATCATGAGCGATGACTATCGCGATTATCTGTCAGCAGGTTGCCATAGAGCCTCGTTTGGTGATACTGGTAGTTTGTTACGTCTCGCTCTGACTGGTGATTATCAATCAAAGTTAGCATCTATATATAATAAGGTAACGAGTGACTCTGTGCTTGTAGTGGAAGGCATCCAGTATGACAAGCGCTTTTGGCGGGAATTGATAGCAGACCATCGTACAGGTATTACGTTTGATCTCTATTATTGTGGAATCGTGCTGTTTGATAAGAAACGACATAAGAAAAACTATATCATTAATTTTTAACCTAAGAAACAATGAAGATAACAAAGGTCTATACCAGAACAGGTGATAAAGGTGAGACGAGTCTCGTAGGTGGTGTCAGGATCAAGAAAAGTGATATCCGATTAGAGGCTTATGGCACTGTTGATGAGTTGAGTGCTCATCTTGGCATGCTGGTGGCGATGTTAGGAACAGGCGAAGAGCATGATTTCCTGATTCGTGTACAAAATAACCTCTTTAATGTGTGTACCCATCTGGCAACCGACCAAAGTCAGACAGCACTCTATCCCTCTGCCCATCTGGCCGACGGTGAGATAGAGTTGCTAGAGAAGCGTATCGATGAGATCATGCATTTATTACCCGAGCGACAAGGTTTTATTCTGCCTGGTGGCACGACTGAAGCTGCCCAGGCACATATATGTCGGACCGTCTGTCGTCGTGCTGAACGTCGTATAGCAGCACTAGCAGAAGTAGCTCTGACAGGTGCCGAAATTCAACAATACGTAAACAGACTGAGCGATTATCTTTTTGTTTTAGCAAAAAAAATAAATTTTAACGCAGGAAAGAGTGAAATAGTTTGGCAAAATGTTTGTAAATAGGAAATAATTGATTACTTTTGCGGGCGAATTAAAATTAAGTATAACCAAAGACTAAGATTATATGTATTGGACTCTTGAATTAGCTTCAAAACTGGAAGATGCTCCTTGGCCCGCAACCAAGGATGAGTTAATAGACTATGCAATCCGCTCAGGTGCTCCTCTGGAGGTGCTTGAGAACTTGCAAGAGATAGAGGATGAGGGCGATGTTTATGAGAGCATCGAGGATATTTGGCCCGACTATCCTACAAAGGAAGATTTCCTCTTCAACGAAGATGAATACTAATCCGCGAAGTAGGATTAAATAAGCGTAAATAAAGCGAAGAAAATGGCTGAAAATCAGCGTTTTCCTCGCTTTTTTATTTTTCTTTCCATTTTGTTCTATTTCATCCTATTTTTGCCTATTTCGGTCTTTTTCGCGGCAAGTTTTGCACACATTTTGCACACGAAATATTTGGCTAATTCATTTATTTACCGTAACTTTGCGCCTGTAAATCGGTACATAATATGGCAAAGAAACTATTTAAGACAGCCGAAGAGTTACTAAACGGCTATGAAGAATTGAATTTGAAAGGTGGGCGCAAAGTCTATCTACGTGGTCGAGCCTTAAAGACTGGCAACGTATCTTTGTACCTCTATTCTAACGACGATGGCAAAATCTTTCGTCAAACTCTTAACGAGATTCTTGTCCCTGAAGAAACATTGGCACAGAAGAACCAGAACGCCGAGACTTTGAACCGCGCACGACTTAGGGCGGAGAAAGTCGATGGCGACGTTTCGCGCGAACTCGCTGGGCTACCACAGAAGCGACAAACAAACATCTTACTTACTGAATATATAAAGATGTTATACGAGCAAGCGAAAGCAGAAGGTCGCAAAAGTCGCTGGTATGAGTTGCAATCCCTTTGCAATCATGTTGCAAAGTGTAATCCGAAAATCAAGTTATCGAATGCCGATGCAAAGTTTGTCCGCGACTTCATCAAGTATGCCGAGACAGAGGCCGTGGATAGTCATTACACGAAGCGCAAGCCCGTTAATAGTGGTGTTTCAGAGAATACCCGTTGGACGTGGTGTAGAAACTTGAAGTCAGTCTTTCAGACAGCAATCCGCGCAAAACTTATCAATCGAAACCCGTTTGTCGAATTAGAGCGCAAAGAACTTCCGCACGTCCAACTCGATAGACGCGACTTCTTAGACGTGGACGATGTGCGAAAAATGATGGCTACGGATTGCCGAAGCATAGAGATAAAACGGACTTTTCTGTTTTGTTGTTTCGTCGGTATGCGTTTCGGAGATGTGCGCAAACTGACATGGCGAGAGATAGGGCGAGACGATAACGGACTTTATGTCTCAACTATTCAAGAAAAGACGCACGATCCATTGAAAGCGTATATTTCAAAGACAGCAGAGGGATTTATGCCCCAGCGCAATGATGCAAAAGACGAGGAACGTGTTTTCAATCTGCCTAATAATGCGTATTGCAATAAGATTCTCAAAGAGTGGGCGAAGGATGCTGGCGTGAAGAAACGCTTAACTTTCCACATGAGCCGACACACGGCGGCAACAATGTTGCTCAATCTTGACACGGCTTTAGAGGTCGTGGCAAAGCAACTGGGGCACAAGCGAACAGCGACAACAGAGATTTATGCCAAGATAGTAGGCCGCACACAATCGGCGGCTATCAGTAAGCAAGACAATTTGTTTAACTCAAAATCAGACGAGGAGGAAAAGCAATGAAAGAAAGAACGGAGATAGATACACAAAACTTGCATTTCACTTATATGGAGTTGGCTTCGTGTAAGGTTTATGACGATGCAAAAATGTTGCTTGACGAATTAGTTATAAAAGAAATCGGGCGAGAGTACGGCGATAATTATTATTATGATGAAGAAACGGACGAATGGCTATGCAAAGAAATAAAGTACAAGAATAGCCAAGTGCCGCGTATCGTTAAACTCGCCGTTATTGATTCTATTACGGGTTTTCTGAATAACCGCGAACTAATAAGCGAAGAGGCTACAATCGCCTATGAGAAAGCGAAAGTAAAAGATACAACTATCATTCCTTTTAAGCGCATGGATGACGATGCAAAGAAAGTGCGTAACTGGGTGGAACGTTGGAAGAAAGAGCCAGCCCCCAAAATAACACAAAAGAAATCTTTTAGGCTTCGCCCCAAATCTAATTCAGTAATACAAAATATCGGTAATGTATTTGACTATCTTGTTAAAATCGGAAGAATAGATACTGACAGCAAAGAAATGTGGAATTATTTGTGTGGTGTTATAGAAAGTATTGAGGTAAAGAAGCCGATAATATGGCACGGAGAATGGACGACGTTAACCGCTCTTATTGAAGTTTTCCTTTGTGATAAAAACTATTTTGAGTTTGAAAAAGGTGTAAGAAAGTATTTTATTTGTGACAATATGTTTATTAATGATAAAGGCAAATATCTTACAGAAGATATCCTTGGAAACACAAAACAACAATCGAACGGTAACGGAACTTTAGACGATGAAAAAAAGTCTATTAAAGTAGCAATAGAGCAAGCGATATAAGACAAAATACACAAATTTATATATCTACAAAATCAGATATATAACAGATATATTTGGCGGCCATTGTGCCGCCTTTTTTTGTTCGTACTTTTGCAAAAAGAAAGTTTAAATAGGACGAAGAAATGCGAAAGGAAACAAGCAAAAAGGACATTTCAAGCGACATAGTTAAGTATGTACGCGTGAAACAAGCGGCCGAATTTCTCGGCGTTTCAGTAAATCACGTTTACCGCCTTGCCGAGCGACGTTTAATACCTCATTACAAAAGCCGTGGCGGCAAAGTTCTTTATTTTGCTTTGTCAGACTTAGAGGCATACGTTACCGATACTTACGTTATGCCAATAGCAGAAGCACAACAGCAAGTAGATACACAATTAATAAAAGCGGCATTATGACAAAAGAACAGAGACAAGTTTTGGAAGCGGTCGAACATCTTAACGCTCGACTTCGCTTTTTCATTGGCGGCGCGATTAAAGACGCGCTTGTGCTGGGCAATCGTTCTGAATTGCTCACGGAGAAAGAGGCAGAGACTTTGCTTGGCATTGTTGAGGCTAAAATCTTGACAGATGCAAGAAACGCGGACGAAGTACGTTGTTTTCTTGCTGGTAACGCACAGCCTCAACCAGCAGAACAGACAGAGAGCGACGCGGAAGATATAACACCAAGTAAGTATTACGACATCTTCATAAAGCCAGCGTTGCAATTTATTCTTGAAGAATACTCCGAGCGTATCGGCCAGTTATTCGTGAAGTTTATTTGCACAGGCGAAAGACCAGCAGAGGATGAACTTACAGACAATGAAAAGTTGCTTTGGAACGTCTTTATGATGATGGTAGAGGTTAGGCTCAATCCAGACTTTTCTCATTATTCGGACGCTTTTTCTGACAAAGAAGAATGAAGAAAGACGGCGTAACATATTATAGTTTCCCAGCCGCTTTGATGTTCGGTTTTTGGGAGAGCGAGGAGCAAAAAATATGCTGCCTTAATAATGTGTTGTATTATTGCGCCTACTCCGTTTGGTGTGAAAAAGGCATAAGAGGTCAGGCAAAAGAAGATGACTTTCACAATCTTATTTGCAAGGAACTTGGTCTAAGTAAGTTTGCTTACGACACGAAATCCCGTTTTTATTATGCGACGAAAGAGTTACGCGCCAATTATGACCCATATACTTACAACGGACTTTTTTGGTGCATTTCGGCAACTATGTTTTTTGACTTCTATCATAACGCAAAGACAGCAGAGGAACGCGCTGGGCTTTTGGCATATCTCGCCACAAGGAGCATAATAGGACAAAGACCCTTTGCAAAGACAAACAAGTTTTTCCTAACGTCTCGAATGGCTTGCAATCTGAAAAATCAAAACGAGTTGCCCGAAGAAATAGAAAAGTATCGTCTAAGGTATCACTTCGACAAACTCAAAACGATGTTGTTCACGTCGTTTAATGTTGCTATCTATTCAGATTCGACGATGCGCGGATTTTATGTGTCTCTAAAGAAAGACGCGGACGGGAAGCCCGATATCCTTTGGCTTGCTCAACAAGTCAATATCCACAGACAGGAGAAAGATAGTACCGACCCGCTCAAAGATGCGCTTCAAAAAGTCAAAAGTGAGTTGCAAAAGACAAAGGACACCTATACAGCACCTAATGAGCAACGAGAACAGCACCTAAAGAACAGCACCTAAAGAGCACCTAAATAGAAAGTGCCGTTTTTTTGCATCTTCTACGACATCGAGAACAGCAACGAGAACAGCACCTAAAATAATATATATTAAATAGTATCTATTAAATAATATCTCTTAATAAGAAACAGAAATTAAAAATTTCTTTGTCGTTTCAAAAACGACGCGGACGAATAAGAATTAATAGTTATGAGTAAAATTGCATATAATACGAATTACGACCCACAGACGGGAGATGTTTCTTTCGTTACTGAATGCCAGCACAGGAGCGGCGTAATGGTCGGCTCGGATGCTTGCTTTCGATGCAATTTCTTTCGCTCAATAACATTTAAGCAGCAGGTCGAATGTGGTCATCCGTTGGAAAGTCTTTACGTTGAGGCTGGCGGGTTTTCCAGCCCCAGACCTTGCAACTTATCAACCACGATAGGAGAACCCGTCCAAACGAAAATTCAATGGTAATAACTTCAAATATCAGAATAATATGAATAACAGCAAATCAGAATTGACCCCGCGCTGGTGTGGCGAACTCGCACACTATTTCAACACAGAGGGCAGCAAGCCCGAAAGTATCATTTTCAGCCTTCGCCATGCAACTATGACGATTGCAACAAAATGCGCCCATCCGCACGAAGTTGAGGCAGAGGACTTGGAACAGATTGCCAATGCGCTCGACTATCTTTCTGAAATCATGGATATTGTAGATAAATACGAAACGACATGAAGCAGAAGAAACACCAAAAAATCGAGTTATCGCGCTTGCAACTGAATGAGGGGCAACTTGAAGGATTGCCAAAAAATCCGCGCTTCATCAGGGACGAGAAGTTCAAAGACCTTTGTCGAAGTATTGAGACATCTCCCGAATTTCTCGACGCGCGCCCTTTGCTCGTTTATCCACTTGACGGCGGCAACTTCATTACGCTTTGTGGAAATATGAGGCTTCGCGCTTGCCGTGAATTGGGGATGAAAGATGCGCCGTGTTACGTCTTTCCTAAAAATACCCCTATTGAGAAACTAAGAGAGTACACTATCAAAGACAATGTGCCTTTCGGTCAGACAGATTGGGACGTATTGAAAGAATGGGACGCGGAAGAGTTGAAAGATTGGTCTTTCGACTTGCCCGAAGATTGGCTTAACGATGAAATAGCCGACTTCTTACCTGACGAACAGACAGACGCGCCCGAAAAGAGCGATGAAGTTGAGGCTATGCTTAACACAGCAACAGAGCAAGCAGCCGCCGAAATCATTGCCCAGTTTGACAAGTTACAGGGATTTTCTTTCTTGACACCACACACGGCAAAGTTTGACTTCATACGTTTTGCGTGTTACGATAAAGAGTACCCGCGTTATAACTCGCTGGCGTTTCATCCTAAGCAATTTATCACGTCGGGCGACAATTACAGCACTTATGAAGGCTTACAGATGGTTTCGACGGGAAAGACAAAGGGAGAGCGTTTGCGTTTCGTCTGCCAAGACAAGTTCCGTGCCATTATATCGGGTTCACTCGCTTTCGGTGGTGCAAAAATGCCGATAGACTTTCCCGCCTCGCTTGCCCGTGACTTGATAAACGAGTTTTCAGACGGTGGCAAGGTTCTTGATCCATGCGCTGGGTGGGGTGGTCGTTTAGTGGGCTTTCTTGCATCAGATGCGACAGAGTACGACGGAACAGATGCCAGCCCGTACCAATGTGAGGGCGACCAAGCGATTTTTGACACTTTCCGAGACGTTACACAGGGGGAAAAGTCCGTATCTATAACTTGCTCACCATTTGAGAAAAGAACCCTTAAAAACGCTTATTTCGATATGGCTATAACTTCGCCGCCATACTTCGATACCGAAAAGTATTTGGGTGGCGAACAGAGCCGCGAGACATCAAACAATTATGAGCAATGGCGCGAAAACTTCTACCGCGTAATGATACAAAAGACTTTCGACGCGCTCAAAACGGGCGGCATATTCTGTTTGCAAGTTGGTAGCCAGCGTTACCCGTTACTGACAGACGGAACAGATATTGCCGAGCAACTGGGCTTTGAAGTCTTAGAAGTCCGTCCGACTGAAATGGTAAACAATCAGACAAAGACGGATGAAGAAAAGGGAGAGGTCGTAATCATTCTAAAGAAATAGACAAATGACGAACACGGCAGAACTTTTGAGAGAGATAAAAAAGACCTATGGACGTGATGTTTTCACGTTCAAAGAACTTTATGAGATATTGCTTAATTGCAATTTCTCAATGGTTGAGGCTCGGCAAATTGTTAAGGAGAGCCTCAGCAAAAGGCAACTTGGAAAAATCTCTTTCAGAAAGATTCGACGTAATTTGCCGCCAAAAAGTTCGCGTGTTGTTATTGTGATTTCCTGTAAATAACAGATAAAAAACAGAAGATATGGCAAAAGTAAGTTTCAAAATAGAGGGTTTGCAACAATTACAGCAAAGACTATTAGAGAAAAAGAAGCAACTGGAAGACCAATTAGATATGCGTCTTTTAGAACTATGCGAAAGAGCCGTTACCCATGCAAAGGATAACAAAGGTTATAAAGACCATACGGCGAACTTGAAGAATACAATATCTTTTGCGTTGTTCAAAGATGGCGAGTTGGTAAGGCAGCATATCGGAATAAATACAGAAGCGAAAGAGGGAGAAGCAGCCAACCCAGCAGATTCTAACGACAGACTTTCCGAGTATTGCAATAGTGAGGGCGTAGTTAATCCGCGTGGCTATTCGCTCGTTATTGTTGCCCCGATGGAATACGCCCAGCACGTTGAACATAAGGGCTATAACGTTTTGCATCTTACAAAGTATTTCTTGCATGATGAATTGAAAAAAGAACTTTCAGAGGCTTTGCATAGTATTGGCGTAAAATAGTATTAGATTATGAAGTACAGAAAGGGACAGAGCGGCAACCCGAATGGAAGACCACGGGGCAGCGTTGATGAAAAGAAAGCATATATCCGCGACTGGGTAATTTCGATTATAGGCGCAAACGGAAAGCGACTTGAACAGGATTTCCCGCGTCTTCCGCGCAAAGAACAATGGCGCGTTATAACTCAACTTATGCCATACGTTTTGCCGCGACAGCATGAGGCGATAGTCGATGTTGATGCAAGTATGGAAGTCAAAACGCCCGAGCCGATAACATTACGCGTTATTGCTTCAAAAGAAATGTTGGAAGAGATTCAGAAAGAAATACCCGACATTGAAGATAATACAAACGGACTAAAGGACAAAGAATAATGGTAACAGAGACTTTGCACGGCTTTTTGAATGCCGACGGGACTATGCAAGTAGAGAGCAACGACCGCGAACTTCGGATCTTGCTTAAACGCTCGGTAATATTTGATAAAGGACAGGTTCTTGAAGTCTTTTATACGGTCTATTATGTTAAAGATGGCTTGACGTGGCAAAAGACACTCAACAGCGCAAACTATAAAAGCGCGGACGAATTTCTCACAGCCATAAGTAATTGCGATGACTTTACACAAGCCGTCCGAGACATAGAACAGCAAAAGAAGGGCGAGAGGGCTGGCGGGTAGTCGCAATGTATAACAAAGCGGGTTTTTAGGATTTTTTACCGAAAAATAGACCGAAGCCAACCCCGCCCCTTTGAACGATACAACATCCGTTTTGCGGAGACATAGGAAAAGAGAAAGACATGAGAGCAAGACCACCTCCCTACATAAATAGACAATTAGGCAGTGTTCAATATCATTTTGACACCGCCAAAAATTGACGTAGTAGGTTTTGTCACGCTGGCGGGCGATTGTGCCCACATATCAATAAAAAATAATAATTTTCGCCCGCCAGCATTTTCTAAAGTTTTAGTTATATGAATAAAAAAGAAAAAGAAGAAAAGATTTTTATCACAGACAATCCGCTGGCACAAACCCAGTTAAAAGGCGAAGTTATGGGGGCTTTCGAGCAATGTGCCAAGTTGGAAACGCTTGTTAAAGACTTCGGACTACCATTAACGCGTGAAATCGTGACAGATTGCTTAACGCTCCGTAGGGGAATAGAGAATGTGCCAGCAGAGGGAACGAAAAAGTGGGTCGGCGAGAAGTCAGAGGCAGCACGTTTCGCCCGCGAGTTTACGCCCGTAGAAGTGTGGCTAAATAGCGAACACTTGCAAGCAGCGTTTGAAGTGATGTTGAAAGAAGCAGAAGCACAAGGCGGACGCGCTTCCGACATTAAACAGCGCAAAGACACACTTAAAAGCGAATACGACAAATTACTGGAGAACATATACGGACTTTTCCACATTAATCTCCTAACAATAAAGACAGATTCGTTACTCCAATACTTCGACGTAAAAAACGATAGTATTGTTTTGGTTTCTGACTTTGACGATAGACTGAAAGCGGACACGGCTACCTATGCAAAGAAAGCGGAGGGGATTGCCGCTTGCAATCTTCATAGAGATATTGCAAAGCAACTTAACGCGTTTGCCGACTTGATGAAGAATGTTGCCCGTTATGAGTTTGTTACTGGGCTTGATAGGCTTTTCTATCAGTCAGAAGATGGCACAATACAGGCAACACCGCTTGACTATGATTTATTTACTTAATTTTAATTTCAAAAGTTATGAGTACAGAAAAAAAGGAAGAAAGGACAGGTTTCGACTATCTTTGGAACTTGCGCCAAGAAGAAGAAAAGAAAGAGAGAGAGGCGAAAGCCCAAAAGAGAGCCGAGGAGTTAATGCTTGAAATTTCGGCAATCTATGACAGAGCGTTTGAAGCGGCTATTAATAAGAAATATGCCGAGTATCAGCAGCGAATAAATGCCCCTGAATTGACACAATCAGAAAAAGAGGCTTTGGAAGCGGAACTTAACGACTTTAAGCAGAACCCCGAAAAGTACGGTCTTATTCGTACAAAGACACCTATAACGGACGAGTTTGACCAGAGACGTATCTTGGAGATTGTGAAAGAGTTGAAAGACAAAGAAGGACTTTCCAAAGACAAAGAACCCGAACTTCTTAAAATGATTGATGGCTATGCCGAGAGACACGCACAGAGAATGGAGGCACAGAATAAGCAAGTATCAGGAAGGGGGGATTAATTCTGTTTTCGTTTTGTCATTTGGTGGAGTGTTGAGGCTTAACACGTTTTCAGCACTTCACCATTAAAAGGTAAACGCTATGAGTAAAGAACAGGAACAGGCACTAAGAGACTTTTATTTCTCGTTTGCCGAAATGCTTGCAATGTATGAGAATTGCGAAAAACTTTGTCCGACAGATAATTTGTTGGAGATGTGCGAAACGCTGGCGGGTATCATGGCAGAGCAAAACGCGATAATTGAAACGCTCCAATGTATGACAAACGAAAAAGATTGGAACACAATACGCGATAAGTTCCGCCGCCCGTTGGTTGGGGAGCGTTTCTATTCTTT
>Ga0265298_10010510_pt1 | contig 10949 bp, 8 predicted proteins | sample AusTroGonzalo_MG_3_FD_193486 | JGI IMG/M metagenome (GOLD analysis project Ga0265298, IMG submission 193486) | Bovine rumen microbial communities from tropical cattle in Woodstock, Queensland, Australia - Gonzalo_01 | ecosystem: Host-associated > Mammals > Digestive system > Stomach > Rumen ...
CGGTCCGGTCTTCTGCTGGTACAACCCTGACGCCGAGAAGTCCTACTACTGGCTGGATCTGGAGTTCGCATCATCAGATGAGCCGTGGACGGTGCGCGTCAAATGCGACGGTCCAAGCGATCTCGGCGACATGTCCATAATCATGCGCACAGGGGCGACGTGCCGCGTACCGCTGCTCGCCGGCGCATCCTACACGATAGAGAGCGACGCGCCAGTTTCGTCCGCCGTGCCGTCAGACGGCGCCGCTCAGGTGCAGGCGGTCTCCATCCCCGGCAGATATGGCCTGTCTGTCACGTATCCACTGTCGTTCGGCTGCACGTACATTGGCGATTCGTCGTATGCCCTCAACGCATCGGCGACTAACGTATGCGCATCTTTCCAAAGCGTCTCAAACGCGTGCTGCGCATGCGTTTGCGCGACCAACCTGTTCAGGATTTCATGCGGCGAAAGCTGCGGATGCGGCGGCGGGCTCCACGACTTCGCATGCGTCGCATCCTGGGAGGGCTACAGCCGCTCATTCCTGTGGTCCGGCTACTGTCCGTGCCGCTATCCGGCATCCTACAGGGAGCTGGTGCTGGATTCGCCATCGGTGTTCTTCACGGACGACAACGGCGGGGCGCAGGATTCCGACATGGTCATGCTGACGGCGGGACTATCTGGCGCAGGCGAGTTCGGGGACATGCTGAGGCTGGACCTGGAAGATCCATATGACGTCGTCAAAGTATGGACGACAAGCAATCGCACTGGACGCGTTACCTTCCCGTTGGAATGGAGGGCGGATTCGCACTGCGCCACAAACCTTTATGTCGAATGCGGCGGAGAGGTGTCTGCTGGGCACAACTTCTTTACCATCCAGTGGCTTGACGTGAATGGGCGCGGGAAGGACGGGTTGATCAGGCCGTTCGCCGCCTACTGTCCCATTGTCAACTTGATAAACAACGTTCTCTACGACGACCGCGACCTTTGCAACCCGTGCGCCATTGTGACAGGCACCAACGCATGCTTCGCCGTGGAGTTCAAGGCGTTTGAGCCGGAGCCACATGAAATACGGTGGTCAATAGTCCAAGGGTCGGCGTGGTTCGTCGGCGGGAAGGACTACGGAACCAGGGTTCGCGTCGCGTCCAGCACCCCGGGCCAGTGCGTTAAGCTTCGAGTGCAGGTCGGAGACTGCCGCAGCCGTCCGATAGAGATGTGCGCGTATGTGGTGGATCCCTTGAACGTGAAGCTCACAGTCTGGATAGTGGGGAACAACGACGGGTCCTATTATGCCAGCAACGAGGACGCCGTAAGGAGCATGGCGGCGGGAGCAAGCAAAATATACGAACAGATTGGCGTTAGCTTCTACATTGACTCTATTTCATGCACAAATAATTTTGATTGGCTGGAGTTGAACAATGAAAGCGAGTACGAATTGCGAAGGGATGAGCTTACTTCTTTAGCTGCTGATACTGGAGGCTTGGAGCTTTATTTCGTAAAGTCTCTAAGGAATCGTGTAAGAGCCTGTCACAATTCAAGTGGAATAGTTCTTTCCGAAAGAACAAATGCGAAAGTGTTGGCGCATGAAATTGGACATTCGTTTGGATGTGCCGACATATATGACGTAAAAAAGAGCGATAGGACAACACCGTTGCAGGATTCCTACGTGAAAGAGGAGCATTGTGAGCACGACTGGAGCAATGGGGAGGGTTGCCGATATTACAGTCCCGGCATCATTCAAGATGAGCTTATCCAAAGGATGCTTATGTGTGGATTCGCATATACAGGAGGATTAGACATGACGATTGGGTTTATACATGGTTTCAATGAGGATGACGAGGAGGGCAACATAGATGTCGGTTTCTTTCCATCCGGTTACAGAAGAAACTTGATGTTGCACAGATGAAAGGAGTGAACGATGAACACGATTCCAAAAACGATATTGCTGGCTTGCTGTGCGCTGACGTGCGGCGGGCTTGTGGCCGATGAGAGGGAGGAGCGACTTCGCGAACTGACGAACATTTGCGCATGGATACCGAGCGACGACCTTGAAAGAGCAGTACCCGATCCGACTCCAGAGATCGTGAAGTCTAAATACGGACTTTCGAATGCAGATATTGTGCACGATCTCCATGAGATAGCCATGCGTTATGGCCCCGAGGAGACAAATTGGGATTTCCGCGAGACACGGGAAGTCGCCATTCTTTGGATGGGCAAATATGGCTCGTCCAATGATGTATATAGAATTGCAGATGTTGTAACAAACGCATCTGACTATGCGCAAGATGACGCTGTGACAGCCACCATGGATATGCTGAAGCTGTCCCCGGATCTCATACCTTTTGTTCGCAACGTCGCTACAAATGAAGTTGTTTTTTCGTCCGCCATTAGCAGCGGAATGTATGTGCGCCTGCATGCGATGGGTGGCTTGAGCGATAGCGGGTGCTATGTCGAAGATGCGGCGCAACGCGCCAGGATTGCAGAATTCTTTCTCGAGCGTGCAGCACAGGAACACAAAAACAGTCTTTATGTTGACAGATGCACATATTCGTTGAATCCATGGTATCGGCATAGTCAGATGCGTCGCGACAACCTTGCCGCATTGCGTCCGCCTGGCCTTACCGGCCGTCGCGCCGAGCTGTACGACGCAAGGCAGAACGACGCCGCGCAAAGCGATTGAGGCGATAGGCTATGAAATCTAGAGAGACCAGAATGTCTAGAATATCTAGAAAATCTAGAAAAGCTAGAATATCTAGAGCAGCCAGAACGGAGACTTATAATGACTGAGCCGGTGAGAGTTCTAAGAAAGCAGACCCGCTGGGAGAATCTCTATTTCTACCAGAAGACGGTCGCGCTTTACCAGATGACCTATGTGTTCTGCAAAAGGTTTCTTCCCAAATACGGCGACCGCACCGTGGATCAGATGGTGCAGGCCGCGAGGAGCGGCAAGCAGAACATCGTCGAGGGATGCGCCGATGGCGTGACCTCGACGGAGATGGAGCTCAAGCTGCTCAATATCGCGCGCGCGAGCATCAAGGAACTGAAGGAGGACTACCTCGACTATCTCATGAGTCGCAAGCTCGCGGTGTGGGACAAGAACCACCCGCGCTACGACGGGTTGCTGAAGTTCTGCCGCGCGCACAACAAAGTCGAGGACTACGAGCCATTCCTCGAGAAGTGGACCGACGAGGAAATCGCAAACTGCGCGAACACGCTCTGCCACATGGTCGATAAGATGATCGCGACGCATCTGGCGGCGAAGGAAAAGGATTTTACCGAGAACGGCGGCATCAGGGAGCGCATGACGGCGGCCCGCCTTGGCCGCCGAAAGACGCAGAACGAGGAGATCGCCGCGCTCAAGGCCGAGAACGCCAGCCTGCGCCGCGAGATCGAGCGGCTCAAGGCGCGCTTGACGGATGCGGCGGCAATATGATAGAATATCTCAGTTTTCGGTTGGCCGGAAGGTTGGCCGGGAGCGACTGTCGGCGGACCGTAGCGCAGCCTGGTAGCGCGTTTGCTTGGGGTGCAAAAGGTCACGAGTTCAAATCTCGTCGGTCCGACCATTTCTGCGGAAAGTCCGCGGGAAAGGCAAAATGGCAGGTTGAAAGTTCGAAGGCTTTTTTGATATAATGTGAGCCAACGAACTGCGCAAGGTGGGATGGCCGAGCGGTTAGGTAGCGGACTGCAAATCCGCTTACAGCGGTTCAACTCCGCTTCCCACCTCCAATTTTCCAGACAAGCGCGTTCGGCAAGAAACCCGAACATGTCGAAATCCACAACAGGTCATGGCGTCCGCACCGGCAGGGCTCTCGTCATAGGGCGCGGCGCGAGCGGCAGGGCCGCGGCGTCCGTGCTTTCCGGCGACGGACTTTCCGTGGATTTCGCGGAGGGCTGCGACATCGTGGTGGCGAGCCCAGGCGTGCGCGTCGTGAGCGAGCTCCAGTACGGCGTGGAGCGGCTCCGCGAGCGCGGCGTAAAGATGCTCGCGGTCACCGGGTCAAAGGGCAAGTCCAGCGTCGTCAAGCTTGTTGCGGACGCGCTATGCCTCGCGGGGCGTCGCGCCGTGCCGTGCGGAAACTACGGGCTTCCCGTATCCGAAGTCGCGCTCATGGATCCGCTTCCCGACTGGGCGGTCGTCGAAGTGTCTTCGTTCATGCTGGAGACGACGAACCTTCCCCCTGGCACGTTCGAGGCGGCGGCCGTCCTGAACCTCCAGGAGGACCATCTCGACAGGCACGGCTCCGTCGAGCTGTACCATGCGCTCAAGCGGCGGCTGCTTTCCATGGCGCGACCGGACTGCGCGTTCGACATGACCGCCATCGACGGGCGCGGCGCCCTCGGGGGCCCGTGCAAGGACGGCCCGGACGTGCTCTACGCAGGCTCGTACTTCGACAATCCGGTGCTGTCGCGCAACGCGCTTGCGGCGGTTTGCCTCCTGCGCGCCGCCGGCGTTGACGACAGTGCCGTCCGCCGCGCCTTCATGGAGTTCGAGCCGCTCCCGCACAGGATGCAGCTCGTCGCGGAGAGGGACGGCGTCAGGTACATAGACGACTCGAAGGCCACTTCGGTCGCTGCGCTCGCGGCCGGGATCGGGATGGTCCCGCGTCCGGAGGCATTGCCTTCCGCCAGGAACGTCCGCCTGATCGCAGGCGGACTCCCCAAGGGCGACGACCCGAAAACCGCAAGATCGCTCTTGACTAAACGGGTCAAAAAAGTGTATCTTATTGGACAATGCGCGGAGTCGTTTGGCTTTGCCTGGTCGGACGCCGTGGACTGCGAGGTCTGCGGGACGTTGGAAAGGGCGGTTGATGCGGCGATGCGCGAAGCGGAGAAGGGCGATACGGTGCTCCTTTCGCCTGGAGCCGCTAGTTTTGATCAGTTTCAAAGTTTCGGGGAGCGCGGAGAGGTCTTCGCGCGACTCGTCAAAAAAGAAGGAAAAAACGAATGAACAAGTTCGGCGTTGTGCTTGGAGTCGCGGCGGTTGCCACGCTTGCTGGCTGCATGGATCCTAATTACAAGAGGCCCGGAGAGAGGGCCCAGAACACGGTGCGTCCGGCGGCGCCCCAAGTTGCTCCGGCCACGGTCGCGCCCGTCGCGGTTTCCCCCGACGTGACGCCTTCGACCTCTGCCGTCGTCATCGAGACCGAGGAGCAGAAGTGCTCCTGCCTGCCCGGCACGAAGCACGACAAGCCGTGCGGATGCGGCGCGTCCGACTGCGCCTGCGTCGTCGAGCCCGCCACGGCGCCTGTCGTCGAGCCCGTTCCCGTCGTCGCGGCTCCCGTGACCACGGACTACATCGTCCAGCGCGGCGACTACCTCGCCAAGATTTCCAAGCGCTTCAACGTCAAGCTTGACGCGCTCCGCAAGGCGAATCCGCAGCTCAAGAACGACGTCGTCATGATCGGCCAGAAGATCAAGATCCCCGGCAAGGTCGACGTCGGCGAGCAGACCGTCCCCGAGGGTTCGTTCAAGAAGCCGCCGAAGCGCGAGTACAAGCCCTACTCCGGCGCGACCAAGGACTACGTCGTCAAGTCCGGCGACACGCTCGGCGGAATCGCCTACGGCAACGGAATCAACATCCGCCAGCTCAAGGAGCTCAACGGGCTCAGCTCCGACGTGATACGCGTCGGCCAGACGCTCAAGATACCCGCCGCCGCTGCCGCCGCCGCTGTCGCGCCGGCCGCCAAGCCTGCGGCCGCCGTCGCCCCTGCCGTAGTCGCTCCCGCGGCTGTCGAGGTGCCACAGCCCGTCGTCGACGAGGTTCAGCCTGTCGTCGAGGAGGCCCAGCCCCAGGTCGTCGAGCCGGTCGCCCCTGCGCTGCCCGCCGACGAGGGCGTGACGCACGTCGTCCAGGACGGCGAGGACATCACCGGCCTCGCGATCCGCTACAGCCTCAGCCCTGCTGAGATCCGCGACATCAACAACCTCGGCGAGAACGACGAGATCAAGCCCGGACAGGTGCTGAAGCTCCCCGCCGACACGCAGCTCTGACGCACGGTGCGCAAGACCGCACTGTTTTTCTTTGGCCTGGTTGTCGCGGCTCTCGTGGCGCTGGGCCTTGTCATTCTCTCCACGGCGAGCGAAGCCAACGGGGTTCGCCTTCACAGCGACCCATGGTTCTTCATGAAGCGCCAGTTCATGTATCTTGGCGCCGGCATACTGGTCGCCGTGGGGACCGCGCTTTTCGACTACAGGAAGTGGCGCGAGCACTGGTCGCTGGCGGCGATCTTCTACTGCGTCGTGTTCGTGCTCCTTCTCGCTGTGTTCGCGTTCCGCCCGATCAACGGGTCCTACCGCTGGATTGCGGTCGGCCCCGTCAACCTCCAGCCGAGCGAGTTCGCGAAGCTCGTGATCGTCATCGTGACGGCTGTCTGGCTTGACCGCGCCGGATGGCGCGTCGAGCTTTTCATGCGCGGCGCGTTCTGGCCAGCCGCCTTCATCGCCGCGCTGGCGCTTCCCGTGCTCCGCGAGCCGGACTTCGGCTCCGTCATGGTCATAGGCGCCACTGGGTTCCTCGTCATGGTGGTCGCAGGCACGCGCATACTCCACATGGTTCCGCTCGCCATTGGCGGGATTGCGCTCGTCGCCGTAAAGCTGCTCGCCAACGAAAACCGCATGAGGCGACTGACCGCGTTCGTCGGCAGCCAGGCGTCAGAGGCGGCCGGCGCCGTGCCGCAGGCGCTCTCCAAAATGGACCCCGCCGCATACCAGGCGTACATGGCGCGCGTGGCTATACACAACGGCGGACTCTGGGGCGTCGGCCTCGGCGAGTCCATGCAGAAGCACTTCTACCTCCCCGAGGCGCATACGGACTTCATCTTCGCCGTCGGCGCGGAGGAGCTGGGCATTTTCTTCACCATCACCGTCATCGTCCTCTTCGTGTCCTTCTTCGCACTTTCCGTCTACATCGCCAACAAGGCGTCCGACAGGTTCGGGCGATTCCTGGTCGTCGGCATGTCCTTCATCATCTTCTTCCAGGCGGCCTTCAACCTCGGCGTCGTGTGCGAGGCGCTTCCGACGAAGGGAATGGCGCTGCCGTTCTTCAGCTACGGCGGAACGAATCTCCTGAGCGCGTTCTTCGCGGTCGGGACGATCCTTTCCGTAGGCATCCACTCCTCCACGGACAGGAAGCGCAGGCTTTCACCGAACGTTCTCGCGAGGTAGCGGCGACATGGACGTCTCGTCGCAGGAGAACCCGTTCACAGTGTCCGTCCTGACGGGGCACATAAAGTCCCTCGTCGAGGGCAGCTTCACGAAGATATTCGTCGAGGGCGAGATCAGCGGATGGCGTCCGGCCGCGTCAGGCCACGTCTATTTCACGCTCAAGGACGCGTCCGCGCAGATTTCCGCAGTGATGTTCCGCAGCGCGTTCGAGCGCTGCAGGGCCCGAGCGTCGCTCAAGGACGGTGCGAAGGTGATAGTCTATGCGAACGCGACCGTGTATGCGCCGCGCGGACAGTACCAGCTCAACGTCCTCGCCGCGCGCCTTACCGGCGAGGGCGACCTCATGCAGCGCTATCTCGAGCTGAAGGCGCGCCTTGAGGCCGAAGGGCTTTTCGACGCCGCCCGCAAGCGTCCGCTTCCCTTCCTCCCGCGCCGCATCGGGCTCGTCACAAGTCCGTCGGGCGCGGTCGTCCACGACATGTGCCGCGTGCTGATGCGCCGGTTCCCCGCGCTCGAGGTGCGCATCTTCCCGGCGGTGGTGCAGGGCGACGCCGCGCCGCCGACGATAGTCGCGGGCCTGCGGCATTTCGGCGGATGCGCCGACTGGCGCGCGGACCTCGTGATCGTCGCGCGCGGAGGCGGCAGCTTCGAGGACCTCTTCTGCTTCAACGACGAGTCCGTCGTGCGCGCCGTCGCCGAGTGCCCCGTGCCGGTGGTCTCGGCGGTCGGGCACGAGACGGACTTCACGCTCTGCGACTTCGCGGCGGACGTCCGCGCCGGAACGCCTTCGATGGCGGCCGAGCTGGCGGTGCCCGTCCTTGCGGAGCTCCGCCGCAAGCTGGAGCTGGCGTCGTCGTCCCTCGCAGCGTCGCTCCGCGGCAAGTACGAGTGGTACGCGCAGAGGGTGGACGGGCTGTCGGACTCGCTGGCGTCCTCGCTTCGCGGTCGGAGCGAGTGGTGCGCCCAGAGGCTTGCAGGTCTTTCCGCTCTTCTCGCCCCCGCGCTCATGCGCTTCGAGGCGAACCTCCGCCGCAGGGTGGAGGTGCTCGACGCGAAGCTTGCGCCGGCAACGCTGCGCCACAAGGAGTCGGAGCTGCGGCGCACTGTGGAGGTCCTTGGCGCGAAGCTTGCGCTGCTGTCTCCGTTCTCGGTCCTCGACCGCGGCTATTCGCTTACGACGGACGCCGCAGGAAGGGTTGTCCGAAGCGCGTCGGACGCGAAGCCGGGCGACGAGATCACGACGCGCCTTCGTGACGGCTCGCTCGTGTCGAAGGTCGTCGCGGCGCGGTAGGCGATATATGGTATAATCTAGAATCAAAGGACACGGCAGGCAAGATATGGCGTCAATACAGCGAGAGAGGCAGAGCGAGGAGCTCAACAGGCGCAACAGCGCGTTCGACAACAAGCTCAGGCCTTCGGACTTCGACGGATTCGTCGGGCAGGAGAAGGTCCGCGACAGGCTGATGCTTGCCGTCGAGGCTGCGAAGGCGCGCGGCGAGTCTCTTGACCACGTGCTTTTCTCGGGTCCGCCCGGACTTGGCAAGACGACGCTTTCCTACATCCTCGGCGAGGCGATGGGAGTCAGCGTCAAGACGACTTCGGGTCCGGTCATCACCAAGCCCGGCGACCTTGCAGGGCTTCTCACCTCCCTCGAGCCCGGAGACATAGTGTTCATCGACGAGATACACCGCATGGCGAAGACCGTCGAGGAGTACCTGTACAGCGCGATGGAGGACTACGCGATCGACATCATGATCGACCAGGGCCCGAACGCGCGCTCCGTCCGCCTTGAGCTTCCGCGCTTCACGCTGGTTGGCGCGACTACGAGGATCGGGCTCATCGCCGCGCCCCTTCGCGCGAGGTTCGGGCTCGTCAACCGCCTTGACTACTACGAGCCCGCGCAGCTCGCCGAGATCGTCCGCCGCAGCGCGGCGAAGCTCGGCGTGGACATCGACGACGAGGGCGCGCTGGAGATAGCGCGGCGCGCGCGCGGCACTCCGCGCATCGCGAACAACCTGCTTCGCCGCGTGAGGGACTACGCGCAGGTGCGCGCCGGCAACTTCATAACCGGTCCCGTGGCGACCGAGTCGCTCGGACTTCTTGAGATAGACCCGAACGGACTCGACGACATGGACCGCCGCATACTGGAGACGATCTGCGTCAAGTTCGGCGGCGGCCCGGTCGGGCTTTCCACGATCGCCGTCTCGGTCGGCGAGGAGGCGGACACCGTGGAGGAGGCTTACGAGCCGTTCCTGATCATGCAGGGCTACCTGGAGCGTACGCCGAAGGGCCGCGTCGCGACGGCGCAGGCATGGCGGCTTCTCGGGCTCAAGCCCGCCGCGTCACAGCAGGAGCTTCAGCTTGGCTGATCCGTGCGAGCTGTGTCCGCGCCGGTGCGGCGCGGACCGTTTTCGCGAAGGCGGCGCGCCCGGCTGGTGCGGCGCGGGGGACCGTCCGCGCGTTTTCAGGTGGGGTCCGCACTTCGGCGAGGAGCCGCCCATAACAGGCGAGCGCGGCAGCGGGTGCATCTTCTTCTCGCGCTGCACGATGAAGTGCCTCTACTGCCAGAACTCGCCGTGGAGCTGGAAGGGCGCGGGAGAGGACAAGAGCGTGGCGGAGCTTGCGGACATCATGCGCCAGCTTGCGGTCGGCGACCGCGTGGAGAACTGGAACCTCGTCTCGCCTACGCCATACCTTCCGTTCGTCCGCGAGGCGGCGCACGTCCTGGCGAAGGAAGGCGTGAGGCTTCCGTTCGTCTGGAACTCGTCGGGCTACGAGCGCGTGGAGACGCTGGAGGAGTACGCAGGGCTCTGCGACTGCGCGCTGTTCGACCTGCGCTACTCGCGCGAGGAGACCGCTGTCGCCGCGTCAAGGGCCCCGGGCTACGTCGCGGCGGCGCGCGCGTCCGTGAAGTGGGCCTGGGAAAGGGGCTGTGGAGCGTACGGACGCGGTTCGGGCGCCGTGGCTGCGGCGCTGCCGCCGCTTGTCGTTAGGGTGCTTGTCCTGCCGGGGCATGCCGAGGAGGCGATAGAGAGCCTCGCGTGGCTTGCGACGGAGGTTTCGAACGAGGTGCCGGTCTCGGTCATGGCGCAGTACACGCCGGCGTACAAGGCGCTCGAGACGCCGCCGTTCGACAGGCCTGTGGCCGAGGAGGAGTACGGGAGCGTGACCGAGGCGGCGGCGGACTTCGGATTCGAGAACGGCTGGATACAGGGCTTCGCGGCGAGCGACCCGAAGCTTGCGCTGCTCGGCGAGAACATGGGCTCCGACCACGGAACGGTTCGCTGAGCGCTGGCCGATATATGGTATAATATTTTGACAGGAGAAACCACATGACCGAGAACGAGAGGAATTCCATGAACTGGGTCGTGGCGGTGTTCGCAAGCGTTCTCATGCATGCGGGCGTCGTCGCGCTTTTCATGATGTCCGGCCGGCCGCCAGCAGTAGCGGCGGACGACGGGCCGGAAGCCCCGTCGCTCGTCGAGTCCGGCGACGCCGAGGGCGAAGCGTCCGCGCCGCGCGACGAGCCGCGTCCGTCCTCCGCATCCGTGGAGCCTGCCGCGTCCGCCGCGCCGCCGTCCGCAGCGCCGGTGCGCGCCGCGTCAGCCGCGACGTCAGCCGACACGTCCTCCGAGGCGCGTCCGTCCGTCCCTGTCGGCGAAAGGGTCGCTGAGATACCCGAGTTCTACACTGTCAGGCAGGGCGACACCCTTACGAAGATCGCGCGCAGTTTCGGGACGACGCCAGAGGAGCTCGCTAAGGTCAACGGCAAGGAGCTCCGCCAGATGGACAGGATATGGGTCGGGCAG
>Ga0265298_10010511_pt1 | contig 10948 bp, 10 predicted proteins | sample AusTroGonzalo_MG_3_FD_193486 | JGI IMG/M metagenome (GOLD analysis project Ga0265298, IMG submission 193486) | Bovine rumen microbial communities from tropical cattle in Woodstock, Queensland, Australia - Gonzalo_01 | ecosystem: Host-associated > Mammals > Digestive system > Stomach > Rumen ...
ACGGCGGCGAACTCCCCGTCCTCCTCCGACACGTTCGATACGCTGAAACCGGGCTTGGGTACGAGTTTTGTAAGCTCGTTATCGGGCCATTCGGCGCTTAGACCCGGCAGATTCGGTATATTGACCGAAGTATCCGCCGCGCCCTCCGTGTCCGTCGTGCAAACGAGCGGCGTGCCGTTTATCACCGTCGTATCCTCGCGATGAAGCGGCTTGTCGTTCAAAAGATCAAAATTGAAGGCGCAGGAGCAAAGCGCAAAAACAAGCGCTGCGGTTATTGTAATAAAAACGGTCTTTTTCATAGTATCACCCCGCTTATCTGTCCGACATATCGACCACGAGCGTCAGAGTTATATACGTGCGTACGTCCGTGTCGGGATACGGTACGTCGTCCGTGTTTGTCGATTCGAGCACCTCGCCCGCCACCGTGACCACGCGGTTGTACGTCTGCTGATACGAGGTTTTGGTTTCCGAATCCGTTATCTCCGTCCACGTTATCGTTTCCGTGCCGCCTTCGGTACGTTTTTCTATCACGGCGACGAAATCGTGCAGGACCTTCTGATAAAGGATATCGAGCGCCTGCGCGTTGAGCTCAAGCTCGTACACGCCGCCGAGCGAGTTTTTGCCGAGCTCAACGTAAACGCCGGTCTTTCCGAGCGTCGCTTTGTTCTCGCTCGTTCTGTTGACGCTTTGACTTTTCGGATTATAGAACATTTCGGGGGTCGTCACCGGCAAATTTTCTCTTATTTTCTTATTGAAGCTCTCGGCTAAATATTTGTGGAAGTTTTTGTCGTAATCCTCGCAGGAAACGTCAACGTCTATCTTGAATTCGCCCTCATAGACGCCCTTCGGACTGTCGATATTACCGTCTTTTTTAACCAGAACTATATCGGACGTGTAGATATACGGCAGGTGTATCTCGGGCGCGCTGCGGTATAGCTGCGTCTGTACCGTCTGATTTTGTATGCGTATCGTCCACGCGGTCTTATCCTTCATTTTCTGCTTTAATATGGAGTTGAGCCTGCCGGAAAACTCGCGATAACGCGCGCGGGCGTTCGATAATTCGACTATATCCTTGTATTTCTGCTGATCGCGTTTGTATTCGTCTATTGAAATTTTGGTGCCGTTTATTATAAGTCCCTGCGCGAAACCGCTGACGTCCGTCGGAAACGGCACAAGGCTTCCCGCGTCGGGCAGCTTGCCGGAGGTTATCATACCGACGACTACGCCGACGGCGTCCGTCTCGCCGTATTCGGGAATTTGACCTTTCAGAATATCGGCGACCTTATCCATTCCGACAAGCGACAGCCAGTTTTTGATAATGCGCTGCTGATCCTCTTCAGAAAACTTGAGCTTGCCGTTCAGCTCATCTATTTTCAGCTTGTCAGCGACCGCGTTCTCGGGGCTTTTGTAGCCGGACTCTGACGCCGCCTGCTTTATCGCCGCCAAAACGTCCTCATCGGTAAGCTGTCCCTCAAGCGAGCACGTGCCCGTCAGCTTTACCTGCGAGTGACCCTCTATTTCAACAAGAAGCTCCGCAGGAAACGACGTTTTGCCGTTCGGCTTGGGCAGGTTTGACGGGCGCAGATGATGAAGCCACGACTGCTCCTGGAGCGACATGGAGTTTACCGGTATCGCAAACGGAACGGTGAGGCAAAGTAAAAGGATAAAAATTATTATTTTATAATATCTTTTCATCTCTTAACCTCCTATCTGTGCGGACAGCGCGTTGATCCGCGCGAGCAGATCGCCCGTCGCGGTCGCCTTCGCCGTGTCTGTAAACGTTTTCGCCTTCGCGTTGTCGCCCGCGGCAAAGAACATAAGCGCGGCGACGTAGTTGACCGACGCGTCCTCGGGCGCTAAGAACAAGCCGTCGTTTATTATCTCCGCGGCAAGATCGGTCAGCCCCGCTTTCATCGCGTACAGCGCCGCGCCCGAATAAAGCGACGGCGACAGCGGATTGACGAGCAGGGCGTTCAATGCGCACTGCGCCGCAAGCCCGGCGTTTTCTTCATTCTCCTGCGCCATTGCGAGATGATACGCGGCGGAGAATTCCGCGCCCGTGCGCTCCGCGACGAGCGCCGTCCTCGGCGTGTATGCGGCGGCGATCTTTTTTTCAAGCTCCGCGGCTTTTTCCTTTATCCTGTAAAGCTCGTCAACGGACATTTTTTTGAGATAGTAAAAGTCTCTTTCCTCGTGCAGGGGATTATAGCCCGCTTTTGCATAGCATTCCTCGGCTTTTTTGTCCTCGCCCTGCATTTTGTAAAGCACCCCTTCAAAGTAGAACGGAGCGTCGGAGCCCATGCCCGCGGCGACTATCTCGTCAAAGCTCTTGTACGGCGCGTCGCCTATGACCTCGTCCTTGTTCGCGCCCTCGCCTTTCAGCCAGAGTATCGTGTCAACGCACAGACGCAGAGACGATATCTCCGCCTGCGCGAGACCGTAAACGTATTCGCTCTGGAACGTAAGCCCCGTGTCGTACTGAAGCGCGGCGGCGTCCGCAAGCTCGCCCGCCTCTTTCATAAGCGCCTCGTGCGCGCTGTTGTCCGCGCCGTTCTGCTTTATGAAGCTGCACGAGCAGAAAGGCAGAACGAGCAGAAGCGAAAGCAGAGGCAGAATTATTTTCTTTATCAAATCATTACACCCCTTTCGGTTCGTTATTTCAGATCATCGTCATACACCGCGCGCTGTCCGCCTATGAATTTCGGCCGGACTCTCGCCGCGGTAACGTGCGCCGCGCCTATGGCGTTGTGCTGCAGACGAACGGGAACGGCGACTTTTTTCAAGTGCATACCGATAAGCGTGTCGCCTATATCGATACCCGCGTCCGCGCGTATCTCCTCGAGCACCACGGGGTCGGCAAAGCGGCGGTAAGCCGTCGTCGCAAACGAGCCGCCCGCTTTCGGCTGCGGAACGACGTTTACGATATCCGCGTCCCTGACCGCTTCTCTTTCGATCACGATCGCGCGGTTCAGATGCTCGCAGCACTGCGCGGCAAGATAAACGCCGCGCTCGCAAAGCGCCGTATAAATTCCGTCAAACACCGCCTCCGCGGCGTCAATATTTGAGTTGCTTCCGATGCGGTCGCCGCATATCTCCGACGACGAACAGCCGACGACAAAGATCTGACCTTTTTGGAGCCCCGCTTTGCCGCAGAGCTCCGCCGCCGCCTCGTACGCCTGTTTTCTTTCGTTTTCAAACATTTTTATTTTCCTCTTTATTTAAAATCTCATAAAGTCCGTCGGTGAAATCCCTGTAATGGCGCGGGAAATTCTGCGAGCCGTCCGCAGATATTGTCACTCCGCCGTTGACCGTCGCTTTAAAGCGGAACATCGTACCGTCTAAGACGCCCTTCGGGTGCTTGCCGTGAAATCCGTCCCACGACGTGATCCTGCAGTCGTTGAGCAGCTTCAGCGCTTCTTCTTTACTGCAGACCGCGCGTTTCTGTAAGATCCGCTCATAACCGTGCCCTATGCCGTACAGCGATACCTCGGCGGCGCCGTCCTTCATCACGATCTCGTGCTCGGATACGTGGCGCATTCCGCTCGTATGAAGCGTCACGACTTCAAAGCTGTCTATGCGCCCGCCCTTTGCCGCCCCGCCGTCTTCTTTACAAAACAGCGCTTTAAAAAAGTTTTTCATCTGCTTCTTCCTTAAGACCATAAGAATCGTAGAAATACTCGATGTAGGTTGTTGTATTACCGTCGATTATAGTCTCAGCGGTAATTGTGCTACCCATAAGGTAATATTTGTGAACGACACCATTGACAGTCTTTTCGTAACGTATTCTGTCGGAGTTGTACTTATACGAAACGTTTGTGTTGCCTGTATTAAGTGTCGCTAATCTGTGTCCATCTTTCCATGTGAACACATATGACGTGCCGTTATAAAAACTTAGTGGATTTTTGAGGTTGTCGTATGTAATACTGAGTTTACATTGTAGTCCTTTTATTATGTTTTATAATTTTTTTAACAAACACAAACCAAACAATACATACAGTTCCAACAATTAATGATATAAATATAATACCTATAATCACAATAATGGGTATGTATTGGTCAAAAGAATGTCGACTCGTTTTGTTTTCATATAAGGTTGTTATATTATTCGAATCCTTCAAGAAGAGATATTTATATTCTCCAGCAGGAGAAATAATTACCGGCGCTGTTGCTTTATTATTATTCGTTAAAATATATGTTTTTTCGTTTATTGTTCTTTCTTTTTCAAATGCTTTGTTATTATTCCTTTTAACATTTTCAAATGAGACAATATCCCCGTTTTCGTCAAAAGATATTTGAAAAGCATCGTTAAATCCAATAACAGCAGTAGGATAACCATTCTTCCAAATTGCTCCTACTGAATTATCCATACTCTTGATTTTTATTCCATATTTTAAAGTCATTTTACTATCATATATGTATAATGCATAATTACCTTGTCCATACATTTCTTCAAAAAGACCGTTGCCATTTTCTCTTACACTAATTATAATATCACCATTCTCGTTGACATCAAAACTTCGTATTGAACAAGAATTATCGTATTCATTTGTTATTGTTGGTTCAAATGATGAGATGATATCTTCTTTAGTTATTGTTTTTTCTGTCGAAAAAATACAAATTGTTAACATTATAATAAAGATTATTGATAATATTAAAAATTTTCCATATCTCATTGCCCAAATCCTCTTATTTATTTATTTCTTTTTAATCCAACCAGATATGTTTTTATATATTATAACTTACCCCGCCGTTTTAATCAACACCTTTATGCGTAAATATACAAATTATTTACAACAAGCCGAAAAGAAACGGCGCACGATTCGTCGGCTATGCCGACGCCTCTTTTATTCTTTAATCTTCAATTACACTTGACAGCCTGGTTTTCTTGTGTTATAATGTGTCTGGCAAACAAATGCGCTGAAAGGAGAGCGTTTATGTCTGATACAAGATTTACGGCGGGCGCGGCGCGCCGGGACGTTACCCCCGCCGTCGGCACCCTGCTTTACGGATATACGCCGGACACGGTGAGCATCTCGGTACACGACCCGCTTCAGACGACCGCGGTCGCGTTTCGTCAAAACGGTAAGACCGCCGTCATAATGACGGTCACGGTCGGCGATTTCGGGACGGAGCTGTGCGACGAATTCCGCACAAAGATAGCAAAAGAGGTCGGACTGCCGCCCGAGCGCATAATCGTCGCCTCCACTCACACTCATTCCGCGCCGAACGTGTCGGGGCTCGAGGGCTGGGGCGATATCGACCGCCCGTACGCATACGGAATTCTTCTGCCCGCGATGACGGACGCGTGCCGTGAGGCGATCGAAAATCTGCAACCCGCGGAGATCGCCGTCGGCGTCGTAAGATCGAAGGTCGGTATTAACAGGCGTCAGCAGCTGCGCGACGGCGCGATAGCGCTCGGGCAAAATCCGTGGGGCTGTTACGACCCGTATATGACGTGCGTCGCGATAAGGAACGCCGACACGAAAAAGGGCATGATCAACATGATCCACTACGGCTGCCACGGCACCGCCGCGGGGCGCAATCACGAGATAACGCGCGACTGGTCGGGCATAATGACCGACCGGCTTGAAGCACAGACGGGGATATTGACCGCCTACTGGAACGGCGCGCAGGGCGACGTCGGACCGAGGCTTACGAACGGGCTGACCGTCGGCGACATCCGTTTCGTCGAGGAGCTCGGCGGCGTGGCGGCGCAGGATGCGCTGCGCGCATGGGAGGCGCTCGGACCGTACAAGGCGGGAGAGCTTGAAATACACGAGGGCGAGGTAAAAATCCCGCGCAAGCCGCTTCTGCCGAAGGACGAGGTCCGCGCAAAGCTCGATACGTATAAAGACCCCGACGCGCTGATCAATTTGGAGCGGCTCGAATACGCGTATTACAGAGCCGTTATGGACGAATACGAGGCGGGCTGTCCGCCGTACGATAAGGATTTTTTGATACGTCAGACCGTCGTATCGGTCGGCGACGTTGCGTTTATACCGTATCCGTTCGAGATATTCGCGGAGACGTCCATGCGTCTGCGCGCATACGCGCCGTACCGCTATACGCTCTGCCTGTCGAACGCAAACGGATATAACGCGTATCTGCCGACGGAGGACCAGATCGTCCGCGGCGGATATGAGATAGGCTGTTTCTTATACAGCAGCGCTCACCCGCTCGTAAATAACGCGGATCAGGTTATCTTGAACGAAACTCTGTCCGTAATAAATAAGGAGGAAGACGATGTTCAGAATAGGACAAAATGAAATAGAGGCGTTCGCGCGAGCGGTAATGAGCCGCGATTTCTTCAAAATAAACGGCAGCGGCCAGGAGGTCCTGCATTTCGACGACGAATGGAGGCAGACGGTCGGGGCGCGTTATTCGCTTACGATGACGTCGGGCTTCGCCGCGCTCACCTCGGCGCTCATCGGTATGGGCGTAGGTCCGGGCGACGAGGTCATCGTTCCGGCATATACGTATATCGCTTCGGCTCTCGCCGTCACCGCGGCGGGCGCGATACCCGTAATAGCCGAGGTTGACGAAACGCTGACGATCGACACAGAAGACGTCGAAAAGAAGCTGTCGCCTCACACAAAGGTCGTTATGCCCGTTCACATACAGGGTTTCCCGTCAAACCTTGACGCGCTGAAAAAGCTGTCCGAAAAACACGGCTTCCGCATACTTGAGGACGCCTGCCAGGCGGACGGCGGCAAATATCACGGCAAATATCTGGGCACGGTAGGCGACGCGGGCGCGTATTCGTTCAACTATTTCAAGATAATCACCTCCGGCGAGGGCGGCGCTCTCGTGACGGACGACAGGGTGATATACGAGCGCGCGCTGATATACCACGACGCGGCGGCTGTCGCGTTCTTCGGCAATCAGCTTGACGGCATAACCGAGCCGCTTTTCGGAGGAAGCGAATTCCGCGTGTCCGACCTTACGGGCGCGGTGCTCCGCGAGCAGCTGAAGCGTATGCCGACGATCATGGCGGATCTGAGACGGAACAGAAAAGCGCTTGAAGACCGCGTCTGCGGCGAAGGAAAAGCGAAGCGCGCCCCCTCGCACGATATAGAGGGCGACTGCGGAACGACGCTTTCGCTCCGCTTTGACACCGCAAAGGAATGCCGCGCGTATCAGCAAAAGTGCGCGGACGGCGGCATAGGCACGACCGTGCCGATAGACACGGGCAAGCACGTTTATACGAACTGGACGCAGATAATGGAGAAGCGCGGCGCGATGCACCCCGCGATGGACCCGTTCAAAATGGAGGCGAACAAAGGACTGCAGACGGATTATACGCTTGATATGTGCCCCCGCACGCTCGACCTGCTCTCACGCACGCTCTACGTCGCGATAAATCCCGACTGGACGGAAGCCGACCTCGACCGGATAGCCGCCGTGATGAACGGGTGAAAAGCCAAGCCTATTAATGAATTGCGCCGTGGCGCAATTCAATTCATGACGGCTTGCCGTCAATTCATGATGCGTAAGCATCAATTCACGGCGAAGCCAATTCATTTGAATGTAAAATCTGCGCAGGTTGTGAATTGCGCCGCAAAGCGGCGCATGAATTGTGTCTTTCGACACATGAATTGCCTGTCGGCATGAGTTGTCCTATCGTACATGAATTGTCCCTTACGGGACGTTAAAGGGGCTCTTGCTTAACGCGACAGCCCCTTATTTAATTATCTTCGTGTTATTTTTTAAAAAAGCTCGGGAGGTCGCCCTCCCGAGAAGTTTTTTTACAAGCTTTTTTTGATCGCCTCAAGCAGCTCGCCGTACTCCTCGAACGCGGGCAGCTCGGGGTGGTCTTTCTTTATCTGTTCCGTGCTTCTGAACAGAAATCCCGCCTTGCTTGCCTGTATCATTCCGAGGTCGTTATAGCTGTCGCCCGCGGCTATCGTCTCAAATCCGATTGACTGCAGCGCTTTTACCGTTGTGAACTTCGATTTTTCCACTCTCAGCTTATATCCGGTTATCTCGCCCGTCTCGTTCGCCGTCAGCTCGTTGCAGAAGATCGTCGGGTATCCGAGCTTTTTCATAAGCGGCGAGGCGAACTGCGTGAAAGTATCGGACAGGATTATCACCTGCGTTATCTTACGCAGACTGTCAAGGAATTTCCGCGCGCCGTCCATCGGTTCGATCGTCTCGATGACCTTTTTTATCTCCGTCAGTCCGAGCCCGTGCTCCTTAAGTATCGCTATGCGGTATTTCATCAGCTTGTCGTAATCCGGCTCGTCGCGCGTCGTCCTTTTCAGCTCCGGGATCCCGCTCGCCTCCGCAAACGTTATCCATATTTCGGGTACAAGTACACCCTCAAGGTCTAAACATACAATATTCATTATTATACCTCTTTTATGCGGGAGGGGAGACCCCTCCCCTGCACAGAAAGGCTCATCCGCCCGCGTTTTTTTTAATTCTTAATTATTCAAAATCCTCTATCCGCCACTCGTCGTACCATTTGATCACGACTTTGTCGCCGTCGAAGTGAAGCGGCAGCCACACGTAGTCCGCCTCCTTTGTCCTCGCCTGAGGGAACGAGCCCATCAGCTTCATCGCTTCGGCTCTCCTCCCGGGCGTCGCGTCGGGGTCGAAACAGCCGTCGTACGCCTCTTCGACGTCGTTGTACGGTATATCCATCGCGTTCGGCATCCAGCGGTCGGCGCAGGCTATATAAAGGTCCTTTTTGCCCGGGACCTTGAAAACGCTCGATATCTGACTGTGATACGACGTTCTGCTCTCATCGTCGGGGTGCGGGTTTCCCTGCACCGTATAAGGTCCGTGCCAGCTGTCCGCGATCGCAGCCTCCGACGGATTCGGCATATAGCCCGAGGTGCCCGACGTTATCAGATAATGCTTGCTTTTGCGCTTGAAATGCGCCGTCGCCTCTCTTACGTACGGCGGATGACTGTGCGGGAAATGCGTTGAATAATATCCCGTGACGTCCGTATAATCCGTCGTGAGATCGGCGCATATCGTCTCCGAATGGACGCGCTCAAAGTAGTAATATCCCTTTCCGTCCTCCGCGACCGCGAGGTCGAAATCGCCCGCGCTCATATCGAGCGGATATAAGCCTTCGCGCACGATCGTGTAAGGTCCGGTCAGCTCATCTGCCGTCAGCACCGTTTCGCTTTGACTGCCGTCCTTCTGCATTATCTTCAGCCAGCAGACGAATTTATTCGTCTTTTTGTTGTATATGATATGCGGTCTGTCCATCATGGACGTCGGGTGTATGCTGCTGTTCTCGTTTTCCGTATCGGGCGGGATAATAAGTCCTAAATCCTCCCAGTTATACAGGTCGCTCGATCTATAACAGCGCACGCCCCAGTGCCAGATTTTCTTATCCGGATCGGTGAACTCCTTGTTTTCGCCGTACCAGTAATAGTATCCGTCAAGATACATTACCGAGCCGCCGTGCGCCTGTATGCGTTTGCCGTTCGTATCGAGCCACACCTTGCCCGGTCTTATGCAGTTGTATTTTTCCATTTTATTTGCAGTACCTGCCCTCAAAAAGCGTGATGCCGGAGGTTTCCGTCCATTCGGACTGAGACGTCATGATAAAGAAGCGGAAAGGCTTGTCGGCTTTGAATTCTATCGGCTTTTCCGGATCCGGGTCGATGCTCTCGTTCTTGACCATTATAGCAGTGACCGCCGCCGCCTCGACGCCCGTCTCGTCAAGCTTTATCTTCGTTTTCTGTATAATATCGTCAATATAGAAATCGTTGTCCGTTCCCGTCATCCTGTCGAAATTCGCGACGTAGGGCGCAAAAGCGTCCGTAATGCCGAGAGATAGTAAGAAATTGCATAGCTCCTGATTTTCAAGCGACGTTTCAATCTCAAGCTCGGGGATATATACTCTGACCTTAACATTAGTCGCTTTTGCCGTCTTCTTGTCCAAATCCGCCGTGTCGCCCAAAACTATGACCATATCGACGTTATTGTTCATGCCGACTATAACGAGCTCGGTCTTATCGTCTTTATAATATCTGTACGTCTCGGTCGAGGTTATAAAATTCTTTTTCAGAACCGCGCCGTCGGCGGTCGTGAAAGGCATTTCGCCGCATTTTTCAAACTCGTATTTCCAGCAGTTTTTGTAATACAGCGCGTTCATCAAAACCACCGCGAGATTCGTCGTGTCGTAGTCGTTCGAAAGTATTTCCGGTATCATTCCCTCGGTCTTTTTGTTCGCCCAGTCGTTTGCGCGCGCCACTATATCGGAGGGTGTGAACGTGTAGTGTTCCGCGTTGTACATTTCAAGGTGAAGCTTGTAATCCGTCGAAAAATCGGGCAGGTCTTCTCTTTTCCATACGGAATTCGCCGTGCGAAGCGATCCGGGACGGTAGTTAAGAAACTCTTTTCTTTCGCCTCTCTTTATCGCCGCGTCGTATTCCTCAAGCTCGCGCTTTACCTTCTCGCCGAAGCCGTCTTCAAAGGAGTTGAACGCCTTTATATAGTTTTCAAAAACGTTCAGGTCGTTTATGCCGAAGCCGGTCAAAAACTGATCGAGCGTCACCCCGTCCGCACCCGCCATAGCCATGCCGAGCGCGTATTTGAACGACAGCGGGGAGATCATGTAGTTGTCCTTCTCCGTCTGCTCGATAAATTCCATAAACGCCGCGTCAAAATCGTCGAAGCTCTTTAAGCCCTCTGCCTTCGGCTCGTCCGGTTTCTCCGTTTCGGTTTCTTTCTCGGTTTCTTTCTCGGTTTCCGTCACTTGTTCCGTCTCTTTTTCCGTTTCGGTCTCGGCTGTCGTTTCGACGTCGGTCGAGGTTTCGGCTTCCGTTTCGACCGCGCCGGTCGTTTCCGCGCCGGTCGTTTCGACGGCGGTCCCGGTCTCTGTCTTTGCGTCCGTGTCGTTATCCTGCGTCTGAGCCGCTGTCCCCGCGGGACCTTCCTCCGGCTGCAGCGCGCAAGAAAACGCGGTGAATGCGAACAGTAAAACCAA
>Ga0265298_10010512_pt1 | contig 10947 bp, 5 predicted proteins | sample AusTroGonzalo_MG_3_FD_193486 | JGI IMG/M metagenome (GOLD analysis project Ga0265298, IMG submission 193486) | Bovine rumen microbial communities from tropical cattle in Woodstock, Queensland, Australia - Gonzalo_01 | ecosystem: Host-associated > Mammals > Digestive system > Stomach > Rumen ...
CTGCTGCGCATGCTGGGCGGCTTCGAGCGGCCGGACTCCGGGCGCATCTACCTCGAAGGCAAGGACATCACCGACCTGCCGCCGAACCAGCGGCGCGTCCACACCGTCTTCCAGAACTACGCGCTCTTCCCGACGATGACGATCTGGGACAACATCGCGTTCTCGCTGAAGCTCGCGAAGCGCCCGAAGGAAGAGATAGAGGAGAAGGTGGACGCGATCCTCGACATGATCCAGATGAGCGAGCACGCCTGGAAGTACCCGAACCAGCTCTCCGGCGGGCAGAAGCAGCGCGTCGCCATCGCGCGTGCCCTGGTGGACCGTCCGCAGGTGCTGCTCCTCGACGAGCCGCTCGCGGCGCTCGACCTCAAACTCCGCCAGCACATGCTCATCGAGCTGGACACGATCCACGACCAGGTCGGCATCACCTTCATCTACGTCACCCACGACCAGGGCGAGGCGATGAGCCTTTCGGACCGCATCGCCGTCATCAACCGCGGCAACGTCGAGCAGCTCGACGTGCCCGCGAAGATATACGAGGCGCCGGCGACGAGGTTCGTGGCGTCGTTCATCGGCGACACCAACTTCTTTTCGGGGACGATCGCGTCCGTCGAGGGCGATTACTGCACGATCCAGACGGAGGGGGGCTTTCCGCCGATCAGCGCGTACAACGACAGGAACCTCGCCGTCGGGCAGAAGGTCGATCTTTCCGTGCGCCCCGAGAAGATCCGCGTGACCCTCAACCCGCCGCCGCCGGAGAAGGGCGCGGGCATAAACGTCTTCCCGTCCAAAGTGCAGGACATCGTCTATCAGGGCGTGTACACGAAATACTGGCTGCAGGCGTGCGGGCTCAGGGTCGCGGCCCTCAAGCCCCATTCGCGGTTCCTCCTCGACCAGGAGCCGATCACGTGGAACGACGACGTGTTCGTCTGGTGGCATCCGGACGACGGATACATGGTGGAAGTGAAATGAGCGGACCCGGAAAAGGCAAAAGGGCCGAGTGGCTCGTGACGATGCCGTCGTTCGCGTGGCTGCTGCTCTTCTTCGCGGCGCCGTCGCTGATCGTGCTGGCGTTCACGTTCCACGGCCACACCGCGAACGGCGGCGTCGGCGAGTGGTCGCTCTCGACGTGGCGCGAGCTGGTGGACCCCGACTACCCGACGATCGTCTGGAAGACGATAAGGATATCGTTCGAGGTGACGTTCTGGAGCATACTCCTCGCGCTCCCGTGCGCGTACGCCACGGCGCGCATGACGAAGCGCTGGCGCTCGCTTCTGGCCGGCGCGATCATGCTGCCGTTCTGGACGAGTTTCGTGGTCCGCGTGTTCGCGTGGAAGACGATGCTGCATCCGGACGGGTGGATACAGGCGTGCTACCACGCCTGGCTGCACTTCAAGTGCTGGCTCTACGCCTGGATACCCGGCGTGGGCGTCCCGGCCTGGGCGCACGGCGGCACGGGCGACTGCCTGATAGGGGTCGCGGGCTGCGCGATCGACGCGGCGAAGACGACGATGATAGACTCGGAGCTCGCGGTGGTTCTGGTGTCGGTATACTCGTTCCTTCCGTTCGCCATAATGCCGATCTACACGGCGGCGGAGAAGTTCGACTTCTCGCTCCTTGAGGCCGCGCGCGACCTCGGGGCGAAGAACTTCTACGCCTTCCGCAAGATATTCATCCCCGGCGTCTGGCAGGGGATAGTCTCGGCGGTCCTCATGGTGTTCATACCGGCCGTCGGCTCGTACGTGATCCCGCAGATGCTCGGCGGCACGGAGTGCGTCCTCATCGGCAACAAGATCTTCATGCGGGCGATACAGAACCGCAACATCCCGCACGCCTCGGCGCTCGCGACGCTGATGGCCGTGTCGGTGCTGGTGCCGCTCGCGGCGGCGATGTGGTGGAAGCGGCGGCAGACCGTGCGCGACAGGCGCCGGCTCGAGGTTCGCACGGCCCAGCTCATGACAGGGGGGGAGGCGCAGAGATGAAACGCTCGTACTTCTCCGTCGCGGTGCTCGCGCTCGTCGTGGCGTTCCTGTACGTCCCGATAGTCCTCGTGTTCGTGTACGCGTTCGTGCCGAACGGCATCACGATGTCGTTCCACAAGGCGAACGGCGAGTTCATCGGCTTCACAGGCCGGTGGTACGCGCAGATATTCAGGGGCGACTACGCGCTGAAGGACCTCATGCAGAGCTTCTGGCTGTCGCTGAAGGTGGCGGGTCTCGCGACGCTTGTGTCGTGCGTCCTGGGGACGACGGCGGCGCTCGCGCTGCACCGCTGGCGCGGACGGCTCCAGAGCATCCACCACGCGCTCGTCTACACGCCTCTCATCATGCCTGACATCCTGATAGGCATCTCGCTCCTTATGCTGTTCGTCGCCTGCAGGGTGGACTGCGGCTTCTGGACGATCCTGATCGCGCACGTGACGTTCTGCGTCTCGTACGTCGTGATGACGATACTCGCGAGGCTGCAGGACTTCGACGACAGGCTCATAGAGGCCGCGTACGACCTCGGGGCCGGGCCCTGGTACACGTTCTTCAAGGTGGAGCTGCCGCTTCTCATGCCCGGCATCGTCGCCGGCGGGCTTCTCGCCTTCACGCTCTCGATCGACGACGTGGTGATCACGTCGTTCGTCAACGGCGCGGGCACCAACACGTTCCCGACATACGTGAACTCGATGGTGAAGCATTCCAAGAACCTGCCGAGCGTGTTCGCCCTCTCGACACTCATGCTGATCTTCACGTGCGTCCTGGTGGGGCTTTCGAAACTCATCACGGGCGGACAGCAACAACAAAAGAAAGGAAAGACGAAATGAAGAGAACTACATTCGCGAAAACAGCTTGCGCCGCGCTCGCGGCCGCGCTCGCGTCGGCGGGATGCGCCCCCTCCAACGGCGGCGGAGACGCCGGGGAGAATCCGCTCGCGGACAGCGTGGCGGCGGCGGCCGAGGCCGCGCGCTTCAAGCCGCCCGAGGGCGGAGCCGGGGAGCTCCACGTCTACACGTGGTCCGACTACTTCGCGCCGGACGTGATCGAGACGTTCGAGAAGGAGCTCGGCTGCAAGGTCGTCATAGACACCTTCGACTCCAACGAGGCCATGTACGCGAAGCTCAAGGCCGGCGGCACGGGCTACGACATCATAACGCCCAGCTCCTACCAGATCGCGCTCATGGCCAAGGAGGGCATGATCCGCGAGCTTGACCAGGACAGGATCGCGGCGGTGAAGGCCAACTTCGACACGTCCTTCGAAAGCCAGATCCTCGACCCGTCGTTCAGGTACAGCGTCCCGTACGCTGTCACCTACACGGGCTTCGCCTACCTCAAGGACAAGATCCCCGAGGGCGCCGACGTCAACTCCTGGTCGATTCTCGGCTGCGAAGCGCTCAAGGGCAAGATCACGCTCCTCGACGACATACGCGAAGTGCTCGGCGCGGGCCTGCTCGCGACAGGGCACGACGTCAATGCCACCGACCCCGCCGCGATCGAGGAGGCCGTGCAGCAGGTCCTCAAGTGGAAGCCCAACGTGCGCAAGTTCGACTCCGAGTCCTACAAGACCGAGGTCGCGTCCAAGGCGACGTATGTCGGGCAGGGCTACTCGACTGACGTCATGCAGGTCATCGTCGGCGACGAGGAGGCCGGCGTCGAACCCCGCGACGACGTCGGATTCGCGCTCCCGAAGGAGGGCTTCTCCGTCGCGTTCGACGAGATGGTCCTCGCCTCGGACGCGAAGAACGCCGGCCTCGCCTACGCCTTCATGAACTACATCTACCAGGGTGCGGTCGCGAAGGCCAACATGGAGTACATCGGCGGACCCAACCCGGTGAAACCCGGCATCGACGCGCTCGACGAGGACTACCGCGAGCAGATCGTGCTGCCGGCGGAGCTCCTCCCCAAGGCGAAGCTGCTCAAGGCCCTCGACGACGCGGCGATGGATCTCTACAACAAGGCGTGGGACAGGATAAAGGCGACAGGCGGAACGAAGTGAGATGGCAAAGAAGCTGCTGATAGTGGAATCGCCGGCCAAGGCGAAGACGATTGGCAAATACCTCGGCGGGGACTTCACCGTGAAGTCCTCCGTCGGGCACATACGCGACCTTCCCGTCGAAGACGGCGCGATACAGATAAAGCCCGGCGGCGAGAACCGCTGGACCTTCACGCCCAAGTACGAGATATCGAAGGGCAAGGAGAAGGTCGTGTCCGAACTGAAGAGCGCGGTCAAGGCGAGCGACGAAATATATCTCGCGAGCGACCCCGACCGCGAAGGGGAGGCGATCGCCTGGCACCTGAAGGAGGTCCTCGGCCCCGTCGCCGGCGGAAAGCCCTTCCGCCGCGTGACGTACAACGAGATCACGAAACCTGCCGTCCTCAAGGCCGTCGCCGAGCCGCGCGACATCGACATGCCCCGCGTCGACGCCCAGCAGGCGCGGCGCATACTCGACCGCATCGTCGGCTACAAGGTCTCCGCGCTCCTCTGGAAGAACATCCCCTGCGCGAACAGCAGGTCGCTCAGCGCGGGCCGCGTCCAGTCCGTCGCGCTCAGGCTCCTCGTCGAGCGCCAGCGCGAAATCGACGCGTTCGTGCCGGAGACGTACTACCTCATGGGAGTCGAAGTCCGGGCGCAGGGCGGACAGACCTTCGTCGCGAAACTCGCGCGGCTCGACGGCGAGAAGCCCTCGATAGGCGACAAGCGCACGGCCGACAACATCATACTGGACCTTTCGGGCGCGGGGCTTTCGGTGACTGGCGTCAAGGCGCAGCCCAAGACGCGGCACGCGCTGCCGCCGTTCACCACCTCGACGCTCCAGCAGGCCGCTTCGAGCGTGCTCGCGTTCTCCCCGGGCAAGACAATGAAACTCGCCCAGTCTCTCTACGAGCGCGGTCTCATAACCTACATGAGGACCGATTCGGTCAACGTCTCGGACCTCGCCCGCAAGACGGCGGCGGACTACGTGACGGCGGAGTTCGGCGCGGACTACCTGCCGCCGAAGCCCAACATCTACAAATCCAAGGCCGACGCGCAGGGCGCGCACGAGGCGATCCGCCCGACGAACGTCGCGATGGATCCGGGGAAGTCCGGCCTGGACGGCGCCGAACTCAAACTCTACGACCTCGTCTGGCGCAGGTTCCTCGCGAGCCAGATGGCAGACGCGAAGACTACGGTGCGCACCGTCTCCATCGGCGCGGAAAAGCCGGCGCTGGCGCACTCCTACGTGTTCACGGCGTCCGCGACCGACGTCGATTTCGAGGGATTCCTGAAGGTCATGAAGCTTTCGCTCAAGGCGAAGCGCGCCGACGGCGAGGACGACGAGGACACAGACGAGGTCGAGAAGCTCCCGCAGCTCGCGGAAGGCGACCGGCTAGAGGCGCTCAGGTGGCTTTCGGACGAGAAGCAGACGAAGGGCCCGCCGCACTATTCGGAGGCGTCTCTCGTCAAGGCGCTGGAGGAGAACGGCGTCGGACGTCCGTCCACGTACGCCGCGACCATCGAAACGCTGAAGGCCCGCGAATACGCGAAGAGCGAGAAGAGAAAGCTCATACCGCTGGAGCGCGGCATACTCGTCAGCAACTGGCTCACCAAAAAGCTCGATTCGCTATTCAACGTCGGCTACACCGCCGAGATGGAGTCGGAACTCGACAAGGTCGAGGAGAAGGGCGAGCCGATGGACGACATGCTGAGCGAATTCTACGCGAAGTTCCTCAAGGCGCTCGCGGGCTGCGCTGACCAGTCGGCCGACAGACCGAAGTTCGCGGCGGCGTTCGCGCTGCTCGAGAACGTCTCGGAGTGGGAGCCGGCACGCACCGTGGGCAAGAGGACCTACGACGACAAGGCGTTCGTCGACAGCCTCAGGAGCCAGTACAACGAGGGCAGGCCCATGAGCCCCCGCCAGCTGTGGTCGCTCGCCAGGATCGTCCGCAAATACTCGTCGCAGCTGCCGGAGGGTGCCGCCGCGCTCGGCGCGGAGTTCGGCCAGGCCGGCGGCGAACCGGGGTCGCCCGCCGGCGGCGAGGAGAGGAACGCGCTCGCCGCGTTCTGCTTCGACGTGCTCGAGCGCGCCGGCGCGATGAAGTCCAACGCCTTCCTGAAGAGCCTGAAGGAGCAGTCGGACAGGGGCAGGACGCTCTCCGACAGGCAGTTCGCGATTCTCGCGCGCGAGGCCGGCGGATGCGCCGGTTCCCTGCCGGACGGCGACGCGGTCAGGGAGCGGCTCCGGCCGTTCGTCCCCGGCGGCTTAGACGCCGAGCCTGAGGATCCCGCCGTTCCTGTACTGATCGAGGTCCTGCGCGGCGTGAACGAGTGGCGCGAACCCTCCAAGAAGGGGAAGCGCGTGTTCGACGACAGGAAGTTCTTCGAGTCGCTGAGCGACCAGTTCGCCCGCCGCCGCACGCTGACGCCCAGACAGGTCTCCGCGCTCAAGCGCATGGCGCAGTCCTACGCCGACAGGATACCCGGCTTCGCCGAAAAGACGAAAGGTCTCGACCTCGGCAAGAAGCGCACCGGTGCGGAGGAGTAGGCGCAGTGGGCGTCGCGACCAGTCCGTTCGCGGCGGACGATCCGCTCGTGCGGCGCTTCGAGACGTGGCTCGTCGCCGAGCGGAACGTCTCGGAGCACACGCGCGACGGGTACATGTCGGATCTCGCGCAGTTCGCCGCGTACGTGTGGGGGGCGGACGCGAAGCCGCCGTTCGCCTGGCTCGCCGTGTCGGGACGCGACGCGCGTTCGTTTCTCGTAGCGCTCACGTCGGCGGAGGCGTCCCCTGCGACGGTCCGCCGCAAGATATCGTCGCTGCGCACGTTCTTCCGCCTTCTCCAGCGCGACAACGAAATCCCGTCCAACCCGTTTTCGCGGCTGCGCGGCCCGAGAAGGGAGAAGAGGCTCCCCAAGGTGATGTCCGTGGGCGACGTCGAGAATTTCCTTTCGCGCCCGGCGAAGGACCTCTCTGACGGGCTCATAGGCGAATACGCGGCCCTGCGGGACGCGGCCCTGTTCGAGTTCCTGTACTCCACGGGATGCCGCATCGCGGAGGCGGTCTCGGTCAAGTGGGGCGACATAGACTTTTCGAGAGGATGCCTCGTCGTGACCGGCAAGGGATCCAAGGACAGGCTCGTGATACTGGGCTCGAAAGCGCTCGCCGCCATGTCAAGCCTGAAGAAGTGCGTCGAGTCGCACAACCCCGCCTTTGCGGCAGGCGATTCGCCGGCGTTTCTGACGGACGCCTTTTCGCCGGCATATCCCCGGTTCGCGGAGCGGCGCATGAAGCGGTATCTCGCCGAGGCCGGCCTGCCGCAGGATCTTTCGCCGCACAAGCTCAGGCACAGTTTCGCGACGCACATGCTCGACGCGGGCGCTGACTTGCGCAGCGTTCAGGAGATGCTTGGCCACGCATCGCTCTCCACGACCCAGATATACACCCACGTGTCCATCGAGCGCCTGAAGGACGAATACGCGAAATCCCACCCCCGCGCCCGGGGGTGACGACCGGCGGCGGAACGCCCCGGGACGTCCGGGACCGCCGGCGGGCTAATTGTCCCGGCCTTCCACCGCAACCGAGTACTTGAAGAACATCTTGGGCGGGAGCGGAGTGCCGAGGTCGGGTGTGCAGACGAGCGTGTCGGGATCGGCGGGATATCTGGCCGGATTCGTCCAGTCGTCGAGGTCGGGCGAAGCAAGGATAGTGAAGTTCACCCCGAAATCGACATTGTTCTTGAACGGAGCGAAACTGACGACCGGCTTGCCGTCCGCGAACGAGATGCCCATCGGCTGACGACCTTCGGCGTTGGTGACGCTGCTCATCGGGACTATGCCGTAGACATACCGCACTACGAGCGGAACACCGTTCGTGACCGTGCAGGGATCTGTGCCCTCCGGGAACCCGTATTCCTCCAGAAACGCCGCAAAGCCTGTCTTCTCCACGGTGAACGTGCGCAAGTACGGCGTGGTCTCGTCTTCGTCGATGTCCCATGTGCCCACGAAGTCGAACGCAGGGAATCCCGTCTGCTTCTTCATGTCCGCGGCGGCGACCGGCGTGATGCCGTCGTAGCCAATCGACGCCTTGTTGCTCTGGCCCTGCGCGAGAAGGTCCGTCGCGCCGGAATTGAAGTACGAGTCCGTGACCGATCCCGCCGCTACACTTCCGCCGAAAGCGCCGATGTAGCTGAACGAGTTCGTGACGATGCCCGCCGAGCAGTACGACGTCGCGATTCGGGAGCTGTTCGCGCTGTTCACGTATCCCGCGAATCCGCCGGCATATCCGGCCTTGCCCGCGTTCACCGACGAAAGCGCGTAGGAGTCGGAGATCCAGCCGGCGGAATGCTGACCCACGAAGCCGCCGATGTAAGCGGAGCCGGTGCCCGTATCCGTCTTTGCCACCGTTCCGGAAGTGCAGCAGCGGAGAATGCTCGGCGAGTTGTAGGTCTGGCCGGTGAATCCGCCGACGTAGGTCGAGGAGCTCGCAACATCGCCCTCGAACGAGCAGCCGTCGACCATCGAATAGGACTCGACCTTGCCCGCGAAACCTCCGACGTAGTAATTCGAGCCCGTGACGCTCCCGTACGCCCTCACGCCGCTTACTCGTCCGCCGCCGATCTTGCCGAAGAGGCCCGCGTTCTGCGCCGTGGTGGTGACGGTGTAGTTGGAGATCGCGTGGTTCCTGCCGTAGAACTCGCCCGTGAAGGCGGTGGACTGGCCGAGGGGCGTCCACGCCGCGCCGCCCAGGTCGATGTCCGCCGTCAGCACGTAGTTCGTGGCGAGGTTGTTGGTGACCGCGAAAAGCTCCTCGGCGGTCGCGATCGGAATCGCGGGAACCGAGCTCTCCCTCTTCGCGACCTTCGGCCAGCCGGCGGAGCGCTCCCTGACCTCCGCAACTGAGAACACGCCGCCGGTGATGCTGGCGTTGTTGCCGCAGAACGGACGCGTCCCGCATCCGTACGGATAGACGTTGCAGTCTACGAACGAGCCGTTCGACCTCTGGCCGACGAACGATCCGATGTTGTTGCCAGTCCCCCACACGGCGCCGGAACACCAGCACGCGATGTTCGTCGCGGACGAGTTGGAGACATATCCCACGAAACCGCCGTAGCTGGAGCCTGTGGACTTCACGTCGCCGCGCGCCGCGCAGTTTGTCGCGAAGAGCGGCGCGGAGACGTAGCCTACGAAGCCGCCGATGCTGCCCGTGCCGCCGGCAAAGCCGTCCGCGCGGCAGTCGGCGATGACCGACGCCCCGCTGCCGTAGACGCGACCGATGAATCCGCCCATGTTCGAGCCGCCGGTCACCTCGACCGCGGCGGCGGAGTTGCGGATCGAGAACGCACCGTCCTCGCATGAGCCGACAAGTCCGCCCGCGTAGCCGTTGTACCCGTAGACTCTACCGGACGCCGAGCAGTCCGTGATGGCCGTGCCGTCGTAGATGCGTCCGACGAGCGCGCCGACATACTGGTATCCTGCGATGTCGCAGTTTTCGACCGTCACTCCGTCGATCGTCGCGCCGGCCGCGCAGCCGAAGAGGCCGCGCCACTTGTTGTTGTAGTTTGACGGATTGTTCGTGCAGGTCAGATTCTTCACGGCGTGTCCGTTGCCGTAGAAGGCTCCCGTGAACTTCAGGCTCTCGGTGCTGCCGATCGGCGTCCAGTCGCGGCCCGCGAGGTCGATGTCGCAGCCGAGCCCGTAGACGCCGGCGAGACCGTTGCGGACGGCATCTAGCTCGTCGGCGGTACTCACGTACCGCCCAAACAGAACGGATGCGACGCGGTGGTTGTCGAGCACGAATGTCGTGCTCGGCGAAGACGCGTCGGCGTAGGGCGTGGAGCCGGTCCATTTCACGAAGAATCCGCCGTCGTCGGGAACCGCCGTCACCCTGGCGGTCGCGCCCGGATCGTATTCGCCCGCGCCCTCGATTTCGCCGCGGGCGGAACCGCCGACGGAGGAGTAGACGGTGAGCTTGCCGCCCGGCGCGCTCCACGCGAGGTAAGGCTGCGTGACGCCGTTCTGCTGCGTCCAGACGGAGCCGTCGGCGTCGTCGATGGCGAGCCAGGTGTCGAAGTTGCCGGAGTCCTTCATCCCCGCCGCGTCGTATTCGGCGATGTTCTCCTTCGCCTCCGAGGTTCCGGCGGTTCCGGTGCCGAAGGCGTGGAGGTCGCCGGTGCACAGCGCCGCGCAGTCCGTGATCGCGCCGTAGTTGCGCGGGTAGCCAACGAAGGCGCCCGCCCAGGTGCCGGAGCACTCGAGAGCCCCCGCCGCGTAGCAGCGTGTGAAGGTGTTGCCGGAGTCGTAGAGGTAGCCCGCAAAACCGCCGACGACCCGCTCGCCCTTGACGGTGCCGAGGCAGTAGCAGTCCGTGAAGCCCACGCCATAGTAGCCGTAGCCGATGAAGCCGCCGGCGATCGCGTCGTTGCCGGTTCGCGTGGCGGTGGCGTCGCCGAGGGCAAAGCACTCCGTCGCGGTGGTGCCGCCGCCGTTGTTGTAGCCGAGGAATCCGCCCACCTCGTAGCTCGCGGTGGCGGAACCGGCGGAGAAGCATCGCCAGAAGGCGTTGGCGCCGGAGACATAGCCGGCGAAGCCGCCCGCGCGGTTGGACGTCGTAGCGGCGGAGCCGAGGGCACGGCATTCGGAGTAGCGCGTGCCGCCGCCGGTCGTCTGGCCGGCGAAGCCGCCGGCGCCCGAGCCCGTGGCCGCCACGGCCCCGTGCGCCTCGCACTCGGCGTATTGCGAGTTGCCGCCTTCCGAGCTGCCGACGAAACCGCCGACGCTTCCGGAGCCGGAGACGGCCAGCGCCTTGGCCTGGCACCGCGTGAAGTCGTTCGACGAACTCGACTTGCCGGCGAAGCCGCCGACCGCGCTGCCCGTCGTCCGGATGTCCGTTCCGCGGGCGAGGCAGTCCTCGAACGCGATTCCGGCGCCGTAGGACTGGCCGACGAAGCCGCCGACCTGCGAACCGGACCCGGCGGCGACGGCGCCCCAGGC
>Ga0265298_10010513_pt1 | contig 10946 bp, 10 predicted proteins | sample AusTroGonzalo_MG_3_FD_193486 | JGI IMG/M metagenome (GOLD analysis project Ga0265298, IMG submission 193486) | Bovine rumen microbial communities from tropical cattle in Woodstock, Queensland, Australia - Gonzalo_01 | ecosystem: Host-associated > Mammals > Digestive system > Stomach > Rumen ...
TCCCGAACAGAGAAGTTAAACACACCGGCGCCGATGGTACTGCCCCACCAGGTGGGAGAGTAGGTAGCCGCCGCTTTTCGGACTCCCCGATTGTTGCAAAACAGTCGGGGAGTCTTTTTTTTTGTGCTATTTACTCTCTTCGGACTGCTGGAGGTAGAAGAGAGCCTTCTGGGTTTCGATTTCGGCGCGGAGTTCTTCTTCGCTAGGGAAGTAAAGTTTGTATTTGCTGGCGAAGAGTTGCTCGTTGCCGTGAAGTACGGAGTAGCGGGCAATGTCTTCGTCGGTCTCCGAACATAAGATGATCCCTATTGTGGGATTGTCGCCCTCTCCACGCTTAAGTTCATCATACATTCGCACATACATATCCATTTGACCGACATCCTGATGCGTGACGCGGGATGTTTTCAAATCGATGAGGCAGAAACACTTGAGGATGTAGTTGTAAAAGACGAGGTCGATATAGTAGTCCTGCTTTTCGGTCTGAATATGCTGCTGGCGGGCGACGAAGGCAAAGCCTTTGCCAAGTTCCATCATGAACTTCTGGAGGTTTGTGATTATGGCCCCTTCTAGGTTGCTTTCACTGAACTCGCTGCGGGATTCTAGGCCGAGGAATTCGGCTACGACGGGATTCTTGACGAATTCGAGTCGGTCAGAGACCTGAGAGGGAGCGGTGATTTCCAGCATCTCTTTTTCCACAAGGTCCTTGTGCTGGGATTGCAGTAACCGGTAATAATATTGCGAATCGATGTTACGCTGAAGGGTTCTTGTGCTCCAGGTCTGAGCGGATGCTTCCTGTAAGTACCAGTCGCGGGCTTTGGGATCATTTACCTGTAGGAGTACCCGGTAGTGCGTCCAGCTGAGCCTTATGTCGAATTTTCCACTCGCTGCGTGGAAAATCCCCGGGAAAGCCTTGTAGAACTCCGTGAAGTGGTAAAGATTGGTCTTTGTGAAGCCGTCGCCATACTCTTCCTTCAGTGCTTTCGCTAGGCTGACGATGACTTCTGCACCATATTCAGCCCGGTTGTCTCCTTTGAGAATCTCTTCGCTGATACGCTTCCCCAGGAGCCAGTTCCGCTGAACGAGCGCCACATTGACCGCGGCATAGGCGTATTTCCTGGCACCGTCAATGATGGTGCGGGCGTCGGTGAGCAGGTCTCCGCCGCCTGCGTAGGGAATGACCGATATGACTTTTTCTTTGTCCATAGTGTATGAAAGATTATATGTAATAAGAAAAAAGGGAGACAATCAATGTGTCTCCCTTTCGTATTGTAATGTCAAATGATAGATTCATTTATGCATTTTCAGTGCGTTCCATCATATTCCTTTCCCGCGAAAGTATAAAACTTAATTCATATATCAAAATATCTCTCTATCTTTTAGTAATCTAGAGCAGTCTCAGTGCGATGGCGGCACACGCTTCCGCATCGGCGAGGGCGTGGTGGTGATGGGTAAGCTCATAACCGCAGGCTGCGGCGACGGTCTGGAGTTGATGATCCGGAAGCCGGCATCCAAAATGCCTGCGGGATGCGGCGAGCGTATCGTAGAACACATAATCCGGGTAATCCATCCGATACACCCTGAATACGTCCTTCAGGCAGCCTTCATCGAAGCGCGCATTGTGCGCTACCAGCGGCAGCCCGGCAATTTTCGGTGCGATAGCCGCCCAGACCTCCGGAAACAGGGGAGCGTCCTGAGTATCTTCTTCGCTGAGTCCGTGCACCTGCCGGCAGAACCACTGGTAGTACTCAGGCTCCGGGTGAATCAGGCTGTAGAACGTCTCTGCGGTTTCCCCTCCGCGCACAATCACCACGCCGACGCTGCAAACGCTGCATCGGCATTCGTTGGCCGTTTCAAAATCGATGGCTGCAAAATCGGTCATACCAACTATTTACTTCACCTCCTGCAACTCGCCGGTAACGGAATCGATGATAAAACCGCGGACAGATATGTCAGAAGGAATCAGCGGGTGCTCCAGAATGGCGGAAACGGTCGATTTCACGGACTTCTCCGTATCGTGAAAACCTTCCAGCCAATCGTTCAGGTCAATATCGCTACGATGCAGTTCCGCTTCCGGAATCCCTCGCTTCAGCATCTCCTCCTCAAAATGATGAAAACTCATATGGCAGGCGCCGCAGTTACTGTGCGCGACGACCATTATTTCAGTGACGTCGAGCTCATAAATCGCAACGATAAGGCTCCGCATCGCTGAATCCCAGGGTGACGGGATTACCGCACCTGCATTCTTGATGACTTTGGCGTCGCCGTTCCCTAGCCCCAGAGCCTCCTGAAGCAGGACAGACAGCCGCGTGTCCATACAACTGAGCACCGCAAGATTCTTCTTGGGGAACTTGGCTGTGACGTGTTTCTCGTAGCCCTTTGCCGCCACAAATTCGCGATTAAACGCGAGAACTTTATCGATTTGGGTCATAATTATGCAGTGTTTACTACAAAGATAACTTTTTTCTCGCCATTATAATTGCAAAATAATAACTATATTAGCAACGTCGTTCCACGGAACGATGCACATAATTAGCGAAAGTGTTTTTCGCCTGCCCCGCTGGAAATCTGGTCGGTTTCAATTAGACAAAGGGTTGGCAACAGACACTCCGCTCGTCTCGTGTCTATGTGACCGGTGGGCTTCTGCCCGCTGTAAGCATATCGGACGGGTGTGGAGTACGTTTGTTTACCATTTGTCTACGTTTGACCAGAACGTCCAGCGAAGTAAACGAAACGGCTCCACACTTTTGTGTTTTTATAAGTTCCGGAAGGGAGCCGTCGGAAGAAAAAGCAATAACATTATGCTTAACCGTTTTCTGGCGCTTTGCGCATTTGTCCTTCTTGTTGTTTCATGTGGAACCGTAGCCATGGCTCCTGGAAAGAAAGTAATCAATTCAGCTACTTATACGAAAGGTGGTGCCAAGCTGTATGTGAATCCTTTACAGGCGGATCTCCAAGTTTCCTCAAAAAAGATTAATTATAATATGCCCGTCAGTGAGGCTGTCAGTCTTGGTGGTTTAGATAATGTTATTTCAACTGCTGTTAAGGAGGCTCTTGATGCCAATGGGGGTGATGTAATTGTTGGTCTGGAGACATCGGTTTCATATAAGCCTAACGGGACGATAGAATCTATTAGTATTACTGGCTATCCGGCTACCTATACAAACTTCAGAAACATAGAAGTCCCTCCGACAGAGGAACCCGAGGCGGAAAAGAAAGAAGGTGGACTTTTAAGTGGTTTTAAACTAAAGAAATAGCCTTCAAGAATGAAAAGTAGGATTCCTGTTCTGATATTTCTGTTGATGACATTATTTCCCGTGCTCAGTCTTTCCCAGAGCATTAGGGTTGTCAGGGGCGTTATCTCAAATGCTGAAGGTAAGGCGTTGAATGAGGTCACAATAAAGGCGCAAACCGGAGAAGTTTTCCAACTCAAAGATGTGGGTGGTTTCGAAATCAGAGTTTCGTCATATTGTCGTTCTCTGACTTTCTCGTCTCCTTTTTACCTAGATTGCCAACGTGAGATTGACGGCTCTTATCTCAACATTGTTATGGAGTATGATAATGAGGCTCGACTGAAAGAAGAAAAAGCCCGTCAGGAAGCAGAAAAGGAACGCCTTGCTGCTGAGGAGAAAGCCAGGAAAGAAGCGGAGGCCAAAGCGAAATCCGAAGAAGCTGCCAGAATAAAGGCAGAAAAGGAACGTCTCGCTGCCGAAGAAAAGGCCAGGAAAGAAGCTGAAGCTAAATTAAAGGCAGAGGAAGAGGCAAAAGAAAAAGCAAAAAGAGAAGCGGAGGCCAAAGCGAAATCCGAAGAAACTGCCAGAATAAAGGCAGAAAAGGAACGTGAGGTTGCGGAAGCAAAGGCCAAGGCTAAAGCGGAGCGGCAGGCGAAAGAGGCCGCCTACGATAAGTTGTACGTCAACAAAGGATTGGCTCATTCAATCAGAGTGTCTTATGCTTATCAAATAGCGAGCTGCGAAGCCTGCTATCTGTATTCTGGTTATCGGGAATATGGAGCGTTGCATCCGTTCTCGATAGACTATACCCTTTCATATAAGATATCCAGAGTCTTTTCCGTTGGTGTGGGAGTCGGTGTCTCTTACAATGCACAAAGTATAACGATTCTTGGAGATCAGTTTATCTATCCTGATTTCAAGGAGCATCGTCTGGATATCCCTTTCTTTGCAACGGTTGATATGCGCCCTGGACGGAGCAGAGTACGTCCCTCTGTTGCCCTTTCTGTAGGTTATTACCCATTGAGCAATGTCCTTCTTGCAGAAGGAATGCTGGGGGTTGAATATCGCCTTGGAAGGCGTCCTTCCATTGAAGCGGGGATTCTTTGCAGGACGACGCCATATCCGTCATTTGATAATATGAATGAGCTTGGCTCCTACAAAATGGCCATATCCCCAGGCCTTGCTCTTCGGTTTAATTTTTAAGGAGGAGACAGATGAAACGATTGATCAATATTTTTTCGATGATTATCTTCCTTGCTTCCTGTGTGCAGGAGTCAATCGAATCCGCTCAACAGATTACCGGTTTGTATGCGCTGGATAATGGAACAGGGCTTACCAATGAATACATTAAGTTTGACAAGGGGAAACTCTCAGACTTCATAAGCAAAGAATCATTTCCCCTTGCAGAAAACCATATTTGGGATAATGGGGAAGCAGCTTTCAGAATAATCGGCTTTGATAGATACAGCATTAAGGATGGAATATATACCACCTCTTCCAACACTTTTAGCAATGTTTCAATAGCCAAAGATGGAGATGACGGACTGATTTTCGGGTCGAAGTCCTATGTGCGATTGGCGGGATTCAAAAAGGAGCCATATTCATCCATTCACCCAGAAAAGGATGTATACGAGAACCCGTTGCTGGAAAGCGAGTACTCTTTCCCTGTTACGGTTAAGAACCCAATCCCTACGGGCAAATTGACGGCAAATAGTTCTTCCTCTTGGATATCAGGGATTGTTGTGCGGGACGGTCGGCTACACTATAAGTTATCTTCTTCCAAAACGCCACGGGAGGGGAAAATTACTTTGAGCTATACGCATTCGGTGGTAGTCCCGGTTACTATCCGTCAGGCACCTGCGACATTTATTCGCCTGTATGAGACTTCAAAAACCATTGGGTATGCGGGCTCTTCTATAGAGATTCTATACACTATTGAGAATCCGTTGCCTGGGGCTGTATTGGCTGTAGCATCATCCGCTGATTGGATAGAGGACATCACTGTAACCAGCGATAAAGTCACTTTCAATGTCCCGGAGAACAATTCGGGTGCTCCTCGTACAATGAAGCTTACGTTTTCATACGATGGCGCCGAAGATACTCAATTCAGTTTGACACAGGATTGGTCAGCTGTATCAATAATTCTAACCCCAGATTCTGTAACCCATGATTACTCTAGTTTTACGGGCTCATTCACTTTTGAAGTTCAGAATCCTCGCGATAATACATCATGTAGCGTTGATAGTCAGTCTCCTTGGATTTATAATGTGGCTTTGACAGAGAATAGAGTTTGTTATGAGGTGTTGGAGAATGAAAATCAGGAGCAAAGATTTGGGACTATTAAAGTTCAATATGGCCCTTACGCTGAAACCAGTTTTCATATTTTACAATTATCAGCTGTTACAACCTTAGAATTATCACCATCGAGTCAGGTCATCCCTTGTTCATCAGAGCAGTATTCCTTCAGGATCATAGTACATAATCCGCGTTCTGGCCATACATTATCAGCCTCAAGCTCAGAAGATTGGATATCAGACATAATTATCAATGAAGATATTGTGCAGTTTTTTGTTTCAGAGAATATTTCGGCATATCCTAGAAGTGGAAGGATTATAGTGGGTTATGGCGAAGGGTATTCTGCGGAGTTCTTTCTAACGCAAAAGGGGGCTCCCATATCTCAGATGATTCTCAATAAAACATCACTTTCGTTGGTGGTTGGTGAAACGGAAACCTTAACTGCCTATGTTGTTCCTTCAGATGTGCGATTAATATGGTCTTCCTCAAATCCAGATATAGCGAAAGTTGATGAGGATGGGGTGGTCGTTGCTCTGGAAATAGGCAACACTGTAATATCTGTTTCATCGGAAGATAAGTCGGTTTCTGCGTCTTGTCTTGTTACAGTTTCTGGGAATGAGAATAGCCTTGCGCTTTCTTCCAGTTGGACAGTTGGAACAGGCCTTACGTACGGGACCCAAGGGATCATTACAATCTCAAATCCGACTGGGGGTGCTCTGTCAATCGCTAGTTCTCCAGACCCTAGTATAGCGATAGCTTCTGATATTAACTCGAATCGGCTCACGATTACGCCTGTCTCGTCAGGGGAAACGAGTATTACCATTAAATCTGCTGCCACGGCAAATTATGCTGAGGCAAGTCGTATCATGGTGATTAAAATTATCAAAGCTGTTCCGTCTTTTGCGATATCTCCCTCCTCGATGAGTTTGTCGTCAAATGGGGCATCTAAATCAATAACCATAACATCTAACTCTGATTGCTCCTTCACTGCTCAATCTAGTAATGAATCTGTCGCGAGCGTATCTGTGGCTGGGAAATCAGTTATTGTTAAACCATTTAGTGCAGGAACAGCTTATATTACAGTTGGTTGCCCATCTACAGGAAGGTATGAGGCAGTTTCCTCTCAAAAATGCTATATTACGGTAATTCACGATCTTTCATATCCCGCTTCAGCTAACTGTTATGTTGTATCCCGGAGTGGAGAGTATCAATTTAAAACAGTCAAGGGAAATTCTTCCGTTTCTGTGGGCTCTGTTAATTCTGCTTCTGTCCTTTGGGAGTCGTATGGGACATCAACTCAGCCTTCTAAGGGTTCAGTTATTAGTAGTGTGGATTATTCTAATGGTTATGTAACATTTAAAACTCCATCAACTCTTCGTGATGGGAATGCCGTGATCGCAGTGATGGATTATGCTGGGAATATTTTATGGTCATGGCATATATGGTTGTGTAAGAATTTTAGTCCAGACACCAGTGGGCAAGTGTATTATAATAATGCGGGGGTGGTAATGGATAGAAATCTTGGGGCGCTATCGGCGACACGGGGAGATGTACGTGCGTTAGGTCTATTATATCAGTGGGGGAGGAAGGATCCATTTTTGGGGTCATCCAATATCTCTTCGTCAGAGGCGCAAGCAAAATCAACAATAAGTTGGCCAAACTATGTCACTTCTAACGGTACTACCGGGACAATTGAATATGCCACAAGAAATCCAACTACCTTTATAGCCGCGAATTCTCTTAATTATGACTGGTTTTATACAGGAACAGAATTGGCCGAAAAGACTCGTTGGTCCTCATCAAAAACTAGATACGATCCCTGCCCACCGGGGTGGAAGGTCCCAGAAGGCGGCAATAATGGAATTTGGGCGAGAGCTCTAGGCTCGAATAGCCCATTTACTGGATTCCCGTATGATTCATCTAATAGGGGAATCGATTTCGGGGGGTTGTTCGGCTCTTCTGCTAGTATTTGGTATCCATCTTCAGGGTGGCTTTCTCGGGGCAAAGGTGTGTTGGAGAACGTTGGGGAAAGCGGGTATTGGTGGTCTTTCTCACCTGATGGGGAGCAAAAAGTATTCAGATTATACATCAGTAATGATGGGACTGGAAATCCTGTTGGTTCTCGCTATCGTGCTTATGGAAAATCCATACGATGTGTCCGTGAATAAATCGTGTGTATTTTAAAAGATTAGACATGAAATCTTTCTTTGAGAAAATTAGATTTATCCTTGAGAAAGAAAGAATTCAATTGGAAGAGAAGCGGGCACGAGGAGAATTGTTCAATATCTTCGATGTCTTAGGCTTAACCTCTAATGAAGTTCGTACGCATTCTGCGTTTATCGCTGAATTGTTAAACCCGAATGGCTCTCATGGACTAGGTGCGCTCCCTCTATCACTATTTGTCGATCTACTTGATAAACGAGGGATTCCCGTTAAGTTTGATGCGAAAAACGCTTTTGTTGTTTGTGAGAAATACATTGGCCCCATTAATAATAATTCCGAAGAGGGCGGAATATTAGACATCCTAATTGAATCAAAATCTGAATCTGGTGAAAAGTCGGCTATTTTGGTTGAAAATAAGATTTATGCTGATGATCAAAATCAACAGCTGATAAGGTATAACAATTTTGGTAAGGCAAATTATCATAACAAATTTGTATTGCTCTATTTAACTCTTGATAATAGAACGCCTAAGTTGTCGTCTATTATCTCTGATAAAACTCAGGTAAACAGAGACGAGGACTATTGGCCCATTTCGTACCAAAATGAAATAAGGAGATGGATAGAGTCGTGCTTATCGGTATCATATGGTAAACCGCTAATCAGAGAAACACTACATCAATATTTATCGTTAATTCTTAACCTGTCAAATAATATGGAAAACAGCAATATAGAGGTGGTGCGAGAAATGATAGACAATGCCCCCGTTGTTACTAAATTGTTAACTGTGCAGAATGAGTATAAGCAAACCGTCATTAATACTACACTGAAAGAATCTTTTGAAAGATTTGCAAAGGAGAATAATTTACTTTTAGAAATTCCAGATTCTTTCCTGAATGGAGTAAGGTGGTCCGGTCTTTCTTTACGAAAATCAGAATGGCGGCATGCGGCAATCTTCATTGTCCCTGAAAATAATCAAAGTAATTATTGGATAGGCCATATCGAGGACAAGGCACTTAATGTGGAACATCATGCCTTAAGTATGCTTAAGGACGGGGTTACTGATAAATATCCATTTGGGACTAAATGGTTGCCAGGGTGCTATCGTTATTTGTATGATGCTCAAACTATTGAAGATATTATTTCTGGGAAGTTTATTCAGGTTGTTGGAGACCTAATTCAATCTATCATCGAAGAGGCAGAGAGTGAAATACCTAATTTTAAGTATTTGTAACTTCCCATGACGGCCTAAAGCTATGCCTCGGTTTTTGGCGGCGGATAAGCGGAGCGGAAATTGGTTTTCCGGCAAACTTGTCCGGAAAATAATTTCCGGCCGCCCGTCTGGAAGACTCCGCCGCCCTGGCCGCCGTCTGCTACTTACGTGAGAATAGGCCATTCCATCCTTACATCAGTTTCTTCATCTCATCCTCATCGGGAAGCAATTCTTTCTGTTTCTCCTGAGCTTTGTGGGTGGCGACGCCCATGGGCTGGTTATATTCCTGGAACTTGCTGTGTGCTAGCACGTCATTTTGCTTAAAACAACGCAATTTTGCATAAAACCACGTACCATGGGTACCTCGTTTCCGTCAAAATCGGGGCTTTTTTACGAAAACCGTGTGCTTTCCCGCCGTGGCTTGGAGAGAACAACTGTGCAGCCGGGGCGGCGGAAAAGCGGAGCGGAAATTGGTTTTCCGGCAAACTTGTCCGGAAAATAATTTCCGGCCGCCCGTCTGGAAGACTCCGCCGCTATATCGGCACAAAAAACGACACCTCCCATCCGGGGGGTGTCGCTTGTAAAAAGCGCAGCCGGATGATTATCCGATGGAGATCTGCCGCTTGGCGGGAATCTGCTTCTGCTCCGTCTTCTTGGGCAGGGTGATCTTCAGCACGCCGTCCTGCATCTTGGCGCCGATGCCCTCGACATCGATGTTCTCGGGCAGGGTAAAGCTCTGATGATAAGACGCGTAGGAAAATTCCCGGCGCAGGTAGGTACCGTCTTTCTCGTCCTTGTTCTCTTTCTCGGATTTCCTTTCCAGGGCGATGACCAGTTCCTCGTTATTGTTCACATGAATCTTGAAGTCGTCCTTCGTCATGCCAGGGGCCGCTATCTCAATCTGGAAGTCTTTTGCACTTTCTTTGATGTTAACGGCCGGAGAGGCGAACTGCCTTGCGGGTATCAGGGTGAAGTTGTCGTCGAACAGGTCGCTGAAAATACCGGGGAGCCAGTTCTGGTTTCTGCGTGTAACTACAGGGTACATAACAAATCCTCCTAAATTTTTTACGTTATACTATCTGTTCCTTCGCGGAACAATGCAGCATAAGGCAAATCCGGGGCCAGTGACATTTTGTCGGCAGTAAAAAGTTCCCGGAATAATTATTACATTTGCACAAATTGCCGCCTATGCAGATTCTCAGTCAAACCATAAGCAGAGATGCCCTCCGTCATCTTCCCGGAAATTACTTCGACGATATGGTCAAGTGCGTTGCCGATATCCGGCGTGGACGGCTGGCCTTGGATTCCGATCTCCATTCCGACCTGGAGAAGCTCCTGCTGGAGGACGGGTCCGACCAGAAGGACCTCTGGGGATTCAATCTCTGGCCGGAAGAAGAGGGCGAAGATTTTATCGAATTCGATTCTCTGATCAATATCAGGGCCTGGCAGCAGAACCCCTCCAGGGATGTGCTGGATCCTGCGGTGCGCGCTGCCATCCGGGATGTGGTTGCCCAATATATCCTCCCGGAATGATGCAGCACGCGGACCTGGAGAACGGCCGCTGGGCGGAATTGACCTTCCATCAGCAGATGGCCAATATCGGCAGCGAGACCTACCGTGTCTATAAGGCGCTGCTGGCCGGGAAGCCGGAGCGGGCGCAGAGCAGTTTCGCACGTTTTCAGGAGTTGATAGACCTCACCATCAAGTGGGGCCGCATTGGGGAAAGCAAGGCCGCGCGCAACGCTATGTGGGAGGAGTTATGCCGCTTCCGGGAAATTTACTGCGATGCTTATCTGCGGGGTGACCTGAACGAACTCGCTTCCCTCAACCGTTACCTGGACCAGTTCGCCCAAAGGCGATAGCCTTCTAAAACCCCACCACTCCGTCCACCGGGGCATCCCAGGGTTCGCGGGGGACTTGGGCGACGATGCGCCATTGCTGGCAAAGGCCGATGACGGGGCAGCCCAACTGCGGAAGCAGCCGGTCATAGAAGCCGCCTCCGCGGCCGAGGCGACCGCCGCAGCGGTCGAAGGCGACGCCGGGAACCA
>Ga0265298_10010517_pt1 | contig 10942 bp, 5 predicted proteins | sample AusTroGonzalo_MG_3_FD_193486 | JGI IMG/M metagenome (GOLD analysis project Ga0265298, IMG submission 193486) | Bovine rumen microbial communities from tropical cattle in Woodstock, Queensland, Australia - Gonzalo_01 | ecosystem: Host-associated > Mammals > Digestive system > Stomach > Rumen ...
TACGCCAGCCTCTTGGATTGTATTATAATATTCTTCATACTTATAAAACTCTTATGTTAACAAATATGCTGCAAATATAGTTACATTTTTCTATATCTCAAAATTATTATTTGAAAAAGTGCTCACCAGAACCGTCCCCGTGAGCTTGCCGTCTCAGTCTTATTTCCCGTCTCGTTTTGCGCCTTGTTGTCCGGCACCGTTTCGTCGCCGCTGCTACAACCGACTACTGCCGCCAACAGCAACATTCCTGAAAATAACTTTACGTGTTTCATCTATCTGTTTTTGAGAGTTGCAAAGATATCTCTTTTTTTAAAGCCAGAAAACACAATTAACATTTTTAACGAAGGGGATAAATATTTCTAAGTGCTCACCGGAACCGTCCCCGTGATCTTAAAACCTGTCCCTATGATTCCCGATTCTCCTGATCTATCGAGGACTGTCCTGCAAGTCTAAGTGCTTAATATAATTTGCATATATAATAATACCATTATTACTTTGTACATTTGTGACAAGATAGCATGGAATATTTTGCTGATTATTTGAACTCTTAACAAATACCACATATTGCGTGTTAGGTATACCATGAATAATTTCCATATATTCTTGTCCTCCAATCTGCAAGGTTACATTATCTTTTTCATAACCTTCTGCGACAAAACATGCCAAGTCCATGAAGGGATTATTTTCAGTAAGAGAATTATATTCAACATTTGATATTTTTATTTTATTTCTTTCATATTCTTCAATTTTAATTTTTGTTTGTCTCAATAAATATTTATGAATTATACATTTGCCGTTCGATTCAGCTAATACCAAACTGTCATCCATAATCTCAAAATAGAATGATTTATTATCGATACTATCATTACATGTCACACGTATGGAATTATTAGACTCTTGTTGCCAAACAAAAGGAATCCTCTTACCATTGCAATAATCTATGGTCCCCTTCCCATTATAGAGAAAAGTAACAAATGGCGGAACATTCGACACCTCTTTAGAAACAAGGTTGTATTTTTTTTGTTTGTTAATGAAGTATACAGAGCTTTCCTCTAATTGCCAACAACCTAAAATATTTGTTATACCACATAAGAGATAAGTAACAAACATATTACTGCATATGATTTGGTTCATCCTTTCTTTCTTTTTCGTTAGTTTCTCTTCTAATTATATTCTCAATCTTTACTGCATTTACGACTTTCCCATTCTTTTTTTTGTTAAGCCTAGGTTCTGCATGTCCAGCTATTTCATGAGCAAGAATGTATTCAGGTTTGTCAGATATACTGTTTCCGTCTTTGTCAACTAGTTTATTATAAGACTTTCCTGAAATTACTACAACTATTTTGCCATCATAATACTCTTTTGTTGTTCCTTCACCTTTTTGAGAGATGTCCTGTTTTTTATTTCTCTCGTCAATATAATAGTCATCAACATATATATTAATAGTATTTTTATTGTTATCAATTGCTCTTACTAAAGATTCTGTATATGTTTTGGAGAAACTTTTAGTATTTGATGATTTTGCTAAAAAAAGATATCCTTTTTTATCGACTGCAAACGTCCCCTGAGCTAATTTGTTGATATAATTGAGTACTTGTTTTTGGTCCCTCTTATATATTCGGATTTTATTCCCATCAGGATCAATATACTTCACAGGATTATTTGCACAATACACATACGGACTTATGCTATAGTACTTTTCGCAGAGCGGGTCCATCCTGTCCCATCGTCCGAGTATCGAGTAATACTGTCGTGCGCCGTAGTCATAGGTGTCCAGCCCGTGCATCCTGTCCAGTTCCTTGCCGTTGTACTTGTAGGGCTGGCAGTCAGGATTGGACGATGTGGAAGACTCAACGAAGGGCGCACCGGAGGGGTAGTAGTTCGTCACCTGCTTCACACCGGCCCTCATAGTCGTCACCTCGCGGTTGTTGCCCAGGTGGTCCTTGTTGTAGTAGAAGAATGTGAAGCTGCTGGACGTGCTGCCCCCATTGGTCACCTGCGCATAGCCGCCGTCAAACAGGATCTTGTCTATCGCGCCGTTCTTCACGACAAGGCTTCCGCCAAGGAAATAGTCGGTGGAGTCTCTGTACATAACCTGTGAAAGGTTCAGGCCTGTTGGCTGCACGCCAAACGGCCTCGTGATGTTCGGCCATGCCGTATAGTGTACCACCTTGAGCTTCTCCCCGGCAGCGCTGTAGACATACTTCGTCGCATTGCCGTTGGTGAAGTATATCCAGCTGGGGTTGCTGTTGCCGTCGTAGGTGACGTAGGCGATCCCGCGGCTCATGTCGGCTACCAGCGAGCCGTTGCTGTCGTACATGTACTGCGAGCCGTTGGCCCTTTTGTACTCGAACGTCCCCGTCGCGTCATAGTCGGCGGCTGTCTCAGTCACACCCGTCAGCCGGTTGCCGTCATATGTAAGTGTGAGGTCGTCCATCAGGCCGCCGCTGTTAGGCGTATAGCCGTTGCGGATAACCCTCGTGACGTTTCCATGGGCATCATAGCCCAGGGCCTCATCGTATTTTGTAACTCCTGGTGTCAGGGCATCACCGACACCATACACGGACTGCGTCAGCCTGTTGGCATCGTCGTATGAGAACTTGTAGCCACGTATTGACGACAAGGCCTTGTCCTGCCATTTCACGCTGCTGATGTTGCCGTTGTAGCACGGCGTACCAAGTCCGTCGGCGTAGAACAGCTCTTCCGTGAAGTCCTTGGTGGCAATGCTCTTCAGCCATCCATGCAGGTCGTATGCATAGCTGACATCCAAGCTCGCGCTTATCATGGACGGACGAGCGACTATCGTCAGCCGGCCCAGGGCGTCGTACTCATAGCCGAACGTTAGCGTCTTTGCCTGCTGGCCGTGAGCAACGGAGAGCGTACGGGAACTCGTCCTGTCGGCATCGTCGTATGCGTAGGTATAGCCCACCTCAGCCGTGCCCGTTCCTGCCGTAACATGCTGTATACTCACGTTCAGCGGCTTTCCCGTGTACGAGTAAGAGGTACACGTCATGTCCGTACCCCCGAAGTGGTTCGTCGCCTTCACCTGTGCGACGTTGTAGCGGGAGTCGTAGTACATGGCGGAATACAGATAGCCCGTCACGCTGCCATTGCTGATGATGGCCGTGGCACTGCCTGTCTGCAGGCCATGGCCAAGGGTATTGTCGATGGGGAATCCTGAGACGGCGGATGCCGTCAGGGAAGAGGGTACGCCGTGGTGTCCGATGAATGTATGGTCGTCATAGTAGGCGGCGGTGTACAGCGTCTGCTGGGAAAGCGTGAGGTTCTGTACGGCATATCCGCCTGTCGCAGCGGTGTTTCCGTCATACTCGGCATATACAAACGTCGAGTGCAGCGGCTCGGCGGTATAGGAGATGCTGTTGTGGCAGATGCCGCTGATGCAGGGCCTCCCGAACCTGTCGGGGATGCTGTACGCCCACTCGCCCCGCTGCCGCTGGTTGCCGTCCTGCGTCAGGATGCAGGCTCCCGTCCTGTCGTAGACATAGTAGACGGGATCGCAGCCCGGCAGCTTCTTGTAGATGCAGCGGCGCTGGCTGTCGTAGCGGTAGATGTACGCATACTTCTGCATCATCGCGTCATTGTCAGGGATGAATTCCGAGTCATATCCGTAGTATGATATGAGATACTCCGAGAGGATGGGCGGGATGACGTGCGTGACGTCACCCTTCGCATCGTACATGTAATAGGTCTTGCCCTGGCTCGTCTCGCTGATCATCAGCCTGCCGTCCAGGTCGGTGTACTCGGCGGTCCAGCAGCTGTCCTCGTCCGTGGTGAGGGTACAGAGGAACTTCGCCGTATTCGCCGTTACGTACAGGAGTCCGTCAGCCGGGGAGTACATGCCGGCACCGACGTATTCGCTGTAGGCAACCCTTACCTTCCTGTCGTTGTTCTGCCACTGGGCACCGGCCTTGTACTGCGCGGAGGGCTGCAATGGCAGGAAGCCGTCATACTCCGTGCGGGAGAAGGGGGCGCTGTCGGAATCGTACTGCGACTGGGCCAGGGAGGCTACCGCGCTGCCGCTGACATAGCCGCTGCCGGAGGTGGCGACGGGCAGCCACGTCCTCGTCCTGCGGCTGTAGTCGTCATACTCATGACGGACGACCACGCTGGGCAGCGAGGAACCAGTGTAGGACAGTATCTCCTCCACGACGTCGCCCAGACCATTGTCATATACGCGCTGCTCAACCTTCCTGGTACCGTCCGACAGCAGCCTCGTCCGTGACGCAATGCTGCTGCCCTCCGAGGTCTGGGCCTCGGCGGGAGCGATGGACACTGCCATCAGTAGAGACAGGATGATATGTCGTAGTCTCATAGGAGCATTGCTGCTGTTAAGAACCTGCGCAAAGATACGAACTTTTTCTGACATGACAACATTTTCCTGCAAATTTTTGTAACTGGATTGTAATTCTATACTTTTCATAACGACGGGTTCAAATAGTTGTATTCATATTCATGCAAAATCTCAGGGTCTGACACACCGTTGACCCGTCTCTTTTCGAACTTCATTCTTCCGAGTCCATCATAGTCATAAAGAATGGTTTGTCCATTGGCATCCGTAGAGGAGGACACACCGATCAGCGGGAGATAATCCCATGTCTGGACCTGAACGTTGGACAGTGCTGATTTTATGGAGGCGTAACGCGTCCACGACGGTGCTGTCGAGGGCAGTTGCGAAACAACACCCTGTACCTGTGTCCATGTAGCGTTCTTAACCATTGCCGTCAGATACCTGCCGTATGTATCCCAAAGGAATGCACTGTGTATTCCCGTTTTCAGATCCACAATCTCTTTCGGATTCCCGTATGAATCATACGATAAGACCTGAATGCTTTCCTCATAATGGTTCCCATACCACTCATATAGCTTGGAGGGCAGGATGTTATTGCCAAAGAAGGCATAGTCAATCTTGCTACCAGTAATTTGGGATGACTCCGGAATTGTTATGGATGTCTCGGAGGACAGCAAGGATGCCAGCATGTTCCTTGACTTCATTGCCATTATGACGGAATTGGAGCTCATATCCTCTCCTGCGAAGGAATTAACATCATGCTTGTCACAGCCTCCGGAAAAGTCATCACGTATCCTATAATAAAGATCTGTATAGTCCCTTCCCTTCAAGACACCTGAATATAGATAGGAGAATGCTTCCTCCTGAACGTTATCAGCAGTACGTGTCCCGTTCTGGCGTAAAGTCGTAGTAGTCTTATGGGTCATCGTGGACCTCCCCTGACATTGGCCGTTTCCTCTATAGAAGCTGCTGAGAGTGTAACCTGCCAACCATTGTCCGTTTCCTAACGTATTGACATGATTGGAGCGATACTCTCTTGATCGATAGCTGTTGAACACATTACCGCTTTTTGTGATCTTTTCCGTATTATATTCATACTCTTCCTCAGATACGAGGCTCCATGTGTCATTACTGGCATTATAGGAGTAGTCAGACTTGGACTGGAGCTGATGTCTCAATGCGGCTTTATCATGGTCGGAGATTATCCCGGGAGCGTCACTCATGGCATCATAGCATATACGCTCAAAATATGCGGTATCGGGCAAGGATGTCTGATTGAAGGATGACTGATAGTATGTCTGTGGGTTGTGGTCATACCTGTAAATGTTATACTTATAGACTGTCTTGCTCTGGCGCTTGGCAGGTATGTCAGGATCTCCATGATAGACGGTAATCTCAGGATATACTACAGGACGTCTGCCACCAAGAAGCGACTGGAAGGTGTTGGCGGAGAAATCGGCATCCCACCAGGTAGCACTGCCCTGAACGTTGTACATGTACCGAAGCTCATCACTTGGCATTCCCAAGGTCATCTTCTGGAATTGACGGGATCCGTTAAAGGAGGCGTGGCCTGGCATATAATAGCTGAAAGTCATGAAGGTGAGCAGGTTGGGATCAACGACAGCCTCTCCGCATCCGATGTGGTCCTTGGGGTTATATGTGGCGGGTAGCGGCAGCGGAAAATGCCGCTGGTTGATATCTCCGTATGTGAATCCGTATCTGTAATAGTGGTCACTGGCGACTGTCCCATCAGCCTTTTTGTTAACGATGGATTTGATCCTGAAGCCACCGCCTTCGACGATACGCTGATTTCGTCTGTCAAGGACGAAGTCGCCATTTGCCGCTGATGCGGTAGGAAAACGGTGGTTTTCCCAAGTAAATAACGTACATCCACCGTTAGGATAGGTAATGGAACTCAATACACCATGGTATTCCGGTGATGACGCCTGGCGTGTGTCGCCGCTGGTTGTGGATTGCAGCTTGAGCTTATAGTAATAATACGGATCGCCATCATTGTTGTCAAGAACTTGTGCGTAATTATATACCGCAAGCTGCTGGATCAGTTCACTTTTATTTAAATAGGCAGGCCCATATTCCTCACAGTTAAAATACATATTGAAGTTACCAAGGTCCTTGTTGCCATTAGAATAACAGATATTGCCCCAATAGTCCGTGTATTTTACAAGATTGTTGTTGTTCTGGCTCTGGTTCAGGTATGTGAAGCCATAAGCAAGTTTGTCCGTATTGTTCTGTCCGCTGATGACAAGCGACGTAAGGAATGACCCGAACTGTGAAGAGCCATTCATATTGAGGGTGAATCTCTTGATGGTCGTGTTATTGTCGGTTACGACGATTTCACTCATATGTCTGCCATCTTGTGTGTAGTTTAAACTGACTACCGTCGGACCATAGCTGATGCTTTTGAGGAACCTCATCCTATACCTCGGACATTGTGACTGGAGGGTCTTATAGACTTCAAGACGCTTCAGGGTTTCGTCTTCATGCAAATTGGACATCAAGCGACTGACTCTTAGTGTGGGTTCGTCGATGCCGTTCTGTGTGTAAATCTCCACCTCGCTATTGTATTGATAGGTAATAGTACCCTTTGCTGGTATGTCAATGCTACTTAGCAGCCATGTTACATTCCTAAGTGCATTGACATCATTGTCGTAGCCATTGGTCGACTTGTCTGCAATGGTGAAATGATATATCACTCCGCTTTCGTCAGTCACCGTGAAGGCGTCTATAGAATTGTTGCTATAACTGCAGATAATCCGCACTTGACTGTCTGATGACATCAGATGGTAATACATGGTAGTGTCTGCGTCAATCTTGTACATAAAAAACGGAATGGTTCTGCCCGACGGCAATACTATGTTATAGCTGTCATATTGATAGTTCAGCTGGTCAAGCACGTTTTTATAGTTCACATACATCATTGGTGTTCCGGAATTCTCTTGAAAAGGATCCAGGGTAAATTGAGAGGAGAAGTTATAGGACACGTATTCATCGGCTCTGTCCTTGATAGTTCTGGAAACACAGGAATTGCCTGAGAGCGTCCATCCCAGCCCAGTGACATCGTAGTTATAGCCAGGCTTCATCGGTGAAGCCTCGTATTGTAGGGACAATGGTATCTTGTATCCATGATGGTCTATCTCAAAGAGCGGGATGCTGATGTCCGGCATACCGTAGTTGTTGTTTACCTGATAGTCACCAAGACGGTTGAAGGCAGCTGCCTGAGGACTTGGTGGGGTGTCCGGTATGATTCCGCTCGTGACATTCTGGGCTGTCATCTGTATGCCTGACAACAGCAAGGCTGTCAGAGCAATGGTTTTCCTTAAAGGTTCTATCTTAATCTTCATAGTGTTACTTTCTCGCTGTAAACTTTTCCATTGACGTTAATATTGAGAATATACATCCCAGGGGGCAGGCTGTTACAGTCTATCTGTGCAGAATATCCCTGTCCGGCAGTTTGCTTCCACAGCATTCTTTTATATAACATTCCCATGTGGTTGGCAACCAAAGTCGCGATAGTCGCGTCCTCGTCAAGGTCATAATTTATCCAGATTACCTTTCCTTGAGTCTCAACTTTGTAATGGATGATGTCCGGAGCCTGCTGTCTTTCATCGGACAAGTCCTCTTGTTCGTCCGTCTCATCCTCATCCTCGGGGGTGATGTAATAGGCAGTCTGATCCTCCGGCAGATTGCAGTACGCATATCTGGTTGTGCCAATCGCAGCCTTATTTAGATACGTGGTGCTTGTCACAGTCTCAATAATAGGATAATGGGATGTGGGCAGGTACCACTCATAGCGCTCGTCGATGACCTGCGTAAGCCTGGCGGTGTCAAGGGCGGCCGAATCGAGGTCCATGCAGACGGAATAAGAGTCGACGATGTGTACTCTCTTCACATTCCTGACCGTGTTGTTCTCCGCAAGCACAATAGACCCTTCGGCATCCACTTTAACTGTCGTTACGCCGACCTCACGGAACGGATGGTCGCCGCAATACATCCCCTCACATCGGAAAGGCATGCTGACTGAGACGCCATATTTAAGAGGGAATATCCTGGAAACTTTCTCTATGGTATAATCTCGCTTCTCTAAGGATGACTCTCTGCCAAAGAGAATGAGTGTGTCGGAAGACGTGCGATAGTAGGAGAGCCTACCAGGCTCGCTGACGGTCAACACTCCAGTACTGTCCTTCATAAACATCACCTGCGACGAACCCCTGGAATAGAGTTTTTCCGAAAAGTCCCATACTCTGTCCCTTCCCTCTTTGCCCGGGGAGAAATAACGGATTGCATGTTTCTGCAAGCTGTCCGTTGAGGACGGTTCCATGTCAAACAGACTCACCTGGCCAAAGCCAGGGATCGCCCATAGTAGCAATGCCTGTAAAGGGACTATGCTGAAGCGTCTCATTATCCTTATCAACATACGTTTCTTTTCGTCCGCATTATTCATAGCTTGTTTTTAATTGTTTGGTGAATGAGGATGCGCCAATACTGGCACACCCTCAAAGGTTAAAATGATAAGTTTACAGATTTATCCAGCCCGTGAACAGCCAGTTACCCATAACAAGTTCGACTTCGTAGTCGCCAGAAAGAGTTGACGGCAGCACAACCTGCGTCTGAGCAGAGTAGACCGTCGTAGTAAACACCACATCACCATCCTCATCCTTAATATTAAGAATGTAGTCAGGGTGATTAGCCTCAAAGAACAGAGTGTAGTCCTCAATGTACACCGTGGGAGGAGTGATGGGATTCTTCTTGATGGGATGATACGTACCAGTTGGGTCTATAATACTCGCTTCAAGAGGTATTATACCACAAACACGTAGAACAGAAGCAGAACTAATAAGTGCTGCCATAAAAAGACTGATTAATAAGAAAACTTTTTTCATAATAACTTTTGTTTATTTAAATCTTTGCAAAAGTATGGAGAAAAAAGATATTAAACAAAGGACTTCTGGTTTTAAAGTTCATCAAAACTTAGCAAATGAATGATTATACCATTCGCATTTAATTGAAGGACAAAGGGTTGCAGATTGTTTAAATCAAAATAAATCAAGCGTGCTTAATGGCACGAAGGAGATTGATTTTAAGTGAATGTGCATCCTTCTTTCCAAAGAGTTTTAAGTTCGCTCTTGACTTTGCAGTGGATAGTGCTGCTGAGGATGTTTCTGACATATTGACAATGACGCTTTCTGGATAACCTAAGAGAAGAAGAATGCAAGTATGTAGTTCTAGAGGCGATAACTTTCTGTTATTGCTTATGAACTCAAAGAGTGCTGGCATATCTTTGTTGAACTGCGATACCAATAACCTCCACTCTGCGGGTGTTGGTATTGGCTTTTCTGATTTGCCCGTTGTTTTGTTAGCAAAAACATGAGCTATCTTACTATTAGAGAATGATTCTAAATTGTCTGTTTTGTCTAAGAATCCATTCCCCAAACGCAGATTTTCTATTATATGCGTAAGTTCCTTTTCTTTCTTTTCTTTCTCTGCAATCAAGCCTTCGTAATCTTTTGCTTTCAATTTTCTCAGTTCTGACTGAACTTTGTTTTGTTCTATTTCGGCATTGTGCAAGGAAACTTCCAGTTGTCTGATTTCTTCTTTTTTCCTCTTTTTGTATTGGCGATAGAAATAGAGTATTACTAAGAAGACGATAATAGAGGAGAAAACAGTTATGCCTAATATAAAACGTGCAGTCCTTGCCTTTTCTGCTTCTTGATTTGCTCTTTTCTCACTCTTGTTATAATTGTATAGGGACGACATCTGATGGATGACATCAGTTTGCATTTGGTTATGTATTGAGTCTAAAGCAGCTTCGTTTTGGAAAGAGTATTTAATGAGTGAATCAATATTGCGCTTCTTGCGATATACAGAGAGCAACCCTTTATAAGCATCAGAGGGAAAACCACTACGTATAGCCTTTTTGAAATAATACTCTGCGCTATCAATATTGTTGGTTGCTAATTCATAGAAACCTTTCGTGTTATAGTATTCTTCCCTGCCTTTTACAATGTTTCCGCCTTTGTCAAAAAGTCCAGACTCATGTTCAAATATATCTATTGCTTGTTTAGCTTTCTCAAATTCATTACGTTCTGTATAAATGTAAATGGCTGGGCCAACTGAACCTGCAGCTTCTTTAGTATGACCAAGTTGTTTTAGTTGGCGATAAGTGTCGTTGATAATGCTTAACACTGAATCCTTTTCATTTAATAAATAATAAGGTCGTAATAATTGACCTTTGGAAATAATGTAGTCTAAGCTGTCACCTATATGCTGGATGTATTTTATATAATATTGTAAAGCCCAGATTTCATCTTGAGGTAAGTTTTGCTGATGGAAGAGTATTGACATCTGACCATAGGTTGCCATAAGAGTATAATAGTCGCAGGAGGCGGAGGTGGTATCGGCGTGGTCGATGGCGTGCTGGTAGCTTTCGAGGGCCATGGGGGCGTCGCCCTTCTCGTGGTAGGCGCGGCCGAGGAGATAGTGGGCCAGCAGCTGGTCGTTATGGATGGAGTCGGACGAGAGGAGGGTGAAAAAGGCTTTGGCCTCTTTGTCGAAGTAGTCGACATAGGGGCGGACATCGTCGGGAGTGAAGGGCTGGTCGGTGCGGTTGAGCAC
>Ga0265298_10010518_pt1 | contig 10942 bp, 11 predicted proteins | sample AusTroGonzalo_MG_3_FD_193486 | JGI IMG/M metagenome (GOLD analysis project Ga0265298, IMG submission 193486) | Bovine rumen microbial communities from tropical cattle in Woodstock, Queensland, Australia - Gonzalo_01 | ecosystem: Host-associated > Mammals > Digestive system > Stomach > Rumen ...
GACAAAAATGTGCGTATTGATACTGAACCACCGTGGAGCCCATCCGATGGAGCCCGTCTCCTGATGCTGCTTGAGTACGGCAAAACCGTAGGACAGGAACAATGCTTCGATGATGATGAACAGCGGGAGGCTGACGAATGTCAGTTCTGGATGAGTAATCATGAGGGTTCCAGCGATACTGGTAATGACGGCATAGACGATGGCAGCCACCCATGAATAACGGAATATGCGTTTGAAATTAGATGTGTAAAGACGGTACCCGCTACTAATGCAAGCGCGGACACTGCGGTCTTTTTGGAGGATATCTTCTTGCTCTTTTTCCATGAGAATGTTGTTTTTTGTGTGCAAAGTTACGAAAAAATTTTGTGTTTGCGCATTTTTTATTAACTTTGCACCGTAAAAGGTCAAAAAAATGAAGTTATTGCATTGGGGATTCATCGGTTGCGGTGAAGTGACAGAGAAAAAAAGTGGTCCGGCCTTCAGTGAAGTAGAGGGATCGGATGTGGTGGCAGTGATGAGCCGAACCGAGCGTCGTGCCCGCACTTTTGCTGTCACTCGCGGTATCCGAAAATGGTACACCGATGCCCAGGAACTGATCGATGACCCCGATGTGAACGTCATCTATGTGGCTACCCCTCCATCCAGTCATGCCACCTATGCCATCATGGCGATGAAGGCTGGAAAGCCGGTCTATGTGGAGAAACCATTGGCGGCCAGCTACGATGACTGTGCCCGAATCAATCGTATCTCCGAGCAGACGGGCATCCCGTGCTTCGTGGCCTACTATCGTCGCTATCTGCCTTACTTCCAAAAGGTTAAGGATATCGTCAGTAGCGGTAAGATCGGCCAGATACTGAATGCGCAGATACGCTATACAGAGCCTTTGCGTGCGGCAGATGCTGAGGCCATTCGTAATCATACGCCCCTTCCGTGGAGACTTCAGCCAGAGATAGCTGGAGGTGGTTATTTCTACGATATGGCGCCCCATCAGTTGGATTTGCTGCAAGATATGTTTGGTGTGATCCTCGAGGCTCGCGGCATTCATGCCAATCGTGGCGGCTATTATGATGCCGAGGACTCTGTGAGTGCCTGTTTCCGTTTTGAGAATGGTGTGCCTGGCAGCGGCTCGTGGTGTTATGTGGCCCATGAGAGTGCCCGAGAGGACTGTATCGAGATTATCGGCACGAAGGGGCAGGTTAGCTTCTCCGTGTTCGACTATAACCCCATCCGCCTTCAAACCAGCGAAGGTGATGAGAATATCACGGTTCCCAACCCACCTTATGTACAGTACCCGCTGATCAAGAATGTGATTGAGCATCTGCAGGGCTTGTCGGTTTGTACGTGTACCAGTGTCTCGGCCACACCGGTGAATTGGGCTATGGATAGAATCTTGGGAAAATTCTGAAATGAGAAGAAAAGGAAGATACAAGAAGATAAAAGAAGATAGCTGCTTTCAGCAGCGGAAGATAGAGGACAAATCTCTGTCGGTAGATGTTGTATGGCCGAAACTATTGTCTTTTATCTTCTTCTGTCTTCTTCTATCTCCCTATATCTCCTCCAAGACAACAACCCAACGTCCTGTCTATGTGCCGACCGACAGCATCACTATATGCCGTCTGCTTAGTGAGGCCCGTCAACAGCCACGCACCACTAACTTTCCACTTTTCTTTGCACGTCAGTTCATCGGCAGACCCTACGTGGCCCATACCCTCGAGAAAGACGGCGATGAACGGCTGGTGGTAAACACCCGACAGTTGGATTGTACGACATTAGTTGAGACGGTCACTACTTTAACCCTTTGCGCCTATGCTGGTGAACAAACCTTTGCTGCTTTCAGAAAAAGACTCCAGCGGATGCGCTATCACGATGGGGTCATTGATCGCTATCCCTCTCGCATCCATTATTTTACTGAATGGATCGTTTCAAATGCCAAGGCGGGCATCGTGAGCGAGATACAAACGCCCAATCCGCCATTTACGTCTGTTCAGACTGTTAGCGTCAACTATATGAGCCAGCATCCCCAGAGCTATCAGGCACTGAAAGCACATCCTGAATATGTGCCTGAGATCCGTCGGATGGAGCAACGCATCACCGGCATGAAGTTCCGATACATTCCCAAGGCGAAGGTTCGTAATACCAAAGTCATGCGTGAGGCTATCCACGATGGTGACATCATCGCCATCACCTGTAAGAAGGCCGGACTCGATATTGCTCATCTGGGTTTTGCCGTGTGGAAGAAGGACGGCCTGCATCTTCTGAACGCCTCGCAGCTGCACAAGAAGGTGGTTGAGGAGCCCATGACGCTCTATGAGTATCTTCAGAAGCATCCCTCGCATACGGGCATCAGAATTATCAGAATCAATCAATAAAAACTAACCAGATATGAAAATGGAATTACCTGATTTTATGAATTATGCCAGCAAGTTCTCTCAATCAGAATTTGCCGAAAAGATCTCACGTATTGCCAAACGCGCTGGCTCGAAGCTCGTCTATGCTGCACTGATCTTGTATTACACACTCCAGAGCGACAAGGTGAGCAAGGCCGACAAAGCCATCATCATCGGTGCCCTTGGATATATGATCAGTCCTATCGATGTGATCCCCGATGCCATCCCCATTGCAGGACTCACCGATGACCTCGCTGTGCTGCTCTACGTGCTGAAGAAGGTGTGGACTGGTATCGATCCCGAAATCATTGCCCAGGCTCGCGAGAAGTTGTCGAAGTGGTTTGATGAGGAGGAGATCAATGATATCCAGAATCTTTTTGATTCCGAGGAATAAACATGTGGCAGACGTGGGCTGTAGCAGCGGTTCTTGTCGGGGCGGTTGGCTATGCGATTTGGCGCGTATATCTGGCTCTGACAGATGAACCTGAAGCCTGCAAAGGTTGTGCATTGGCGAAAAATTGCAAGAAGAAGCGAAAAAATCGCGAAAACATTTGGCAGTGTCGAAAATAATGACTACCTTTGCACCCGCATTTGCAGAAAAGGTGCCTTGGATGAGTGGCTTAGTCAACGGTCTGCAAAACCGTCTACGGCGGTTCGAATCCGCCAGGCACCTCCCAAAAAGAAAGCTGAAGGAAATCATTTCCCTCAGCTTTTTCTATTATAGCTTTGTGAGTTTTCTCAGCAGCACCTTGTTCACCCGCTGTATCCGCCTACCACGTTTCTCAATGTCCTCGCGTACATTATTTATATTATTAAAGAAGTCGCTGAAGGCATTGAGCAGGAAGTTGGGCTGGCCCAAATCCTCAGTCATATTGGGGTCGGTGAGTATGCGGATGCCACTGGGTTTGATCTCCACGTCGATCTCTTTACCGGTCATGATGGGGTCACCGTCGTAGTGGATGGCTCCGGGTTGCTTACGGCGGATATGGAGATGTTTGGTTCGGAAGGTCTTGATCTTCGAGTTGTTGCCGAGGGTTTTCATGAAGAGGTCTGCGGCTATCTGTGGGGCTTCGAGGGCATCGAAGGGCTCCATGATAATCACGTCCATCTCACCGTCTTTCATCGTTGCACCAGGGGCGATGTAGGCATTGTTGCCATATTGCGAGGCATTGGCACAGGCGATGAGGAACGCCTTATAACGGTGTGCCCCGTCATCGGCCTCCACCTCATAGGTCTCGGGCTGATACTTCAGGCCTTCTTTCAACACATTCTCCACATAGGTGATCGGACCTCGTTTGCCACTCTCGGCGAACTTCAGCGAGATAAACGCATCGAAGCCCATGCCGCAGGTACAGAAGAAGGGTAGGTCGTTGATGATGCCGTAGTCGAATGTCTCGATGTTGCAGGCATTGATCACCGCGATGGCTTTCTTCACGTCCATCGGCAGGCAGAGATGCCGCGCCAGTCCATTACCCGATCCACAGGGGATGATGGCCAACGCGGTATCAGTATGTGTCAGCGAGCGCGCCACCTCGTTCACAGTACCGTCACCACCCACGGCGACCACCACATCGATAGCTTTCCCGGCGCAGGCCTTGGCAATTTCTGCCGCGTGGCCAGCATACTCTGTCATCCGGATCTCGCTGTCGTAGAGCTCATGGTCGAGAAGGCTCTCGATGAGTTCCGGAATCTCATCCTTCGACTGTGTGCCCGAGATGGGATTGATGATGAATGTGATGCGTCTCTTCTTCATATTCTCCATGCAAAATTACGAAAAAACACCTCACCAACCAACTAATTATGCAAGAAAAATAGAAAAATAGTACTTTTATTAAGAAAAACTTGCACGAATTGATAAAAATTGTGTAACTTTGCACCCGAAATTTAGCAGAACAACGAAATTACCTCATATAAATGGGACAATTACAAGAGAAATATAAGCACTATCGTGAGCCTCAAAAGTTCATGGAAGCTGATGTCTATCCTTACTTTCGCGCGATAGAAGGTAAGCAGGGAACGGAAGTTGAAATGGGTGGCCACAAGGTGCTGATGTTCGGCTCAAACGCCTATACGGGACTGACGGGTGATCAGCGCATCATCAATGCCGCCAAGGCAGCCCTCGACAAGTATGGTTCGGGATGTGCCGGTAGCCGATTCCTCAATGGAACGCTCGATCTCCATGTGCAGTTGGAGAAGGAGATATCCGAGTTCATCGGCAAGGATGACTGCCTCTGCTTCTCTACGGGCTTCTCTGTGAATCAGGGCGTTCTTGCTATGGTGGTTGGAAAGGATGACTACATCATCTGCGACGACCGCGACCACGCATCTATCGTTGATGGTCGACGTCTGTCATTCGCCAAGCAGCTGCACTATAAGCACAACGATATGGAAGACCTGGAGCGTGTGCTTCAGAAGCTGCCCCAGGAGGCCATCAAGCTCATCGTTGTCGACGGCGTGTTCTCTATGGAGGGTGACCTCGCCAAACTGCCTGAGATCGTTGAGCTGAAGCATAAGTACAATTGTTCCATCATGGTCGACGAGGCCCACGGCATCGGAGTCTTCGGTCGTCAGGGTAGGGGCGTGTGCGACCATTTTGGTCTCACCGACGAGGTGGATCTCATCATGGGCACATTCTCCAAGTCGCTCGCATCCATCGGCGGTTTTATCGCCTCCGACTGGGACACGATAAATTTCCTGCGCCATACCTGCCGCACCTATATCTTCTCTGCCTCAAACACTCCCGCAGCTACTGCTGCCGCTATGGAAGCCCTGCACATCATTCAGCAGGAACCTGAGCGCATCGAGGCGCTGTGGAATGTGACGAACTACGCCCTGAAGCGTTTCCGCGAGGAAGGTTTCGAGATTGGCGACACGGAGAGTCCGATTATCCCGCTCTATGTGCGCGACGTGGAGAAGACATTCCTTGTGACCTCACTCGCCTTCAAGGCTGGTGTGTTCATCAATCCCGTCATTCCGCCCGCATGTGCCCCTCAGGACACGCTGGTGCGCTACGCCTTGATGGCCACACATACGCATGAGCAGGTTGACCGCTCGGTTGTAGCCCTGAAGAAGATTTTCGTAGAACAAGGCATCATTAAGTAATTAAGTAATTAAGAATTAAGAGATAAGTTCGGGGCGTAGCGCAGTTGGTAGCGCACCTGGTTTGGGACCAGGATGTCGCAGGTTCGAGTCCTGTCGCCCCGACTCAGTTATGGCAGGTGCTTTTTTTATTTTTCTTCCCCCTTGCTGCACCTGCAACTCCTCAACTTTTCACGAAACCTTTCGAACGCCATTTTCCTGATCGCCAGCGGCGCATGAGGATAATGCCGCGGATGTTCTCGTCGAGGGCGAAGCCTACCCACATGCCGACAAGACCGAAGCCCAATGGAATACCGATGACATAGCTTAAACCCACAGCGATGGTCCAGTTGAAGATGATGGCGATGACGACGGGGTAGATAGCATCGCCTGTGGCCCGTAGCGTTCCAACGGCAAAGATGTTCGATGTGCGTCCAATCTCCAGGAACCAGTCGACGATGAGCACCCAGACGCCCATGGCGATGATTTCCGGGTTATCGGTGAAGGCGCTGAGGATGCTGTGCCCAGAGATGGCGAGGAGTGCCGAACCTGTGAGTGTGATGACCATCGACCAGCGGAAGAAGTAGTTTCCCAGAACGTAGGCCGCCTGATGCCTTCGTTGTCCGACAAGATGTCCGACAAGAATGTCTCCTCCCTGGGTGATGCTCAGACAGAACAGATACACGAACATGATCATATTGTGGCAATAGGTACGCGTGGCCAGAGCCTCGTTGCTGATCTGGTTGATGAAATACGTGATGACCACCTGTGACAGACAATAGGAGATGTTCTCGCTCATGGCGGGGATGCCGATGTACAGCAGATTCTTCAGTTCCTGCCAGGGCATAGGTCGGAAATAATGCAGTGGGAATCGCGGAATATGCACCTTGAAATGGATCACGCCAAGGAGCAGCATGGCGATGGCCCGGCTGGCTGCAGTAGCGATGGCGGCGCCCTCAACGCCCAACCGCGGACAACCCCAATGGCCGAAGATGAGGGCGTAGTTTCCGAAGATGTTGAGCACATTGACGATACCTGTCACCACCATCGGATAGATGACCTTGTCGGCACTCCGGAGTGATGCCGAGAACGTTAGCGACATGGCCTGGAAGAACGACAAGGCTCCCGTCAGTCGCAGATACACCAGTCCATCGCCCATCAGCTCCGGGCGCAGGCCCATCAGCTGCAATAGTCCTTCGGCATAGAAGAACAGCAATGCACTGACCGTCAGTCCGAGCATCAGGTTCACCGTCAGTGCCATCCCCACCACCTGCACCAGACGTTTCCTCAGTCCGGCACCGATATACTGTGCACAGAGGATGGCGGCACCCATCGAAAAGAACTGGTAGACGAGGAAGACGAGTGAGATGAGTTGGTTGTCGAGTCCCACTGCTGCCACACTGTTGTCGCTGTAGCGGCTCAGCATCACGGTGTCGACGGCCCCCAGCATCATGACGAGAGCCATCTCGATGAACACCGGGATGGTGAGCACCTTCAGTTGGTGTTTCAGGGATGTGTCAGACAAATCTTAAACCGTTTAATGCTTGAGCGACTCTAAGTGGCTTAGGGGTGCCTCCATGATGTTCCAGGAGAGCACGACTCCGTCGAATCCATGACTCATCACGGCCTTCAGCGATTCACCGATGTATTCCGGTGAGGTGGGGGCAACCACTTCGCGGTAGTTGATCTCAATGCCGGGGTACTTGCCGCAGGAATACACCGCCATAGCCTCCAACTGCGAGTGCAAAAAGTTCACATCCATCTTGAAGTCGGGGTATCCTTGAGCGGTGGGAAGAGTTTTCCGAAGCAGATCGTATTCAAAGCCCATGCCGGCAGGAGCAAAGGTCTGGCGATACAGCATGGGTTTGATAAAGTCCGCATGGTCGGCCAGAATAGCATAGTCCTGTCCCACGAAAGGAGTCATGAAAGGCGCATACAAGTCCATACCCACTTCCAACCCACGACTGCGGAGACTGTCGGCGATGGCAGCCACCGATGAGCTGACCACATGACCCTTGGCCTTCAAATAGGCAGCGGCAATCGGATTCTCAAAGCTGAAACCATCGGCAGGTGTGTAGCTATTGACGGAGAAGAAGGCATCGCCCTGAGTCTCATATTCAGACTTGACCGCTTGGATGTTAACGCCTTCCGCAGAGAATCGCTCTGCGCAAATCGGACAACCACAGCCCATCACACCGCTCAATCCGCCCACAAACGACTGGGTGCGGATGCGGTCGAGAAACACACCATCAAAACCACAATCGCTGAACAGCCGGTCGTAGATGGCCACCACGTTAGCGGCATTCTGCGGATCCGACGGGCAGTTGAAACGGAATCCCTCCCCAGCTGCCAGATCGTAGTTGGCCGGTACATGCCCCCACAAATCCACAGCAGGACTGTTCTCGCAAACCTCCTCCGTCTCGGCGAACACCGGCAGCCATAGCAGCATGCGGATGCCTCTGGCGTGCAGATCCTCACCAACCTGACGGTAGATATCCTTGTTCTGGCTCCAACCGATGATGACCTTCTGCACAGGAATCAGACGGCTCACCGTATCAATACGACCGATAATCTGCTCTGCCGTATAGTCCGGCGTATGCCATCCGCCCAGCGATACCTGGACGATGTACCCCGCCTCCTTCTGCTGATTCTGTTCCTGACAGGCCAGCAGCGTCACCACGGTCACCAGCAAAACAATCACTAACTTTTTCATACGTAAATTTTAATCGTCTCACATTGCTGTAGAGACCTATTTTTGTTTATTTTATCTATCTCTTTGAGTATAATGACGAAAGAAAGAATAGCACCTATCGTGTGACAGATGCGGCTATGCATGTAGTCGGCATTTTATGTAAACAGCTAAGGATTTTAAAGTTTCATACACGTGCACGTCATAAGTCACAGTCTTTGCCGCTTAGCTGTTGAGACCAATTTCATGTTCGGGCTATGGATGTCCCAGTAAAAGTCGGCCTTTATCTGTAAACTATTCAGTTGCAATCTTCTTTTCCAGTGCAACGGAGTAACCAAGTTTCTTGAGTTCAGCCATTAAGTATGCCTTCCTCTTTTTCTCTATTTTCTCCTGTTGATACTGAGCACCAAGTTCATGATACCTCGCACCTGTACTTAGGATAAGGTAGGCTGCAACAATTTGCGAGTGAGCGACGGCAATCAGACCTCTTTTCTTTCCTCTGCGGGCAGCAATGCGATGATATCTCTCACTGAAAAATGTATTTTTGGTACGGGTCGCAGCCCATGCTGCCTCTACAATGACAGCCTTTACTTGCTTGTTTCCGTGGGTGATTCTTCCGCTTTTTTTTTGCCTGCGCTCTCATTGTTGCCTGGACAGATGCCAGCCCATGAGGCCAGATGCTTCTCACTGGGGAATTTGCTCATGTCGAAACCAATCTCTGCAACGAGGTCTTCCACAACCTTGTCACTGAATCCGGGTATCTCCTTCAGCAACTCTATCGCATTGTCATACTTGGAAAGGACTTCGCGAATCTTCACTCCCAACTCGTCTATCAAGACTGTAGTCTGGTCAATATCGCGTCGTATCATTTGCAACATATACACGTGATGACTTTCTACAAAGCCTGTGCATGCTTTCAGCAGTTCCTCTGGTGTGGCAGAAAGCTTGCCGTGGTAGATGCTCTCTATATCCTGCAGGGTAATGAACTTGCCCTCACAGAGCCAATCAATCAATTTGGTCGCTGTTGATCCAGATGTGTTACTAACCACGCTCGACAACTTGATATTGCAGTCCTCCAAGATTCGCATGATGCGATTCTTCTCTGAAGACAAATGCTGTATCAGTTTGTTGCGGTAACGTGTCAGATCACGAAGCTGTCGCTGTTCCTTTGGTGGAATATAGCTTGGCTTCAGTAAACCTGCCAACAGAAGCTTGCATATCCACTCGCTGTCCATCTTGTCTGTCTTGTGGCCTGGCACATTCTTGATGTGACGGGCATTCACTATCCAGACATTCGGTATCGCATCTTCAAGCACATGGTACACTGGTTTCCAGTAGACTCCTGTACTCTCCATAGCCACATGGGTAATGCCGTTCTGCAATAGCCATTCTTTCAATTCTGTCAAAGAACTCGTGAAGGTGTCGAATGAACGCGTCTCCTTGCGGATGCCCTCACCCTTGATCGTTGCCACCACCACCTTCAAGTGGACGTCAATGCCACAGCCACGTAGCACTTGACTCGGGAATGAAACTTCTGCCATATGATACACCTTTTTGGTTTCCGCCTACAAAGGTAATATCAGATTAACAATTTTCATCCGCTTTGGCGTCATTTTTTAATTCATGGGCATTTCATTCTAATCTAATTGAATTACGTAAGATTACTATAACCAGATGACAAAGGTAGCGATTATTAGTGGAATAACGTAATTTTTCCATCAACATTTAGGATTGTTTATAAATATGCCTTCAAATCATTACCCACCTCCACCTCAGGCGTTTTCTGACCGAAGGGCTGAAGTAATGAGTTTTTTTTAATTTTTAATCATTTCCTTGGCTTGTTCCTCTGTGACATGGTGTTTTTGGCCACGTCACCCAGCGTATAGCCCAGTTCTTTCATGGTGAGGTAGTCCTCCCAGAGGTCTGCAGCCTCTGGGAAGAATGCCTTCTTCACCTGATCCTTTATAGCCTTGAAAGCCGAATCGTATATCGGATCCCAGTCGGTATAGTCCAGATACCCCGAGCTCAGCAACTCCTCCAAGGTCAGTGTGCAGTCCTTATCCTTGGAGGCAGCATCGCTCAGCGACACGTTGTGTGCGAACCTTTGGTGCTTTATCACCTCCTTAAAGATTTTACCGTCGATGTCACGTACCCTTATGCGATGATCATTGATGTGACGAGCAAGGCTCAGGATGAGTTTGTCAAGTTTAGCCCGTTTTATCCCATTGGTGGTATTCCCGTTCCATTTACTGAAGACCTAGTGGCTTTGTCTGTCGAGGGCATCTGGCAAGGTCTGAAGGTGTTTGAGGATAATGACATAGACACCAGCCTGTTCTCGAAGCGTGATATGAAGAACATGAAACGAACTAAGCGCAAGTTTGGTCGTTGCTTAGGTCATCGTAAGGGCGTTCATGGAGAAGAGCTGCTTGGTTATCTCACTGATATATCTGCCCCACTACAAGTGGGTGCTGGAGAATAAACTTCAGAAGTTAGTCACAGCCATTCGCATTATTTCCAAGAACAAGCCTGTCGTACTGCTCGACTACAATACTACTGTTGAAAGTGTAAAATACCAAATGGGACGGTGTAGCAGTGTAGTAATTATTATGAATATATTTTAAACATGTAGGCGAATTGAAAAGTGGAAATGAAAAAAGGGCAGCTGAAGCCGTCCTTCGTGTTGGTAAAGAATGTTTGCTATCTGGCTGCAACATATTTGTGGAGCGTCTTGCGGACGGCTCCCGGGCCTGCGTAGAGTTCCTTGACCATACCCTCGATCTGTTTGCCG
>Ga0265298_10010519_pt1 | contig 10939 bp, 4 predicted proteins | sample AusTroGonzalo_MG_3_FD_193486 | JGI IMG/M metagenome (GOLD analysis project Ga0265298, IMG submission 193486) | Bovine rumen microbial communities from tropical cattle in Woodstock, Queensland, Australia - Gonzalo_01 | ecosystem: Host-associated > Mammals > Digestive system > Stomach > Rumen ...
TGAATTTTACTTTTTGGCGATTGTAAAATTACTCATTTTCAGTGAGTTGACCAAACATCGAGGCCATTTTTATTCCTATTTTATGTTAAATTATGCAGGTGCGCCATCACTTGCGAAACTTTAGTAAATAATATAGACATGAGACATAAGAACGACATCGCACTGGCCGCTTCGAGCGCCCGTAGTTACGACCGCCACTGGCGGGCTAAGAAACTGTCGTGGACGGCCATCGGCAAGATCAAATACCTCTTCGACGGGGCTGTCGAGTACATGGACGAGGTGACACTGGCCTATACACGTGAGTACTTCAACAAGCTTCGCACAGCCCTCGGCTTCAAGCAGGATTCGGAATTGACCGAACTGATTGAGCAGTCAGAGGCATTCCGTATCGTCCGCGACAAGGAAACCCACCAGATCGTAGCCTTCATGTCGCCACTGGTGAGAGACCGTTTCGTACCTGCGCCCAATCAGGAGATCGAGGAGCCAGCCATCCCATACGACATTTTCTTCTGTAAGGCGAACGCGCTGGCCAATGACAACGACCGCGACAAGATCTCAGAGAACCAGCGACAACACAGGAACGGCATCGACATGCACGTGCTGCTGGCAGGCAACGTCCCCAAGTTCCACATTATCCCCAGCACAGAGGCTCTCAAGCGAATTCAAGACGGGCTGTGGAAAATTTTCAACGATGACGAACTGTGCAGGTTGTATTACGGCGAGTTCCTATATCAGTACGCCCACAAGTACAAGGAGAGCAAGGAAGGGGCGATGAAGGCACTATACATCTACATCAGAAAACATCTCGTCGATCACATGTCCCGCCGCGTAGGCATTGAGAACTGGCCGCAAGAGGCCGTCCTCACCTGGCTCAGGAACATCTTCGCTGCCAAACAGCTCCCGCTTGTCATCACGCAGGCCCACGACCTCTTGATGAAAGAGCTCTACGGCAAAGACCTGCTGCCATCCAAAAAGAAAGTCTTTAAATAGCCGTCGGACAGGGGTGTCAAGTAACTGAGTAAAGTATATACACAAATTAGACAAATAAAAAGAAAATACTATAATTTCTTGGTAGTTTATTTCTTTTTTCGTATCTTTGTCACCGAAATAAAGAGATTAAAATTCATAACGTAGACTATAACTCGTAATGATATGAAGAGAAAACTGCTACCCTTTGTTATGATGGTCTTCGTCACCATTATTCCCACGAAAATGTGGTCACAAGAAGTATATGCTGTATTAACTGATAACGGTAATACACTTACCTTCTACTATGATGAGCAGAAGGAATCCCGCAGTAAAGTGATTGAGATTAATTCTACTCTTATTGAAAATAACGGTGAGTCACCCTATGGCTCAGCTATACAGGCAGTCTTTAGCCCCTCTTTTGCAAACTATCGCCCTACCAGCACAGCATTCTGGTTTATGAATTGCAAACAGCTGACATCCATTACTGGAGTGGAAAACCTTAAAACAGATAAAGTAACAAACATGGAAGGCATGTTCTATGGTTGTTCCAACTTAACAGATCTTGATTTAAGAAGTCTTAAGACCAGTAGTGTGACGAACATGAAAGCCATGTTCTATGGCTGTTCTAGCCTGGAAAAACTTGATTTAAGCCATCTTAATACAAGCAGCGTGACGGACATGACTTACATGTTTTCTGGCTGTTCCAGTTTGGCGAAACTAGATTTAGGCCATCTTAACACGAGCAGTGTGACGAACATGACGTATATGTTTTATAATTGTACTAACCTGACAAGTCTTGATGTAAGCAACTTTAAAACGAGTAATGTTGAAAACTTTTATGGTATGTTCTTTGGATGTACCAGCCTGACTAATCTCGACTTAAGCTATTTTGAGACTAACAAGGCTAGGAGCATGGGCTTTACCTTCGCTCATTGTTCATCCTTGACGACCCTCGACTTGAGCAGTTTCAACACATCCAACGTATTTAATATGGGCTACATATTTGACAACTGCCCCAACCTTAAGACCATCTACGTTGGCAAGGAGTGGACCACCAAAGAAGTCATCGTAAATGCTGGAGCATTATTTAATGGGTGTACATCTCTTGTTGGTGGTTCTGGTACTACTTATATTCCAGACCAAGAAGATGATTACAAATACGCATGTATTGATGGCGGGATGTCTAGCCCCGGTTATCTCACATACAAGCCGAGCATGTATTCTACTGAGATAGAATTGACAGCCAAGGAAGAAAATGGCATAGTGAAATTGCAATTCAATGCGATACCGAACGACAAAGGCTATACTGTCATGCGTTACGATAAAGATGGGGCGGCAGCTATAGTGGCAATATCAAAAGAAAGCATCTTCCCTGCACTGATGGAGTATGTTGATATACCACCCGCAGCAGGCTCCTATTCCTATGTGGTAGCAATGGACTATGATGATGGTATCAGTAATCAGTATTTCATGAAGTTGTCGAACAGTGTGGTTGTCAAGATTTCCGAGATGAAAGTTGTGGGCTATGGCTATATAGCAGGACGGATAGAGTGTGACAAAAATCCCCCTATGACTGGGGTTAAGGTAAAGTTCTCTGATGGTGTCACTGTCCCAGTGCACAGACAGTTATTCATGAGAGCCAAGATCAAGGAAGGCGAACAATTGACAATGACCGTATTAGGAGACGATTCCCACGAGTATGAATCGCCGACGGTCGAAATACAACCAGGATTGAATTTTATGTCACTAAGGGGAACATTGAAGTCCGACTATACGCCTAACGAGAACGAGCATGACTTGCAGATCTACCCCGACCTGGAATTCTACGTAAGGGATAGCAGGCACTTTGTGAAGTTCACACTGTATAATCCCAACGAAAACTATGTATGGGAGGGTTCCATCATAGCTGAACTTGTCCATAAAGACGACATCTCTGTCTTGCAAAAGTGGAGAGGAGAGCGCCCCACTTATCGAGGGGAAGTCACAGACATTGAGATATCAAAAGACCGTCCGATAGAACTGGAGATTTTCATGCGGGGTATGAAGGTACTCAAAGAGTCTGACTTCAAGTTCTATCTCACGTCGAAAGGCAGATGGAAAAGAACTAATATCCAAGAAGAAATAACGGAAAAATCCATCATCTCAACTACAGGCTGGGACATGGCTGGATATGAAGTCAGAATCGACAAAACGGAATCAAACCAATACGCCAACTGGGATGATGAGGCCAAGGACGACTTCAGCTATCTGATAATGGGCCTGAGCAGTCTGACCCCAGGAATGGAAGGAATATTCGGTAACTTCGACAGCTACGAGTATCACGATAAAATGGTGGAGTTTGCCAAGGAATATACAGGCGAAGGTAACGAGTTTCAAGCAGTCAAATCATTATTTGGATATGTACAGGAATGGATAGGCGGAAAGACGGTGCTAGAAACCCTAAACGAGCTTTCTACTCTCCAGATTCTTTTCAATGGCTCTTCAGTAGCCAAGAACATCTTCGTGGAACTTAAGAATATCTTTTTGCCAGAGAAATCTATTTTACAGAAGTTCAGGAAAGATGTCATCGTGAACATTGATGACATCCATAGCGCCAATGCGATGATAGGCAACTTATTGAGTGCATATAATGCCGTTAAAAGCCTTGGATCCAGTGACACATTCCAACAGATTATGACCTGTGCTAGCACGCTTTACGGGCTTACTGCCGCCACTTACGTACCATTGAATAGCATGATGTACACTTATGGGGTAGCTGGGGAAAAGCTGATTAACGCGGCAAAACAATTGCAGCAAGTCATGCACGACGCAGAACTCCCAGACCGCCTGATTGCCAACAACTACCGTTTTAATGCCAAAAATGGTGTACATGAGAGTGGCGATCCAAGTTATAACACTACCTGTGATTTCAAGTTGACTGTCAGAAATACCTGGGGTAACAAGGTGAATTTCAGAAAGGAGAAACGTAACAAACAGATAAAAGACATCACTATCAGTGCATCCAATGACCCTGATAATTTATGGGTAACGACATATAAGTTCGACATGCGATATCTCGATGACGGCATCATGCTGGAAATTAGGCCATCCGATACCCTCTTCCGATGGGGCGTCAAGCCGCTGATAGATGAAGAAGAAGGAGGAGGTTCAAATCTCAGAAAATTCTATATGACCATTTACTGGGCAAACGATCGCATAACAATTATCCCGCTTAATCAGGAAACTAATGGTGTGAAGATTGCGTGTGGCGACCGAGGCCCCAAATTTGATGACGAGAACATGAAGCCATCGCTCTATCACATTACCCTTACCACTGCTTCGGGTATGGATTATATGGCAGATGAAATATATCTAGGATCAAACAAGGACAGAGAATGAAAAAGACAGCAAGTATAGCAGTCCTAATGCTGACTGCAATAGTGGCACAAGCCCAGAAAGTGACATTCTATTCCCCGGAGTTCGAGAATGGCGTCCGTTACCATATCGGCTTGGATGAATCAGATGATGTGCTGCAAACCCATACGGATACCATCACCACCTTGAACCTGTCGGGAATGGAGATTACAGATATCCGCGATGCCGTCTACCTGACAGCTGTAACCAAACTCGACCTCAGTTATAATGGCATTACTGACGTGTCACCTCTACTTTCATTAGAGTCGCTAAAGCTTCTAAATCTATGTAACAACCACTTGGAAGATATCAACATGCTGGCTTTCTTCCAGACAGGAAGCCTGGAGGTCGATGTTTCGGGCAATTACATCAGCGACTTCTCATATTTCTATTCACCCACCGAGTGTGAATTTACTTTCATAGGCATGAATATGCAGTCGAAGAAGGATGCACCCTATTTTGATATGTACCAATTCTATACCAACGTAAACGACGATAATCAGCCCGTCATCATCTATCGTGGCTACATTGACGCAGCGTCTATGCCAAGCTTAGAATTTGGAAATGTCAAAGAGACGGCAGAGCTCGATGGAACAACGCACTGTTTCGAGGTGCCAGGCCAACTGACAGAGGGTACATTGGTAACGATAACCAATGGGAAGGATGTCCAAACCACTTACGTGATGCCCATTGTTAACCACAAGGTTGAAGCCTGTAAGACCATTCAAATTGTTTTGCCCAACTCCTACACAATCTCCTTTGCCACTGCTGAAAAAGGAAAGGTGGATATTGCCGACAACATCATAACATACACTGCAACTGAGGATGCCGCATCCGATGTAGTCAACTTCTGCTACTATGAAAACTCAAATTTAAAGGGGTTCTCGCGCTTTTTTGTGAACCAAAGCAACATGGGCGATGTGAATGGCGACGGCAAGGTGAATACAGACGACATAAAAGTGCTTTGCCAAGCCATCATGGGTGAGAATCCTACAGACTATGTCGAAGGGAATGCCGACCTGACAGGAGATGGACATGTGAATGCTGCAGACCTTGTAAAACTCATCGGAATAGTGAAAAACAATAACGTAAACAACTGAAGATTATGAAGAAACTTTTTCTATTGTTTATCGCAATGATGGTCACAACGGTGATAAATGCCAGAAAAGTGACAGAACAGCAGGCGCTACAGCTAGCGCAACAGTTTATGCCAGATAAGCAATTTGCAGCCCAGCGAATGGGAACCCAAACCCGCAGTGCCGATAGTGACGCGCCATTCTATATCTTCAATGCCGAGAATGGTGGCTTTGTCATCATTTCGGGCGATGACCGCACGTTGCCTGTGCTTGGCTATTCAGACAAGGGGAATATCGACCCAAGCGACATGCCAGAAAACCTGCGTGTCTGGCTTACTGGTTACGCTACGCAGATAACCAATCTTAACGAAGACCACACAACAGTCGACCGCCGCGCTACGACCCGTTCAACTAAAAAAAAGACCGCCATCGCGCCACTCATACAGACACATTGGCATCAAAGAAGTCCATACAACCTACAGTCACCCATGACTGATGGTCGGCACACTGTGGCTGGCTGTGTGGCCATTGCGCTGGCACAGGTAATGTACTACTACCAGTGGCCGGCTGCATCACCAGAGATTCCAGCCTATGCATTCTGTGAATGTAATGGACAGCTGATACAAACGTTATCTGCACTACCCGCAACCATCTTTAAGTGGAGCAAAATGAAACTCAACTATGGCTATGACGATACAGACAACGAGGAAAGCCAGGCTGTTGCCGAATTGATACGCTATGTGGGGCAGGCCAACGAGATGAGCTATGGTCTCAAAGAATCGGCTGCCAATATACATTTAGACGTGATGATGAATACCTTTGGATACAGCAAGAACATGTTTTCTCGTCAACGCAATTATTACACTAATACAGAGTGGGAACAACTTGTTTATGACGAGTTGAGTTTAGATCGACCCGTACTCTATTCGGGAAGTAATTCCAAGGGCCACCAGTTTATCATTGATGGCTACGACGGTATGGCATACTTCCACATCAACTGGGGTTGGAACGGTTACCAGGACGGCTACTTCATCCTCTCTCTGGCCGACAGCGACAATCCTGGAGTGGCCGGTACGGCCAGTGGATTCAAAGACAACCAGTCGGCCATCTTCAACTTCATCCCCAGTTCTGCCAATGAGAAGATGCAACCCACTGTGAATGGTTTCAATATCGACCAGACACCAGAAACAGAATACTCTCAAGCAACAGCAGGTGCCGATTACATCGATGTTGTATTCAGTGGGCAAATAGGGATTCTCTATAACGAAGAACCAACCGAAATCAATGAACTGGAAATAGGCTTCGGACTCTATCAGGAAAACGAGCTCGTGGTATGTCTGGGATTCTCTTCCGTTACCACGGGTTTGAAACAGCAGGAGACGATTCTCAACCAACAGACTGTCAGTTTCGGTGGTAAGCTGGCCAATGGCAAGTATCAGTTGCGACAAATCTATCGGATGAAGGGCTGTGAAACATGGGAGAAAGCCAACCTTTGTGACGATATTGAGTTCTATGTGCAGGTTTCTGAAGGCGTCATGAAGGTGAAAAAGACTCAAAACGACAACCTGAGTTTCCTAGTGAACAGTATCACATTCTCTGACGGGCCCGAGGAACGTAGACCAGTAGATGTTACAATAAACATTACCAACAACGGCGAGGGCAAGCAGCCCACTATCTACATGTGGACTAAATTGGGCGACACCTGGCAGATAGTTGCCAGCAAACAGAGTTTGATAGATCCTGGTATGTCTGGCATTGAGTATATGACCTTTACACCGGAGAAGGCTGGTAAATACGGTATTAAGTTCACAACAGACAGCAACGGCACTGACGTAAAATATGAGACCACGCTCGACGTGGCCGACCTTATGTCTGTTACCATCTCCGGTCTGACCTATGAGTGCAGCATAACTACTGGTACGGCTCGGGTGGTGAAAGCAGAGATTGAAGATCCGTATGATGTCGCCATTCCGGAAACCGTAAAAATCGGTCGCAGATCCTTCACTGTGACAGCCATCGGTGACAGGGTATTCTACCATCATAGTGTATACTATTCAATGTCTATCGTAGATGGGCTTAAGTCTATAACCATACCTAAGACGATTACTACGATAGGGCAGGAAGCCTTCTATGAATGTTTCCTGTCAGAGGTTGTCATCCCTGAGGGTGTAAAAATCATTGGTAAAAATGCTTTTAAGAATTGTTCTTATCTGACCAAAATAGATCTGCCGTCGACGCTGACTAGCATCGGCGATGGTGCCTTCAAGTATTGTAGCAGACTTGAGGCTGTCGTCATCCGAAATCCAAAGCCCTTCGCCATCAGCGACGAAGAGTTACCATCCAAGAGCACGCTCTATGTACCTTTCGGAACAAAGTCGGCCTACGCAGCTACAGAAGGTTGGATGAACTTTCCAAAAATTGAGGAGGGCGAGGTGAAGGAAGGGCAGCTGGGTGACCTCATGTATCGCTACGCCACAGGTCCGAAGACAGCCACCGTAATAGCTGGTGACTACGACCAAATTACTAACGTGGTGATTCCCGAGCAAGTAGAGTTCAACGGGGTGAAATACAACGTGACCGCCATCAGTTTCAAGGCATTTTTCGAAAAACACAAGATCAGTACGATCTCTCTGCCAACAACGTTAAAGACAATTGGTGATTACGCGTTCTATTGGTCGGGGTATAGCATGAATGAGATTGTAATCCCTGAGGGCGTACAGGAAATCGGCAATTATGCATTTTACAATTGTTATGTAAATAAAATCGACTTACCATCCACACTGACCAGCATTGGGAGAGGTGCCTTCACTGGCAGTCCGGAATTTATCATCGTCAGGAATCCAGAACCTATCACCATCAGCAATGAAGAACTACCACTAAAGGGCACACTCTATGTTCCCTTTGGCTCAAAGGAGGCCTATGCTGCCGCTGATGGATGGAAGCTCTTCCCCATCATCGAAGAAGGTGATCTTTTAGAGGGTCAACAAGGTGATCTGACCTATCGCTATGCCACAGGCCCGAAAACGGCCACCGTGATTGCCAGTGACATTGGGCAGATGACCGACGTGGTCATTCCTGAGCAAGTGGAGTTCGACAACGTGAAATACACCGTAACCGCCATCGATAAGAGGGCGTTCTCCGGCAATAGTGTAAAAACAGTCATCATGCCAAAGACCATCATGAGCATTGGCTATTCTGCATTTTCGAGTTGTACCAATCTGACCAAAATAGACCTACCATATGGCATTACCAGAATAGGCGATGAGGCTTTCAGAAATTGTAGTAGACTGGAGGCAGTCATCATACACAGCCCAGAGCCCTTCGCCATCGGCGACGAAGTATTCAGCGTGGACAGATGGAACAACGTGGAACAACTATGGGAGCGAGTGCCTACTATTACCACGCTCTATGTTCCCTTTGGTTCAAAGGCAGACTATGCCGCTACTGACGGTTGGAAGGTCTTCAACACAATAGAGGAGGGAGAGGTGCTGGAAGGCCAAGATGGAGACTTGATGTATCGTTACGCCACCGGTTCAAAAACGGCTACTGTGATTGCCAGCGACTATAAGCAACTGACCGACGTGGTTATTCCCGAGCAGGTAGAGTTCAAAGGCGTGAAGTACACTGTAAACACCATTGCCAGCTATGCGTTTAGCAATACTTTCATCAAGGCCGTCACTATGCCCAAGACCCTAAAGATCATCGGCACTCATGCATTTTTTAATTGCATATCTCTGAGAAATATAGACTTACCATCCACCATCACAAGAATCGGTGATTATGCATTCTATGGAGATTATAGTCTGGCAACAGTTACAATCAGGAAACCGGATCCATTCACCATCGGTGACAATGTGTTCCAAATACAGAAGTGGGACGAAGAAGCCAAAGAGTATCTTTATTTGGTTTATGCCACCCTCTACGTACCCTTTGGCACAAAGGAGGCCTATGCCACCACTGACGGTTGGAAAATCTTCCCCACAATCGAGGAGGGTGAGGTGAAAGAGGGTCAAAACGGTAATCTGACGTTTCGCTACGCCACAGGTCCGAAAACAGCCACCGTGATTGCCTGTGAGTTCGAACAACCGACCAATGTTGTAGTCCCTGAAGAGGTCGAGTTCGACGGCGTAAGATACACCGTTACATCTATTGACTACCGAGCGTTCTACCAAGCTAAAATCAGGACCGTCACCATGCCTAAAACCCTAAAATCGATTGGTGAATACGCATTTGGGAATTGTTCTTCTCTGATCAAAGTAGACCTACCACCTGCTCTCACTTGGATCGGCGACAATGCTTTCTGCGAATGTGGCAGATTGGAGGCTGTTGTTATCCGAAATCTGGATCCACTCACCATCAGCGACAATGTATTCCAACTGGTGGAGTGGGATCAAGAGAGTAAAAAATACATCACTCTGCCCCCCAAAGGTACACTCTACGTACCTGTTGGTACTAAGGCTGCTTATGCCGCTACAGGCGGCTGGAAACTCTTCGCCAAAATTGAAGAGGGCGAGGTTTTGGAAGGTCAGGTGGGTAACCTGATGTACTTATACGCTACAGGCCCGAAGACAGCCACTGTAATAGCCGGTAATTACGAGAAACTTAATGATATTATAATCCCAGAGGAAGTGAAGTTCGAAGGCGTAAAATACACTGTTACCGCCATCGGTAGCTGGACGTTCAATTACTCAAGACACGAAACTGTCTATTTGCCAAAGACTTTAAAGACTATCGGTGATTATGCATTCTATTACACTTATGGAATGAAAGAGATCGTGATTCCTAATGGGGTACAGGCCATCGGAGCATACGCATTATCTGTTTGTCCATCTCTAACCAAGGTAGACCTGCCATCTAGCCTAACTCACATCGGTGAATATGCTCTCCAAGATAATAGTAGTTTAGAGGTTGTCATCATTAGGAGCCCGAAACCTTTCACCATTAGTGACAATGTATTCGAAATCATAAAGTGGGACGATAACACTCAACAACAGATATATCTGCCGCCCATAGGTACGCTCTATGTCCCTTCAGGCACCAAGGCTGCTTATGCCACTACCGACGGCTGGAAACTCTTCACCGATATTCAAGAATTTAGCAAAATCTTAGGTGACGTAAATGGCGATGGCAAAATCAACTCAGCAGACGTTGATATGCTGTGTAATGCCATTCTTAACAAACCCTCTGTCGGCTATATTGAGGCCAATGCCGACATGAATGGCGACAAGAAAATAGACGTTGCCGACATCGTAGCAATACTAAAAATAATTAACACAAGAAAACCATCAGAATAGGATCACTTTGTGATGAGCGTCCTCTCATTCTGAAAAAGTAACGTGGTGCATGTGACGGCTGATGGTAAGACAGTCTTGATACAAAAAATCCCCACAAAGCATTTTCAGCCTTGTGGGGATTTGCAATTATTGTTGTTTATATACTCGCTGGTAGTGGCGGCGCTCCATGAAGCACATGAAGGTCTGCTCGAGATAGCAGAAGAGGGT
>Ga0265298_10010520_pt1 | contig 10938 bp, 7 predicted proteins | sample AusTroGonzalo_MG_3_FD_193486 | JGI IMG/M metagenome (GOLD analysis project Ga0265298, IMG submission 193486) | Bovine rumen microbial communities from tropical cattle in Woodstock, Queensland, Australia - Gonzalo_01 | ecosystem: Host-associated > Mammals > Digestive system > Stomach > Rumen ...
TAGTATTAATAGTATCGCGCGAGGTCAGCGTCTCGTCCAGCTCCAACTCACCAATGATGTTACGCAAAGTGGTCTGCGTCAGCTTCTCGATAGCGTTGGGAAGGTTCGAAATCTCGTAAACAGCCTTGAACGGATCTACAATCTGGAAGTACAGCAGGGCGTTGATTTCCATCTGGATGTTATCCTTTGTAATCACGTTCTGCGAAGGGAAGTCGTACACCTGTTCGCGCAGGTCGATGCTGTTAGAGTAGGTGTAGCGACCACGGTTCAGCACCACAATGTCCTTAGCTCGGTCAATAAAGGGGATGATGATGTTGATACCCGGATTCAGCGTGGCGTAGTAACGGCCCAGACGCTCGATAATCTTGGTTTCCGACTGAGGGATAATCACAAGGGCCATCTTGGCGAAGATAATCACCAGAACAACGATGGCAATCAGAACATAACTCATAAATTCCATAATGCTAAATGTTTAATGATTTATATTTAATATTTTATTTGTAATTGCTGTGGCAAAATAAAAATTCTTTTTTATCTTGTAATTTATAATTTCTCGACCGTGATTATCGTGCTCTTGCGGTCGATGACGCGAACCGTCGTTCCCACCGGGATGTCTGTTTCGCTGACGGCTTTCCACATGTCGCCGTCTATTTGGACGTAGCCCGTTCCGCCAACCGTGATGGGTTCCGTCACGCGGCCAGTCCGTCCTAACAGGGCGTCGGCATTACTCGGTTTGTTGGGTTCGTTCTTGTGAAGCCAGCGCAGGGCGACAGGTCTGACAAACAGCACACTAAGCAGAGAGAAGGCGGCAAAGATGAATATTTGCCAGTAGATGCTCAAGCCGCAGATGGCCGAAATGATGGCGAAGACGGCTCCAATGGAGAAGCAGATGATGAAGAAATCACCCGACGAGAGCTCCAGAATCAGGCAGACGACAGCAATGACTGCCCATACCTGCCACATGTTTTCTAAAAAATACTCTACCATAATCTTATATATTAACGATTCGACAATTTACCTTTTATTTTGCTGCGCGGCAGCAACTTCAATTTTTCGTTTTTTTCTTTCGTTGGTGCAAAGATAGTTCCTTTTACTATTGCCTCCAAGAAAAAAGGTTTGCAAAAGTGTGCAGACCGCCATTTGCACACTTTTGCAAACTAATTAAATGATAAAAGAGGTAAAGTTTCTCCTTATTATATAAGATAGGTGTAACGACGGCAAATATCACCAGTCATCATCCTCGTTGCCAACGACACCGTTCTTGACGGCTTCCTCCACCTTGTCGATGATGGCGTTAGAGTAGGCGTGGGTCATGACGAGAGCCTTGGCACAAGTGCGCTTCTTGCTGTCTTTCTCGACGAAGGGGTAGTGCTTGGCAATCTCCCATTGCTCGTCGTAGAGATTGGCATTGGTCTTGTCGTCCTTCTTGCGCTTCGAGTCGCCGTAGGTGCGTTCATCACTCTTGACGGGGGTGATCCACCCGCCGCTGATGTCCTTCAGAAGTTCGTAGTTCTGAACAGTATAGGTGACACGAATGCGTCCTTCCTTGATGTCGAACCGGATGATGGGAGTGATGCTGACAGAGTATTTGAAGAGGGTGCCAGTATGTTCGGCGATGTTGGAGAATGTAGATTGCACAATGATGCATCCGGCCTCCTTATCGTTAAGGGTGATGGCCTGTTTGTCCTTGAAAGTGGCCGTCACCCAGTAGTTCAGGGCAACGTATAGCTGCTCCTTGGTCTTGCCAGGCGCTTGGATGACTTCCTGATAGGTCAGGCTCTCGTTCTTGTCGAGCGTCAGATCCTTGGCAATGTTCATGGCAGCATCGACCCATTTATCGCCATAGTTCTGCTTGGCATACTTCTCCAGGTCGGCAGCTTTCATCACCTGAGCCTGGACACCGCTTGCGCCGCAGAGGAAGAGGATGGCGGCGAGCATCCATTTTGTCGTTCTTTTCATAGCTATTCTCTATTATGCCGCAAAGGTAAGGAAAAAAACGATACTTCCAATAGTTTATTCCATAAAAAATATTTTTTTCGGGGATTTTTTTAGGATGCTTTCGGGATATCTGGATTCCGAAAAAGCCCGAAAAACCGAAAAAGAACAATAAAAAATTCGTTAATTTCGTTTTTTTCGGATGCTTTCGGGATATAAATAGATGTCCTCGGAATTACGATATTATTTTACACTGCATATTTTTGTTACAAAAAGAATTTTTAAAACGCGAAAACACCTACATACCTACATAATGCCTTTTAATCTATTGTATATTAGAAAGTTGCTTTATGTAGGTAACCTACATTTACCTACATTTACCTACATTCAGCATTTTGACCGTATTTTTCCTAATGATTTACGCAACTTTTCTAGGTGATTTCTGCAACTTTTCTAGGTGATTTCCTCAACTTTTCCTTAGGATAACTGAAGGAAAGTGCCGTGATTTCCGCAACTTTTCTAGGTGATTTCTGAAGGAAAGTGTCGTGTTTTTTGGTAAATATTTGTAGTTTTTGCTGAATTTTGCCGTGCAGAAATTTCGAATAAATGGCGTTTTTGTGACATTTATGTTTTACGAAATTTACGGACAATCGTCATTTTTATGTAGGTAAATGTAGATAAATGTAGGCTACCTACATAAGCTAACACTCTGTAATACAGAAATATACAGCGTTTATGTAGGTATGTAGGTAAAATCCACTAAAATTTCTTTTTGGATATTTCTTATGTAAATTGACCAAAAATTCTCTGCAATTTGAGTCTGCCGTTGCATAGAATCCGTGGCAACCCCCAGTCCATAATCGTAGCGATTTCCTGAATAAACGGACAACTTTTGTGCATACACTACTTGCGCCGTGAACTCGACTACGGTAAGCCCTAAATAATTTTTCGTAACTTTTCGGAGGAATTTATTCACTTTTTTATGGCGAAAGGTTTGGAATCTCAAAAAATATGTGTAAATTTGTAGCCGCAACTAAAACAATATTAAATGTAAAGTTATGAATTTAAAAAAGTATTTTGCTGTTTTGATGACGATGGTTTCAGTCATCATGCTATCATTTTCGTTGCTCAGTTGTAGCAGTAGTGACGATTCTGAGCCTGCACCAGCTGCTAAGGCACCAAAGGTGGTCTCTACGTCACCAAGTAACAATGCAACGGATATTCCAGTAGGCTCCGTTAATGTCCAGATTACCTATGACCAAGAGGTGAGTCTTGACAACAGTAAGAAGATTACCGCTTCTGGCGGAACTGTCATGAAGAGCGCCTCGGTAAGTGGTAAGGTGGTTAGCTTTACTTTAGGATGCTACGATTATGAAACCGTGGTGACCATTAACATTCCTGAGGGATTTGCTACTGTGTCAGGCGCAAAATCGGAAGCCTTAACGCTGACCTTCACCACAGAGAAACAAGGTGAGGTGGTCGAAGATACGTTCGAGGCTGCTGCAACAGCGGTCAAGAAGATGGGAGTGGGCTGGAACCTGGGTAATACCCTTGATGCCAACGATGCCTCGAAGAAGTGGACTACGACGGCCGAGCATGAGACCTGCTGGGGACAGCCCGTGACGAAACGTGAACTCATCAAGATGATGAAGGAGGCTGGCTTCGGTGCCATCCGTGTGCCGGTGACATGGTATCAGGAGATGGACTCTGAGGGCAAGGTCAAAGACGCCTGGATGAATCGTGTGAAAGAGGTGGTGGACTATGTCATTGGTGAGGGCATGTACTGCATCCTCAACGTTCACCACGATACGGGTGCCGATAGCCAAACGTTTAAGTCGTGGATCAAGGCTGACGAAGACAACTATACGCAGAACAAGAGTAAGTTCGAATATCTCTGGAAACAGATTGGTGAGACCTTCAAGGACTACGACGAGCACTTGCTCTTCGAGGCCTATAACGAGATGCTTGACGCCAAGAGCTGCTGGAACTTTCCTACCTCGACGGGTGCTTTCGATTCCGACTATGCCCAGAAGTCGTTGGAGGCTGTCAACAACTATGCGCAGAGCTTTGTGACTACCGTTCGCAAGACTGGCGGTAACAATTCTATCCGTAACCTGATTGTCAACACCTATGCTGCTTCCGCCGGCGGCAACTGGGGACAGGCTAATCTCCCCGTTGAAAAGCTTAAGCTGCCTACAGACAGAGTGTATAATCACTTGATAGTTGAAGTACACGGCTATCCTAACATCTCAAACGGTTTCAGCAAAGAGATTACCTACATTGATTGGCTCTTTAATAATATTAAGGAGAAGCTCATCACCAGGCTGAAGGTGCCCGTCATCATCGGCGAGTGGGGAACCAGCAACGTGGACAGCGGAGCTGGCAAGACTGACTATGATGTCCGCAAGAGTGACTTCTTCAGTTTTGTTGACTATTGGGTGAAGAAGGCCAAAGAGCTTGACATCGCTACCTTCTACTGGATGGGCCTCTCTGACGGTGCCTCCCGTAGCATACCGGCATTTAACCAGCCCGACCTGGCAGAGCGCATCGTGAAAGCCTATCACGGCGATAGCTACTCAGGCAAGTATCCCGTAGCCTCATTCGAGTACGTGGTGAACTATAATGATGACTGGTCGGAGATGTTCCTCTATGGCGACTGGAATGACAGCAAATTCAAGGTGAGCGACTTTAAGAGCATCACCGTAGAGATGGACAAGGTCTATGGCGACAAGTTGCAGATAAAGATCTACGGCGACAAGATTCCCGATACCGAGAACTCTTATAAGGAGCAGTATGTTCCCCTGTCGGCAACTTCGGCAACGACTACTGCCACCTTCGATGCTGGAACACTGGGTTCGACCTTCCAGCGTATTACCCTCCAGACGAATGCTGGTGCACAGACGGCCAGATTGAAGAGTGTCAAGCTGACTAAGACCGATGGCTCCGAAGTGGATGGTACGGTTACGGCAGCCTGGGGATGTGTGGTGACGGGCGAAACTTCCGTATCTGAATAAACAAGGGTGCCGGTCCGCGAGGACCGGCATCATTGTTACTTCATAACCGTGAGGACCGGCACTTTGTTACCTCATAAAAAGAAAAAGGGCTTCCAAAACGGAAGCCTTTTTTCTTGTGGTCTTATGCCTTGTCGTCTTATTCCTTGGTGGCGTTCTCGGCGTCGATAGCCTTGATCTTGTCGCGAACCAGCTGGACTTCGTCCTTGAGCTTCTGCACCTTGCGGTTCATCTCGTCGATGAGCGAGTTGCCCTTCTTGGATGAGGCATTCAGGAAGCCGAGATTGTTCTCGTAGGTCTGAACCTCCTGCTTCAGCTGTTCGTACTGGCGCATCAAGCGGGAGCGCTCGTTGTCGAGGGCATTCTCGCCACGCTCGGCCACCTGCTTGAGGTTGTCCTTGAACTTTGAGAGACGGCGCTTGGCAACGCTGATGTTCAGGTCTTTGTAGAGCTTGTCGAGCACGGCGTGGTATTCAGCATACAGCTTGTCCTTCTCCTTGAAGGGTACGTGGCCGATGCTCTGGTATTCCTCCACCAGTTTCTGGACGTTCTTCTGCAGGTCCTCGCCAGCCTCTTCGGCAGCAGCCTTCAGACGGGCAATGACGTCGCGCTTCTTCTCCAGATTGTCGCGCTCTTCGCCACGCTGGCCTGCACCGGCGGCATTGCGGGCCTCAAAGAACTTGTTGCAGGTGGCGAGGAACTCTTCCCACAGTTGGTCGCCCAACTTCTTGGGTACCATGCCGATGGTCTTCCACTCCTTCTGCAGGTTGATGAGCTTGTCGCTGGTCGACTTCCAGTCGGTAGAGTCTTGCAGGGCCTTGGCTTTCTCAATGAGGGCGCGCTTCTTCTCAGCGTTCTCCTTGAAGCTGTCCTTCAGCGTACGGAAATATTCTGCCTTGCGTCCGAAGAAGTCGTCGCAGGCGGCACGGAAGCGCTCGAAGATCTTGACGTTCATTTTCTGCGGAGCGAAGCCGATAGTCTTCCATTCGGACTGCAACTCGATAATCTGCTTGGTGTGACGCTCCCAGTCGCCGCTGCCCTTGTTCTCCTCGGCAGCAATGGCCTCCACCTTCTCGCAGAGGGCGGTCTTGCGCTCCAGGTTCTCCTCTTCCTTGGCGCGGACACCGTCGAAGTGTGACTGGTGGCGCTTGTTGATGACGGTAGAGGCGGCCTTGAAGCGGTTCCATATTTCCTCGCGCAGGTCCTTGCTGACGGGACCAATCTCGCGATACTCCTGATGCAGCTTCTGTAACTGGTGGAAGGCGCTGATGACGTCGGGCTCGTCGGCCAGCTTTTCGGCGGCCTCGCAGAGCTTCGTCTTCAGCTCGAGGTTCTTCTTGAAGTCGTATTCACGAGCCTCGCTGTTCAGTTTCAGCAGATCGTAGAACTGTTCGACGTAGAGCTGGTAGTTGCGCCACAGCTCGTTGGCACGCTCGGCGGGGACGTTCTTGATCTCGCGCCACTCATCCTGCAGGGCCTTGAACTCCTTGAAAGTCTTGTTGGCCTCCTCAGGCGAGGTAATCATGCCCTTGATCTTCTCGATGATGTTGAGCTTCTTCTGCAGGTTGTCCTGCTTCTCCTGCTCCTGCTCCTTGAACAGTTTCTGACGCTTTTCCTTGATAATGCCCATCTCGGCCTTGAAGGCTTCCTCAAGTTCGTCGGGCGTTATCTGATACTGTTCCGGGTCGCCGCCGCCGTCGATATAAGCTTTCAGCCTGGCTTCGCGCTCAGCAATATGAAACTTGTAGAAGGCTGTCTTCAGGTAGTCTACCTCTTCCTTCTGTGGTGCTTCGTCGCCGTGGGCTATTTCACGCACACGTTCAAGCACTTCTTTCTTTGACTGGTACTGCTTGCGCTCGGGAGCCTCTTCGGCTGGTGCTTCAGCGACTTCTGCGACTGCTTCAGCCACTTCGGCTACTGTCTCAGCGGTTTCGGCTGGTGCTTCAACGGCTTCTGCTACTGCCTCAGCGGTTTCGGCTGCGGTTTCCACTACATTTTCTACTACGTTCTGCTCTTGTTCCAGAACCTGTTCTTGAGAGTCCATCATCTAATTTTTTAGTTAATGATATGGGTTAGTTCACACATGGGCTAGGGCTCCGATTGTCGGGAGCCACACGAGCCATGCGGCAAAAGTACGAATAATTTCCGAAACAGCCTAATTTTTTTCCGAAAAGTTTATTAAATGAGTCTTTTCTGTTTGAAAATAAACCATGCGCTGACTGAAATGACAATGGATAGTATGATGGCGACGATAAATCCCACGGGGTTCGACTCCATGCCGTTCACCAGATTCATGCCGAAAAAGGATGCCACCAGCGTGGGCAACATGAGGATGATGGTCACCGATGTCAGCGTACGCATCGTGGTGTTCATGTTGTTGTTGATAATCGACTGGTAGGTGTCCATCGTCGATTCAAGGATGTTCGAGTAGATGTTCGTCGTTTCGCGGGCCTGGGTCATCTCAATGTTCACGTCCTCGATGAGGTCGGCGTCCAGTTCGTCAATCTGCAGCTTGAACTTCAGCTTCGACAGCAGCACCTCGTTGCCGCGGATAGACGTGTTGAAGTAGGTCAGCGAGTCCTGCAGACGTGAGAGTCCGATGAGGCTCTCGTTGTTCACGCCGCGGTCCAGGTTGCGCTTGGACTTCTCGATGAGCATCGAAATCTGCTTCAGGCGCTTCAGGTACCATACCGCCGACGAGAGGAACAGTCGGAATATCATGTCCACATAGTCGGTGAATCCCTCGGCGCGCTTCTGCTGGAACGAGACGAAGTCAATCATCATATTTGTCTCGTAGTAGCACACCGTGATGGTGACGTCACGCTTGTGGATGATGCCTAACGGCACTGTAGTATAGGGCGTCCGCGAACGGACTTCCTTGACGTAGGGTATACGCAGGATGATGAGCATCCAGCCGTCGTCGTATTCGTAACGGGCACGCTCGTCGGTATCGCTGATGTCGGAGAGGAAGTAGTCGGGAATCTCAAACTTCTCCTCCAGCATCTGCTGGTCTTCTTCTGTCGGACACGTCACCTGTATCCAGCAATTGGGCTGCCACTCCTCGAGTTGGCTCAACCCTCCTTGGGTGTTCCAGTAAGTCTTCATTGTTGCTAATCCGTTTTTAAAAGTTGAAAAGTTCAAAGGTTTGAACACCTTTTTACCTTTTTACTTTTTTACCTTTTTACATTTTCAATGCGGCAAGAGGATTAGCGGTCTTGCCTGCTATCCTCCGGCCTAACGTTTGTTACTATCCGCCGGGTAATCGTCCATAATTTCTAAATTAATTAATGATTGTTGTTTGAATTTCGCTGCAAAGGTAATAAAAAAAATAAAAGAAAAAAAGTAAAAGGAGATTTTTTAGAAACGAATTATCCTAATTAACCCAAATTATGGATAAATTTAGACCAATTAGGATAATTCGTTTCTTAATACTTTACTTCTCAGGGACGTCCTCGAGAGTCTTCTTCAGCAGTTCCCAAAAGGGTGCGACGGTCTCGATGAGGGCGCGCTCGGAGGTGGTATGGGGCGACTTCATCGTGGGACCAAGGCTGACGACGTCGAGCCAAGGATACTTGCCCAGGATGACCGAGCACTCCAGTCCGGCATGGTCCACTTGGATGATGCCGTCCTTGCCGAACAACTCCTTATACTCTTTTAATAAGAGGTGTAGGATTTCTGAGTCGGGGTTGGGATCCCAGCCGCCATACGAACCAGAGGTCTCTACCTTCATGCCAGCCATCGAGAAGCAGCTCTCCAGCATGGTGGCTACGTATTCCTTCATGTCCTCACGGCTGGAGCGTGCCAGAATCTTGATGCTGGCCTTGCCCTCGCCGATGTTGATAATGGCCAGGTTGCTGGATGTCTCCACGACGCTGGGGTAGGCGGGGATGAAGCGGATGACGCCGTCGTGACAAGCGAAGATGGCATCGACGAGGTTGTCCTGAATCTCGACGGGCACTTCCTTCTTCGGAGCTTCCACTTCCTCGACGATGACTTCGATGCCCTGCGGCTCGATGAGCTTGAACTCGTCGTTGAAGGTGTCCTGCCAGTCAGCAGCGATTTCCTTCAGAGCAGCGATGTTCTCCTTGGGCAGCGTCAGCACGGCCTCGGCCTTGAAGGGGATGGCGTTGCGCATGTTGCCGCCGTTCCAACTGGCCAGACGGGCCTCAGTCTCAGCGATAGCCTCGCGTACGATTTGTACCAGCAGTTTGTTGGCATTGCCACGGCCCTCGTTGATTTCCAGTCCTGAGTGTCCGCCGCGCAGGTTCTTCACCGTAACGCAGACGGCAGCATCCTCGGCATCCGTATCCACCTCCTGATAGTCCAGGGTGGCAGTCACGTCGATACCACCGGCAGAGCCAATCACAAACTTACCCCAATGCTCGGAGTCGAGGTTCATGAGGATGTCGCCCTGCAACTCGTTCTCAGGCAGTTCGTTGGCACCGTACATGCCAGTCTCCTCGTCGCGGGTGATGAGAGCGTCAATGGGACCGTGCTTCAGCGTCTTATCCTCCATAATGGCCATGATGGCTGCTACGCCCAGACCGTTGTCGGCTCCTAAAGTGGTGCCCTTGGCCTTTACCCACTCGCCGTCAATCCACGGTTCGATGGGGTCAGTCTCGAAGTTATGTGTGGACTCTGGCGTCTTCTGTGGCACCATGTCCATGTGGGCCTGCAGGATGATGCCTTTGCGATTCTCCATACCCGGTGTGGCGGCCTTGCGGAACACGATATTGCCTGCGGGATCCTTGAAGGCCTCCACGCCGGCCTGTTTGCCGAAGTCGAGCAGGAATTGCTGTACTTTCTCTAAATGTCCGCTCGGACGCGGCACTTGTGTCAGACTGTAGAAATTACGCCAGATACATTCTGGTTTCAGATTCTTGATTTCGCTCATAATGTTTATAGTTTTAAGGGTTATACGATTCGTTTTGTGAAGTTGATGGCCAGCCAGGCATAGATGCCGAGGGCTACGACCAGCAGCGTCTGGACGGTGTGGACGATGAGCACGAAGTAGAGCGCCTTCTCGTCGGCCACGCCATAGAGGATGAGCATGGTCTTGACGGCGAAGTGCCAGGGTCCGGCACCATTGGGGGTCGGTACGATGACGGCTATCGAGCCTACGATAAACGTCACCAAGGCACAGCCGAAGTCTAAGTCGGCCGTGAAGTCGAAGCAGAAGAAGGTGAGGTAATAGTGCAGGAAGTAGCTCACCCAGATGCCAAGTGTGAAGAACGTAAACAGTGGGATGTTGCGGACGTCTTTCAGCGAGACGACGCCTTGCCAGATGCCGCTGAGTGTTGCGCGTACCTTATTATATATAGAAAGCTTGTTCAGCAGGAAGTGCAACAGAATGAGTATGGCCACGCCGCAGACTGCCACCACGATGTAGCCCGTCAACGAGAAACCTTGCAAGATGCTATGCAGGTTGGTGCCCGTCTTGCGGAAGAACATGCCGAAAGTGCTCATTTCCAAGAGCAGGACGACGGCGGTGATGCCCATGACCAGCAGCGAGTCGATGGCACGTTCAGTCACTACCGTGCCTAAGGCTTTTGGAAACGATACGCCGTCGTAGCGGCTAAGTACGCCGCAGCGGGTAAACTCGCCCACTCGTGGTATGACAAGCGAGGCGGCATAGCTTAGGAAGATGCTGTGGATGCTGACCGATGCCCTTGGATGTTCGCCGACAGGCTCCAGCGTCTGTTGCCAGCGCCAACCCCGGAACATCTGTGCCAGAATGCCGAAGGGGAAGGAGAGCAGCATCCAAGTCCAGTCCATTTCGTCGGTCATGACGTATAGGATGGTCTGCCAGTCCTCGCCGCGATACATCCAATAGAGTATCGCGCCACCCAGCACCAGCGGCATGAGTATCTTGATAAAAACATTTCCTATCTTCATAAGCGAGTACAAAGATAGGAAATATTTGTGAATAATGAATAACTAATTATGAATAATTAGGATTATTCGGGAAAATGATGTATCTTTGCCGACACGA
>Ga0265298_10010521_pt1 | contig 10937 bp, 8 predicted proteins | sample AusTroGonzalo_MG_3_FD_193486 | JGI IMG/M metagenome (GOLD analysis project Ga0265298, IMG submission 193486) | Bovine rumen microbial communities from tropical cattle in Woodstock, Queensland, Australia - Gonzalo_01 | ecosystem: Host-associated > Mammals > Digestive system > Stomach > Rumen ...
CAAAGGTAGAAGCAAAGCGCTTATCGGTCATGTAGCCGATTTGGGCTTGCGCATACTCATCGTCTGTATAGTCATTTTTATACCAGAACGAAAGTGCTAATTCGTTGTACAGATTCTCAAATGTCGGCAGAATAATAATACATACATAAGCTGTTCCACCGCCGCTAAAATATAGGCATTTGCTACCGCTATGAGAGGCAACAGAACTTGACACATACGGATAGTCACCGTTTGCAATCTTATACCAACAATCGGGAATTTGAGGATTTAAAATATCAGATTCTACAGCATCAAAATTCTCCGTGAACGGGTGATCCGAATCTTCAATTGTTAAGGGCGAGCAAGGCGTAAAGAAACTTGTGGTAGCATAAGCACTTTCCTCTTCGCCGCAATCTTTCTTAAGACGAACTAAATAAGTAGAAAATTCATCCAAATCGCTCAAGACCGTACCATTCGACGCGTTTTCAATAACCGTCCACTTATTGTATTTACCAATCTTCTTGTATTCCAAAGTGTAGGATACGAGTTCCTCTGTACTCCAGCCTATCTTGGCGCTATTATAAGTAACGTTATAAGCAATCAAACCGGTCGGTTTAGTACAACTACTTTTGGAGCCATACGCAAACGTAGTCTTGGGGATAAAACGCTGTTTACCACCATATGTGTCTACTTTAGTTATGTCGCTAAAAAAAGAGTTTGTTCCAATAACACCATGAATAGCACCCACTGCCTCCGTATTTGTTCCTAAGAAATAGGCAGATGTTTTAATACCTTTATAGAAAAGTTCTACTTCTAACAGGAGGTTTCCGCCATTATATGCAAACGGTTTCTTGAACTCTATTACTAATTCATTACCGCAAACAGAGAACTGGCCTGAATACACTTTCGTTGTATCAGCACTAATGAAAGCGGCATCAGCATCTACCGTACCAAAATCGGTTTCAGTTACCTCGGCTAAAGCGACTTTGAACAAAGCATCTCCCCAATTGGTTGCAATTTCACTACTGATGTAAAACGTCATCTGATAGATGGAAGACCCGTTCATAGCGGACAAATTGTCTTTGTCATAAATGAATTGCATACGCTGGTAGCTGTCTGCAGATCCGGGCGCAAAGGGGATTTTGTAGTTCGTATTCGCCCCATCCGCAACTGTTAGTTCACTGGCGCGCATTCCCGTGCTCACGCAGCACAGCATCACCAGCAAAAAAAGAGAAAGTTTTTTCATAATGTTAAATTTTTAAAGTTAATATCATTATTTTCAATATCGCTTGTTATTTGCCATTAGCATTCGTATTTGCTGATGCATTTGGCAATAATTCCAAATTTGGCCGCAAAGTTACACAAAATTTTTGACATATGCAATAGTAAGTACAAAAAAAACGATTTTTTACCTATGCGGAACGACGGTCGAACGACGGTCGAACGACAGTCAATCGACAGTCAATGCTGAGATGAAGCTTAGAACAAGCAGAGAAAGACCTATCCACAAACAAGAGAAACGCCCCCGAAGTGAGGTGACCCCAAAAAGTTGGACGGATTAATAAATCTATTTGACTTGATTTTGAAAGTGAGTTCGGTATTGTACCGGGCTCATTTTCAATTTTAGTTTGATGCGATCATTGTTGTAGTACCGGATATACTCTTTCAACGCTGCCTTAAAGTCATCCATACTCTCCCACTTGTTGTTATAGAGTAGCTCGTTCTTCATCAGGCCGAAAAAGTTCTCCATAACAGAGTTATCCCAGCAATTACCCTTACGGGACATACTCTGCGTGATACCATGTTCACGTAACAGATACTGGTAGCGCGAATGCTGATATTGCCATCCTTGATCCGAGTGCATTAACAAGCCTTTTGTCTGCGGATGTTTGCGGAACGCTTTCTGCAACATATCCACTACCATCTTTAAGTCCGGACGATCAGAGATTACGTAACTAATAATCTCTCCGTTCCACATATCCAGTATAGGCGATATATAGCATTTCTTGCCACATATATCTACCTGTGATACATCTGTCGTCCACTTGCGATTAGGCGCGTCCGCTTCAAATTCGCGTTTCAGTATATTAGGCGCAATCTTTCCTACTTCTCCCTTATAAGAGTGGTAACGCAACTTAGGTTTCCGGGCATATAAACCCATTTCTACCATGAGTTTGGCTACTGTCTTGTGGTTGACATCTGTACCTTCCGCGCGTAGTTGCTGGTATACACGCCTATACCCATAACGCCCCTTGTTCTTATTAAATATACGTACTATATCCTTGCGTATTTGCGCATACTTGTCCTCTCTCGGACGGATATTATAATAATACGTAGTACGAACCATCCCCTTGATCTTAAGGAGTAAATCAAGGCTATGTTCGGGCTTTAATGTTTGGATGGCTTGCGCCCAATATCGTGTAGACGCTTTTCTTGTTCTTCCATTAAAGCCCTCACTTTTTTTAGCAATGCAACTTCTGCACGCAAATACTCATTTTCGTAGCGCAGACGCTCTAACTCTGTCTGCGGTTCTTGTTTCTTTGGACGTCCCATACCTTTACGACCTTTTCCTGGTGGCTTTATAGCGCGCAAAGCCTCATATCCGCCTTCTTTATAAATACGGGTCCAGCGTGTTACGGCACTCAGGGAAACCTGATATTGAGCACAAACTCGGTGCAAAGGTACACCTTTTTCTGCATATTCGCAAACAATTTTACATTTTTCTGCAAAATCAGCTCGTTTTTTGTGATGTTTGTGCAAGCCGTTTTCTCCATATCGCTCGTAACGAGCCAGCCATTCTGATACATAATGTTCTTCTATACCTAATTCTCGAGCCACGCCTTTAGGAGAATAGCCTTCTAAACATTTTTTTACGGCTTGTAACCGTTCTTCAAACGAATGTTTCATAATAAAACCCCAAAAGTTTTTTTGTTCAACTTTTGGGGTTCATTACAAATTGAGATCGTCTTTGAGAGAGATGGAAGAATCGTTATCTGATTTCTTGACCATGAACGGTATAGGTCTTGTCATCGCGGAGGATATAGACAGAACCGTTACGGATGAGTTTCTGCGCGGGGTTAGAGGGGTTAACAACAACGGCTGGAGCAGATTGTTCATTGGCTTTATAGACCGCCCTGAGGATGATGCCTTCCTCGATATCATCCGACTCTGCTGTCCATTTAACGAACGTAAAGCCTTCTATCTCCGGTGCAACAGGTACATGGAAAGTAACCGACTCTGCATGCAATTCTTCCTCATCCGGATTGAGATATTGTACATTCACGCTCTTTTCTTTCGTCTCCCCCGAATCACCTATTCCGCGAATATTCGTAAAGTCTTTCCATTGGTCAGCGGCTTTATATGCCTCAACGCTTTCTTGCGGCACATAGAGCGGTATTTGCGCGCAATCTACGTCATAGAACACCGCTTCATCCAATGCCGGAGGCGTGGTAGCAAGGCAGGTCACAGAAGTCAAGCCGGAGCACATAGAGAACGCATAAGATCCAATGCTGGTGACACCACTGCCGATCGTAACAGTGCTCAAAGCGAGGCACTCCGTGAAAACACCTGATCCAATACTCGTGACGCTATTCGGGATTTCGATAGAAGTCAACGCGTGGCACTGCGAGAAAACACCGTTTCCAATGCTGATAAGACTATTGGGAAGGGTCACAGAAGCCAAACCAATGCAATAATTGAACGCATAATCTCCAATGCTTGTGACGGATTCCGGGATTTCAACAGCAGTCAAAGCGGTGCACATAGAGAACGCCTGCTTTCCAATGGTTGTGACGCTATTAGGAATGGCTATCTCTCCGCTGGCAAGCGAGGAACAGCCTAATAATGTCGTCCTTGTATCATCACTATAGACAAAATATTCTTCGACATAGCCATTCACTGATTTAGCGCCCCAGGGAGAACCCGTTGCCGAGCCGGAATATACAATGTTGTTCACACCACTAAAAGCCCACTCTCCGATACTTGTGACACTATTGGGGATTTCGATAGAAGTTACACCGGAACAACCAGCGAAAGCATAATCTCCAATGCTTGTAACACTGTTTGGTATCTCGATAGCACTTAAACCGGAACACATAGAGAAAGCAAAAGCTCCAATGCTGGTAACGCCATTGGGGATGACCAACGATGTCAAACCGGAGCAATCAGAGAATGCACTGTATTCAATTCTTTCGACGGTATTAGGAATTTCGATAGAGGTCAAGTTGGAGCATTGATAAAAAGCGTAACTTCCGATCCATCGTGTTCCTTCTTGAATGGTACATGAAGACAATGATTTATCAGCCGCCTTTACCAAATACGTATCGGCATATCGTATATTGTCAATTACAGGCAAACTATTGCATTCAGAGAAAGCATAATCTCCTACGCTTGTAACACTATTAGGAATATTAATGGATGTCAAACTTGTACAACCTTCGAAAGCACTCTTTCCAATACTTGTGACACTATTGCCAATAGTAACAGAAGTTAAAGCGGTGCAATTAGAGAAAGCACTATTCCCAATACCAGTGACACCGTCACCAATAACATATTGGGTAACTTGATCGCCAAAAATATCCTTAAAAGAATGGGAAAAGTTGTAACTTTTATTTACAATATAATCTGAGTTAATTATAACAGAGGTCAAAGCGGTGCAACCAGAGAAAGCACCCTCTCCTATGTATGCGACATTGCTACCAATAGTAATAGAGGTCAAACCGGTGCACCCCGCGAAAGCATCCACTTCAATACTACGAACATAACCAGCCTCGCCTTCTATTTCCACGTTAGCCGGGATTACTATATCTCCGGAATATTTATCCTCCTCCGGACTTGCCACCACATCAAGAAGATGCTCACGTATGAATGTCATAGGAGGAATAAAGGTTGTTTTTACTGAATCCCGATAATACAACTCGCCGATTTTAATCGGATTAGCGAACAACGAACATGTGCCTACAAACAAGGCAAACAAAAGGGTAAAGATTTTGTTTTTCATAATGGTGATCATTTTGATTTCGGGCACAAAGTTACACATTTTTTTTGACATATGCAAGAAATTTTTGAAAAAAATGGGTTACGGGTTACGGGTTACAGGTTACGGGGCAAAAAAATCTGCACTTGTGATGCAGATTAAACTTTTTGGGAACATTTTAGGATGTTTTGGACTAATCCAATAAACGCTTATTTTACGTCTTGGGCAGCTGACGCCGGTTTTACGTCATGATATGACGATGGTTATTTATCATTTTCAGCATCAAAAGGCAGTTCCTGACTTTTGGCTTCTTCGATGGGTTTGATATAGTCGGAAGCTTTGTTCGGTGAGATAATGCTGCGTCCAAGACCTTTTTCTATGTTCTCACGCGCTGCGCGTGCAGCGTCACCGCCTTTTTTAGCTACTTTCTTATTTGCCTCAACGCCTTTCGGATTATATTGCTTGGAGAACTCTGTAGTTGCTGCCTCCGCTAAGGTATTGAGCGCTAATTCCAAATTGGTCATATTATCTCGAAGGTTCTCCTTCTTTAACCCCTTGAATTTCTTGTATTCTCCGGTAGTTTTGCCGCTCCACGCTTTGGTGATAATATCCGTTAAAAGCGCAAAATCGCGACCTTCTTGCATGCCTCCACGCTTCCATTCGTCCGTCAATTCCTTGCGGGTTTCGATCGACTTAACGCGTTGGTTAATCCAGTTCTCTCCGTAGCCCAGACGGCGGTAGTCATTGATAGCTTGTTGTATGGATAGTTCAGGGTCTTGTGCTTGGTCTAAACGCGCGCTACCTACCTTAGCTAACCATTGTTTTAAAGGCTCTGCTTTCTTAGACGGAATAGATTGTACAATACGCAGAAGTTGCTCAATATCAGCGACATCCGTAGAGTAGTTTTTCCCATCTGCAGCAGGCAATTTCAGTTGCTTACAATTTGTAATCAACTCATTTGCGCCTTCCGTTTTTAGGCGTTTTTTGAGTACTGCCCAATAGGTACTTGCACCGCGCGCATCGGGTTGCTCGGTTGTTACGGGCGAGAGGCGAGATTTGCAGGCACCAAAGATGATAAAAGCACATTTTTTCCTTATTTACTTGCGCATGTCAAATTTTTATTGTACCTTTGCGGCTGAATTGGTATAATGCCCGCGGGATGAAACGGTTTTTGCACATATGGATAGTACTGGCAACAAGCACGACAATGCTTGCTGTGGAGCCGTTCAGGGATGCGCGTATGGATTCGTATATGGATTCATGTATGATCCATGTAAACGGGCAGGATACAGTATATCTGGCGTATTTACATGAAGTGTGGGTGTATCCGCAAATGCGTTTCAAGAACAAGAAACAGGAGAAGTTCTATTGGCGTACCGTGCGGGATGTGAAGAAATGTCTGCCGTACGCGAAGATGATCACCAAAGATATGGCGTATGCGGATGTCGAACTCGCCAAGTTACCGGACGACAGAGCCCGCCGCAAATGGTGGAGAGCGTTCGAGCGGCAATTATTCAAGAAATACGAGAAGGATTTTCGGGGTATGTACGCATCGCAAGGACGAATGCTGATGTTGCTTCTGGATCGCGAGACAGACAAGACGAGTTATGAGCTCATCAAACAATACAAAGGAAAAGCGGTTGCTAATTTCTGGCAGTTCATCGCCAAGTTATTCAAGAACGATTTGAAAGAAGAGTACGACGCATCGGACAAAGACCGTATCACCGAACGGGTGATCAATCTTGTGGAAGCGGGTCAGTTGTAGAATCCGTCATATGCAGTTTCTTGCGAGATGCAAGGAGTACGATGACGGCCGTGACGGCGGAGAGGGTGTCGGAGAGAGGAATAGACCACCAGACGCCGTCTATCGGTGTGTTGAAGAGGGTAGGCAGCCACAAAACGAGCGGGATGAGATAGAGCACCTGGCGGGTGAGGCTGAGGAAGATGGCTTTGCCGGCTTTGCCGATAGAGGTGAAGAGGTTACCTGTAACCATCTGAAAACCAATGATGAGCATGGTGGAGCAGATGATACGCATGGGTTTGATGGTGAGGTCGATGAGTACCGGATCGTGGGTGAACATCTTCGTCACGAGTTCCGGGAAACACTCGCCTAAGATAAACACGATCCCCATCACTCCTGTCGCATACGCACAGGTGAGATAGAAGGATTTGAGCATTCGGTCGTATTTTCTCGCGCCGTAGTTATAGCCGGCAATAGGTTGCATTCCTTGGTTAAGACCCATCACCATCATTGCAAAGACGAACGTCAGACGGTTGATGACACCATAGGATGCTATCGCCATGTCGCCGCCGAAGTTCTTGAGTTGGTTGTTGATGATGATGACCACAAAACAATGCGCGATGTTATAGAGGAAAGGCGACATGCCTATCGCCAAAGCACGGGTTGTGATATGCCGGTTGAGCCGCCAAATTCCTCGATGAAACCGGACTAATTCGCTCTTATCCATGAACTTGGTGAGCTGCCAAACGACCGCAACCGCCTGACTCAGAACGGTAGCCAACGCAGCTCCACGGACACCCATATCAAGTCCGAAGATGAAGATAGGGTCAAGGATGATGTTAATGGTTACGGCTACGATGGTAGCAGCCATTGAGAACCGCGGATGCCCTGCTGAACGAAGCATGGCATTGAGACCGAAATAGATATGCGTGAGGATATTGCCATAGAGGATGATCTCCATATACTCGCGCGCGTATATTAAGGTGTCCTCACTCGCGCCGAACGCCATCAGGATGGGATCGAGCCATATGAGACCCACCACCATCACGATGGCAGACAGGATGATATTCATCACGATGACATTGCCCAAGACGCGATTGGCCCGTTCGTAGTCTTTCTCGCCCAAATAGATCGCCAGCAGGGACGAAGCTCCGACACCGACAAGGCTGCCGAACGCTGCACAGATGTCCATGAAAGGCTTCGCAACCGTCAAGGCACCGAGCGCCAAGGCACCGCAACCGTGACCGATATAGATACTGTCCACGATGTTGTACAGCGAAGTCGCCGTCATCGCTATGATGGCGGGAAAGGCGTACTTCCAAAGAAGACTATGTACCGGTGCTATACCAAGTTCGGTGGTTCGGGACATCTACTGATTGACGATTGGACGATTTACGATTTTACGATTTATTGAGCGATTGAGCGATTTTCTCAAAGGCTTCAGCGGCGGGATGGCCGGATTGGAGGGCGATAGGAGTACCTTCGTCGCCTCCTTCACGGATGGATTGCACGAGCGGGATCTGACCCAAGAGGGGTATGTTGAGTTCCTCCGCCAAGTTCTTGCCGCCATCCTTACCGAAGATATAATATTTGTTATCCGGCAGTTCGGCAGGGGTGAACCATGCCATGTTCTCAATAAGACCGAGGATAGGTACATTCACTTTCTCGTTGCGGAACATCTCCACGCCTTTGCGGGCATCAACGAGTGCGACGGGTTGTGGTGTCGTGACGACGATGACTCCCGTCAGCCGCAGCGCGGATATAAGCGTGAGATGAATATCGCTGGTTCCGGGAGGAAGGTCTATGAGGAAATAGTCGAGTTCTCCCCAATGGGCATCCTCGATCAGCTGTTTGATAGCATTGGACGCCATGCCTCCTCGCCAGATGACCGCTTGATCAGGATTGACAAAGAAGCCGATAGACAACATCTTCACGCCGTACTGCTCGATAGGCTCGATGAGCGTACGACCGTTCTCTTCGACGGAAAACGGCCGGCAGTCCTCGGTATGGAACATCTTCGGCATCGAAGGTCCGTGGATATCGGCGTCCAACAAACCTACCTTGTATCCGGCTTGCGCCAACGCAACCGCCAAGTTCGCCGTCACCGTACTCTTGCCGACACCACCCTTACCGCTGTGAATAGCAATTACATGCTTCGCATGGATGGGAGAGGGGTTACCGGTTACGGGTGACGGGAGATTCTTTTTGACGAACTTCGGGTGGATGTTGGCAACCACGTTCGGATCGATGTAGGTCTGTAACGCTACTTCTGTCGCTTTGAGCACCGATTTCATGAACGGGTCGTTGTCTTTCTCAAAGATGAGGGAGAACGAGACCTCGAATCCCGATATACGTATATCGTCTTCGAGCATCCCGCTCTCTATCAGATCTTTGCCCGTTCCCGGGTAACGTACATGACGCAGCGCGTCAATCACTTGCTGTGGATACATTAGCGCAGATAGTTCTCCCACTTGGTGTTACGCATGTCGCCGGACTTGAGAAACTCCTCGTGCATAGCGAACGCGAGTGACAGATTATGTTGTGTCTGTCCGTGTTTAGCTAATTTGAGGTAGTCACGCAACATCTCGCGATACTCCGGTGCCACACAGTTATTGATGATCTCTTCGGCACGCTGGCGCGGACTCTTGCCACGCAGATCGGCTACGCCCTGCTCGGTGACGAGAACCTTCACACTATGCTCGCTATGATCGAGGTGAGTCACCATCGGAACGATAGACGAGATAGCGCCGTTCTTCGCCGTCGAAGCGGTGGTGAAGATAGACATATAGGCGTTACGGGCGAAATCGCCTGAACCACCGATACCGTTCATCATCTTCGTACCGCATACGTGGGTCGAGTTGACGTTTCCGTAGATATCTGCTTCGAGAGCTGTGTTGATGGCGATGATACCCAAACGACGAGCTACCTCCGGACTATTCGATGTCTCCTGCGGACGCAGTAAGAGCTTGTCGCGGTAGAAATCGAGGTCAGCAAGTACTTCCGCCATCTTCGCTTCCACGAGACGCAACGAGCAACCCGATGCGAACTTACAATGTCCTGCCTTGATCAGATCGACTACGGAGTCTTGAATGACCTCCGAGTACATCTCGAACGGCGGGATATTGGGGTTCTTACCCAGTTCGCCAAGTACCGCGTTCGCTACGTTACCTACTCCCGATTGGATAGGCAGGAACGAAGCCGGAATACGACCTGCGTGCATCTCTGCCTCCAGGAAAGCCGCTACATTAGCGCCGATCTTGGCGGTCGTCTCATCTACCGGAGTGAACGCCGGGATCTCATTCGGACGATTAGTCTTGACCACAGCTGCTATCTTAGCCGGATCCACTTTGATATGATCCGAGCCGCAGCGGTCAGACGGTTTATAGATCGGAATCTCGCGGCGGCAAGGCGGATCAAGCGGTTCATACAAGTCGTGCATGCCGCGCATAGCAGCAGGGAACATCTCGTTCAACTCGACGATGATCTTATCCGCCATGCGGCAGATGGTCGGCATTATACCGATACCGGCTGCGGGCACGATTATTCCGTCTTCGCCTACGTAGGATGCCTCGATGACCGCCCACTTGGGTTTGGGAAGGAAGCCGTAACGAATGTCCTGCGCCATATGGCTCAGGTGCATGTCGAAATAGTGCGTACCTTCGGCATTGATCTCGTCACGCATGGACTTGTTCGATTGGTACGGCGTACGGAACTCGACAGCGTGCGCACGTGCAAGTGCACCGTCACAACTGTCACCCATCGACGCACCCGTCTCCAGACCTACACGAAAAGGAATACCCTGCTCGTGCAGTTTCTCTGCGCGTTGTGCCAACGCAAACGGTACTGCCTTGGGCACACCGGTAGCGGTAAAACCACCCATGCCCAAGACATCACCATGTTGTATCAATTCAGCGGCTTGTTCCGCTGACATATACGGTAAAGCCATAAGATTTACGATTTACAAATTTACGATTTACGATTTATTTACGAGTGAGTTCAATTGTACAATTTATTAAATCGTCAATAACTCGGAAAAGTGTTCCTCGTCAATCGTCCATTCGTCAATTATTCAGCCTTACCGTTCGAACCGAGTACGTTGATGATTTTGTGCTTGTAGAGCTCCTCCATCAGGTCACGAGCCGGACCGCAGTACTTACGCGGATCGAACTCACCCGGTTTCTCTGCGAACACCTTACGAACAGCAGCGGTGAATGCGAGACGGCTGTCAGAGTCGATGTTGAT
>Ga0265298_10010523_pt1 | contig 10937 bp, 8 predicted proteins | sample AusTroGonzalo_MG_3_FD_193486 | JGI IMG/M metagenome (GOLD analysis project Ga0265298, IMG submission 193486) | Bovine rumen microbial communities from tropical cattle in Woodstock, Queensland, Australia - Gonzalo_01 | ecosystem: Host-associated > Mammals > Digestive system > Stomach > Rumen ...
TGTGGATCGGCCGCTCGGACTGGGGCAGATAGTTCCACTTGAGCTTGCGGCGAAGGAGCTCGAAGTAGCTGAAGCCCTCGGGGTGCAGCATCGTGAAGGTGCTGTCAGCGATTTTCACGCGAAGGATGTCGCCGACGCGAACATCGAAGTTCACCTGTGCGTCAAAGCTTGCGACGGCGCTTCGGGTTTCGTTGACCTCGATGTCCACGGTGGACTGCGAGGAGATGATGAGGGGGCGGTTGCTGAGCGTATGCGGCGCCACCGGCACGATCAGCATCGATCGCACGGCCGGGTGCAGGATCGGGCCGCCCGCGGCCATGGCATAGGCGGTCGAGCCCGTCGAAGAGCTCACGAGCACGCCGTCGGCGCGCTGCACGGCGATCGGCTCTCCGTCCACAAACACGGTGTACTCGACCATGCTGAGCGCGCGGCCGTGCGTGAGGCCGATGTCGTTCACCGCAATCTCCGAGCACACGGTCTCGCCGTCCCGCGTCACCCGGCCCTGCAGCATGGGGCGCTCATCGCGCACGTAGTGTCCGGCGAGCATCGAGGAGAGCGTCTCCTCCATCTCTTCGTGGACGATGTCGGTGATGAAGCCGAGCCGTCCTGCGTTGACGCCGATGACGGGAACGTCATAGGGCGCAAGGAGCCTTCCCGCCCCCAGCATGGTGCCGTCGCCTCCGAGAACCACGGCGACTTCGGCCATCTTCCCGAGTTCGGCGGCATCGGCTATCTCAAAAGGGCAGCCGTTGGGGTAGAAGATCTCAAGCGCACGATCCAGAACCGGTGTCGCGCCCGACCGAACGATGACGTCGATCAGCTTTCTGCAGGTGGCCCGCACGTTTTCGTGGGGCTTGGCAAAAACGGCAACCTTGGAAAAATGCGGCATGACGCGTCTTCCTCGCGGCAAGTTGCGTTAGTCGTCAAACGTCGGGGACTCGACGCCGAGCACCTTGTGCAGCTTCGGACTCGTGGTCGTGTACTGCAGGAACACCTTCTTTTCCGGGAACACGTACTTGGAGGCGGCGAAGGCCGCAAGGGCGCACTCGTGGAATCCGGAGAGGATGAGCTTTTTCTTGCCCGGATACGTGTTGATGTCGCCCACGGCGAAGATGCCCGGGATGGAGCTTTCGAACTTCTCGGTGTCCACCACGATCTGGCGGCGGTCAAGCTCAAGGCCCCAGTCGGCGATCGGGCCGATCTTGGGCTGCAGGCCGAAGAAGACGAGGAGGTGATCAAGGGGCATGCGGCGCACGACGCCGTCGCCGCCCGTGACGCGGATCTCGGTCATCTTGCCGTCCTGCTCCTCAAAGCCTGTCACCTGGCCGACTTCGAACTGCATCTCCCAGTTCTCGCAGAGCTCGCGCATGCGGGCAACGGAGCTGGCGGCGGCGCGGAATCCGTCGCGGCGGTGCAGCAGCACAACGCTCTCGGCCTTGCCGACGAGGTTGAGCGTCCAGTCAAGCGCGGAGTCGCCCCCGCCGCAGATGACGATGTTCTTGCCGGCGAAGAGCTCGGGGTTGCGCACGCGATAGTGCAGCTGCGTGCCCTCGAACTTCTCGATTCCGGGAACGCGCAGGGGGCGGGCCTGGAACGAGCCGACGCCCGCGGCGATGATGACAACCTTGCAGAGGAACTTCGTGCCCTTGTCGGTCTCGACGTCAAAGCGGCCGTCCTCGCGCTTTTGCACCTTGGTCACTTCCTGGCCGAGGTGGAACTGGGCGCCGAAGGGCTGGATCTGCTTCAGCAGATTCTCGGTGAGCTCGTACGAGGTGTAGACGGGCACGGCCGGAATGTCATAAATGGGCTTGGTCGGATAGAGCTCGACGCACTGGCCGCCGACGTTGCGCAGCGAATCGACGACATGCGCCTTGATTTCCAGGAGGCCGAGCTCGAACACCTGGAACAGTCCGACGGGACCTGCGCCGACGATCACGGCATCCGTCTCAATGACCTGGTCAGTTTCGGGGGCGAGGGTCAGATAATCTTCAATAGCCATGGCAAAGAAATCAAAGGTGGCTGCGGCATGCAAATGCGCGGCAGCAAGACAAAAACAACGCGAAAAGCCTCCCTGAAGGGGAGGGATTTCACTAAAAACAAAGCATTTTGGCACAAAACAGAGGCGGTATTGCTTAACGGGAGCGGAATCCGCCGAAGGGGCTACCTCTTTTTGTCCTTGTCCTGGTCGAGAGCAAGCTGGCGCTGCTCGCGAAGCTTGGCGTCGATCATGCTCATCACGTAGTAGTCGGCGTCGTTCGCCCTCTGGGCGAGGTCGAACTGATAGACGGCGGCCTTGTGGTTGCCCATGAGGGCGTACATGTCGCCGGTGGCCGCAAAGGCCTCGGCGTGGCGGCCGAGCTTGTGATAGCTGCGGGCAAGAAGCGCGTGGTAGTCCGTGTTGTCCTTCGGAATCGCCCGCTGCTTTCGCATGAACTTCACGACAGCCTCGTTCATGCCCATCTGATGGAGCATCTCGACGTAGGATTCGGCCGCCATGAAGGAGTAGGGGTAGCGGTCGACCGTTGCTCGGGCGATTCTGAGCGCTGCCCTTTTCTCGGCGCCTCCCTTGGCATTGTCGTACTCGGCCTGGGCGAGGTTCTTGTCAAGAATCACGCTGTGCTGGGGGGCGAGCTTTTGCGCAGTCCTCGCGTGCTCAAGGGCGGCGGCCTTGCGGTTCATCTTTGCGTAGGCGACCGAAAGTCCGTAGTGAAGAGCGGCCGCTCTGCGGCCTGTTGCCTTTTCGAGCTGCAGCGAAAAGCTCTTTGATGCCGCAAGCCACCCGTCATAGTTCTTCTCCTGCAGCACGCGAAGCCGCGCCTGGATGAGCAGGAAGTCAAAGCTGTCCTCGTGATGGCGGCGCGCGAGGTGGCGCGTGCGACCCTGCATGTCGTTCATGCGCTCGCTTGTCATCGGGTGCGTGGAGATGTAGGCCGTGGCGATTGTCTCGTAGTAGCGGCTGCTCTGCTGCAGACGGGCGAAGAAGTCCTCCATGCCCTTGGGATCAAAGCCGGCGCTCGTGAGGCTCTGAAGGCCCACGCGGTCGGCCTCCCGCTCGGCGTCCCGCGAGTAGCCGAGCTGCTTTTGGATGAGAGCGGCCTGCGTGCCCATGGTGATCGCCGCAGCGGCATCGCCTCCGGAGCTGCCGCCCGCACGGGCGGCAAGCAATGCGAGCAGGAATGAACCGATCGTCATCGCAAGCGTTCCCCGGTTCTGCTGGTACATGCGGGCGATGTGGCGCTGCGTGACGTGACCGATTTCGTGCCCCAGGACGGCCGCGAGCTCGCTTTCGGTCTTCGCGGCAACAACGAGCCCCGTGTGCACGGCAATGAAGCCGCCGGGCAGAGCAAAGGCGTTGAGGCTCTTTTCCCGCACGGGGAAGAAGAAAAAGTCGTAGGGAATCGAGTGCGAGGCGGCGACAAGCCGGTAGCCGAGCCGGTTGAGGTAATCAAGAGCCTCGGGGTCGGCGAGATAGTCGGCATCGGCGCGCACCTTCCTCATGATCTGCTCGCCAAGGCGCCGCTCCTCCATGATGGAGAGGTCGGCGCCGGCGACGGTGCCAAGGCTCGGCAGATTCAGGTCGAGGGGGGCATCATCGGCGGCAAGCACCGGGGCGCATTGCGCAAAGGCGAATGCGGCGGTGGTGAGGAGGACGGCGGCTCTCTTGAGCAGGCTCATGAATATCGGTGATCAAACAGGGCTTGAACGGTCGGACAGCCTTCGGGGAGGCGTGTCCGGGATGCCGTATGATAGCGGCTCGAGCTTTCCCGGAAAGCCGCGGACATATTCAGATACAGAGCTGAGGACTCTTTCACAAGATGACGGATCAGGCAGGCGTGCTCACGCATTTCGACGACCAGGGCAATGCGCACATGGTGAATGTTGGCGAAAAGGGACACACCAGGCGCGTCGCCGTCGCAACGGGGACGATCTCGATGAAGCCTGAGACGTTCCGGCTCATCGCCTCCGGCAGGGCGAAAAAGGGCGATGTGATCGGCGTCGCCCGCGTGGCGGCCATCATGGCGAGCAAGAGGACGAGCGAGCTGATTCCGCTCTGCCACCCGATCGCCCTCACGCGCGCTGCCGTGGAATTCGAACTGCTCGAGCGCGAAAGCGCCGTGCGCTGCACCGCCACCTGCGAGACCGTCGGTCAGACTGGCGTTGAAATGGAGGCGCTCACCGCCGTGCAGGTGGGACTTCTCACCGTCTACGACATGTGCAAGGCGGTCGACCGCTTCATGACGATCAGCGGCGTGCGCCTTCTGGAGAAAATGGGCGGCAAATCCGGCCACTGGATCGCCCCCGATCCTGCGGCGAAGGGTGATTGCGGCTAGCGGATGGGCTAGAATCACGCATTTCTCGAAAAAATCGAACGATCGCGTTGAATCGACACGCGTTTTTGTGTCGTGAATCGTCGGACTTAACTTATGACAGACAACAGCAACACGGCGGCCTCTCCCGAGGAGGTCAAGCCTACGAATTTTTTGCGCAACATCATTGAGGCGGATCTTGAGCAGGGGAACAATCTGCCCCGCAAGTGGAGCGGACATCCGGGACTGTACTCCGAGCAGCAGGAGCAGGGCCAGACAGACTGGGCCCGCATCCGCACGCGCTTTCCGCCCGAGCCCAACGGCTATCTGCACATCGGGCACGCGAAGTCGATCTGCCTGAATTTCGGCCTTGCCGAGGACTACGGCGGCATCTGCCACATGCGCTTTGACGATACGAACCCGGTGAAGGAAGACCAGGAGTACGTCGACGGCATCAAGGAAAACGTCAAGTGGTTCGGCTTCGACTGGAACCAGCACGGCGAGAACAACCTGTACTACGCGTCGAACTACTTCGACTACATGTACCAGTGCGCCGAGCATCTGATCAAGACGGGCTACGCATATGTGGACGAGCAGACGGCCGACGAGATGCGCGAGAGCCGCGGCACGCTGAGCGAGCCCGGCCGCAACTCGCCCTACCGCGACCGCGCGCCCGAGGAGAGCCTCAGGATCTTCCGCGAAATGCGTGCGGGCAGGCACGCCGAGGGCTCCATGGTGCTGCGCGCCAAGATCGACATGGCCTCGCCCAACATCAACCTGCGGGATCCCGCGATCTACCGCATCCGCTTTGCCGAACACCAGGCAACAGGCAGCAAGTGGTGCATCTATCCGATGTACACCTTCGCGCATCCGCTCGAGGATACGCTCGAGTGCATCACGCACTCGATCTGCACGCTGGAGTTCGAGGACCAGAGGGCGTTCTACGACTGGGCGCTTGAGCGGTGCGTTCCGGTGCTGCGCGCACCGCAGTTTGAAGAGGCCAGGAAGACGATCGCAGAGCTTGCCAAGGGCGGCGAGAAGGCGCTCGCCTTCATGCGCGCGGCCTTTGAGGCAAAGGACAAGCTGGGCGAGAGCGCTCCGGAGAGCGCCGTGAAGAGCCTCATGGCCGAGTGGGAGGCCGCGGGCGGCCCGCAGAGCGCAGAGGGCGAGGCCGCCGTCGCGTTCTTTGCCCTTCTTCAGAAAAACCCCGAGTGCTTTACGCCGCTTCTGCAGGCGGCCCTTGCGGTGGTTCGCAACAACTTCTTCCTGCTCTCGCACCAGTACGAGTTCAATCGCCTGAGCCTCACGTACGTGGTGCTCAGCAAGCGCAAGCTCATCCAGCTCGTGAACGAAAGGCTCGTCGACGGCTGGGATGACCCCCGCATGCCGACGCTCGTCGGCCTGCGCCGCCGCGGCTACACCCCCGCCTCCATCAAGCGCTTTGTCGAGCGCTGCGGCGTGAGCCGCGTCGCGGGCGGCTGGATCGACTATTCCGTGCTCGAGAGCTCGCTTCGCGAGGACCTTGAGGAGACGGCCGAGCGCCGCATCGGCGTCGTCCACCCCCTGAAGCTCGTGATCGACAACTATCCCGAGGGTCAGAGCGAGGAGATCGTCGCCCCCAACCATCCCAAGAAGCCCGAGCTTGGCAGCCGCACGCTCACCATGAGCCGGGAGATGTGGATCGAGGAGAGCGATTTTGAAGAAGTACCTCCAAAGGGATACAGAAGACTCACGATTCCCGCCGACGGAACGCCTGCAAAGCCGGTGCGCCTGCGCTACGGCTACGTCATCGTGCCAACTTCCGTTGACAAGGACGAGAACGGGAAGGTCGTCTGCGTGCATGCGAACTACCTGCCCGAGACGAAGACCGGTTCGGCCGGCGCCGATTCCGTGAAGACCAAGGCCGCCATCCACTGGCTCGATGCGGCGACGGCCTGCAAGGCCGAACTGCGCCTCTATGACCGGCTCTTTGCCGAGGCGAATCCCGATTCCGTCGAGGATTATCGCACCGCGCTCAATCCGCAAAGCAAATCCGTTGCTTGCGGGTATGTGGAGCCGGCGGTCGCCGCGGCTCCCGCCGACGTTCGCTATCAGTTCGAGCGCAACGGCTACTTCGTGACCGACCGCGTGGACCACAAGCCGGGCATGCCCGTGCTGAACCTCGCCGTGGGCCTGAAGGACAGCTGGAGCGCAAAGAAGTAGAAAGACGCGCCGCGCTTTCTTTCCCAGAGGAACTTCCCCACGCCCTCATCCGGCCGGGGAAGTTTTTTTTCGCTTCCCGCCCGGATAATTGTCGTAAAGAATGATGCGTAAATTGACTTAAGGACAATGTCGCGCACGAAAGCTCCCCTTAAGCCTCGCGTCAAACATTACCTCCAAAGATATAATCCATATCAGTATTAATACGGATAGTGCCGGCGGATCTCGTTTGCCGGCATGAATCTGAGTTTGTCTTCCTGAAAAACAGATAGGAGAGGGAAATATGAAGAAGCTTCTGATTGCCTCCATGGTGGCGGCTGCCTTTGGTGCCGCGAACGCCGCGCAGATGGCCGATGTGGTTGTGATTGGCGCCGGCGGCGCCGGCATGGCTGCCGCCGTGTCCGCACACGACGCTGGCGCCAGGGTCGTGCTGCTTGAGAGGATGCCCTTCCCGGGAGGCAATACGGTGCGCGCCACGGGCGGCATCAACGCCGCTGAGACGCCTCAGCAGGCCAAGCTCGGCATCAAGGACTCGATCGAGCAGATGTACAAGGACACCATGAAGGGCGGCCGCAATCTCAACAATCCCGCTCTCGTGCGCAGCCTTGCCGAGAACTCCAACGCCGCCGTGCAGTGGCTGATCGGCCTGGGCGGCGACTTCAATGACGTCGGCTTCATGGGCGGCGCCACCAACAAGCGCTGCCACCGTCCGACGGGCGGCGCCTCCGTGGGCCCCGAAGTCGTCAAGACCCTCCACAACGCCGTGAAGTCCCGCAAGATTGACCTGCGCACCAACAGCCAGGTGATCGAAATCAATCAGAAGGGCGACAAGGTGACCGGCGTCAGGGTCAAGGCAAAGAACGGCAAGGTCTACACGATCAACTCCAAGGCTGTGGTGCTCGCCACCGGCGGCTTTGCTGCCAACAACGCCCTGTGCACCAAGTTTGTGCCGAGCCTGAAGGGCTTTGCCACGACGAACCATCCGGGCGCCCAGGGTGAGGGCATCGCCCTTGCCGAAGGCGTTGCCGCCGGCTTCGTTGACATGAAGCAGATCCAGACGCACCCGACCTATTGCGAAACGAGCGCCATCATGGTGACCGAGGCCGTCCGCGGCAACGGCTCCATCCTGGTGAACGTCAAGGGCGAGCGCTTCTACGACGAGCTCTCCACGCGCGACAAGGTTTCCGCTGCGATCCTGAAGCAGCCCACGCAGCACGCCTACATGATCTTTGACCAGGATGTGCGCAAGAGCCTGAAGGCGATCGAAGGCTACGTCAAGATGCCCGGCATGGTGACCGAGGCTGCAACGCTTGACGAACTCGCCGCCAAGCTCAAGATGCCTGCCGCAACCCTGAAGGACACGATGGCCAAGTACGCCCAGGCCCAGGCCTCCGGCAAGGACTACTGCTGCAACCGCACCAAGATGGAGCGTCCGCTCACGACCGCTCCGTTCTACGCGATCTCCATTACGCCTGCCGTGCACCACACGATGGGCGGCGTGCGCGTGAACACCAAGGCGCAGGTTGAGAACTTCCTCGGCAAGGTCATCCCGGGCTTCTACGCAGCTGGTGAAGTCACCGGCGGCGTGCACGGTGCCAACCGTCTCGGCGGCAACGCCCAGGCTGACATCATCGTGAACGGCCGCATTGCCGGTCAGCAGGCTGCTGCCTACGCAAAGGCGAAGTAAAAACGCGTAACAAAGTTTTTAAAACTGTTGTTTAAACATCAATTTCCCCGGTTTTCCGCGGCGCATCGGCCAGATGGCTTACGGAGACCGGGGGAATTTTGTGTACAATCGCCGGCACGTCAGCTCAGCAGTCCTGTGTTCTGCGCAGGGCGGACTCGCCCTTATGAGACGAGAGCTGGTCAGACAGTGAATCAATCACTTCGATGACGGAATGAACTGGCGTCTGATTTGTTAACCATCCTGATTAAGGAAAACAAAAAAATGATGAAGAAGATCGTTATCGCTGCCGCTGCTGCTCTGATCGCCACCGGCGCTTCCGCTGCCTACAAGGACGGCACCTACACCGGCGTCGGCCAGGGCCGTGCCAGCCAGATCGAAGTTGCCGTGACCGTCAAGGGCGGCAAGGTTGCCAAGGTTGAGGTCACCAAGCATGGCGACACCCCGATGCTGTGCGACGCCGCTGCCGGCGAAATCGCTCCGGCCATCGTCAAGGCCAATGGCGACATGAAGAAGGTTGAGCTCGTCTCCGGCGCCACCCTGTCCTCCAAGGGCATCGTTGATGCCGCCAAGGACGCCCTGAGCAAGGCCAAGTAATCAGACTTCTTTCTGATTGCTGAAAAAACCGGACTGCCCATGCGGACGGCCCGGTTTTGTTTTGGGCGGAAGTTTTTTCCGCCTACTCGAAGACCTTCAGGAGCAGGGGCAGGATGAGCGGCGCGGCAAACGCCGTAAACAGGCCGTTCAGGCCCATCGCAAGCCCCGAGAACGCTCCGGTGTCCCGGTTGATCTGGAACGCGGCCGAGGTGCCGAGGCCGTGCGCGGCAAGCCCCACGGAAAAGCCGCGCGTTGCGTCGCTCTTTTCGCGCATCAGTGCGAAGATCGGCTTGCAGAGCAGGGCGCCCACGACGCCCGTGATGACGACGAGCGCTGCGGTGAGCGGCGCAATGCCCCCCAGGTGCTCGGAGATGCTCACGGCAATCGGCACGGTGACGCTCTTTGGCGCGAGGCTCACCATGGTTTCGGTGCTCGCGCCAAGGGCTCCCGCAATGAGCACGGCCGAGATGATGGCGATCGAGCCGCCAGCCACGAGTCCGCAAAAAAGCGGAATGGCGAGCTTGGCGAGGCGCCGCCGCTGCTCGTAGAGCGGCACTGCGAGCGCGACGGTCGCCGGGCCCAGCAGGAAGTTGATGTAGCGGCCGCCTTCAAAATAGGTCTGGTAGTCGGTGCGTGTCGCAAGAAGAATGCACACGACAATGATGATCGCGCTCATGAGCGGCGTGAAGATCGCCTTGTAGCCGCTTTTCCTGTATCCCCACATGCCGGCTGCGTAGGCAAGCAGCGTGACGGCGAGCCACGTTGCGGGTTCATGCTGCAGGGTGCTCCAGGTATTGACAAGCCGTTCGTACATGGCGCTCCCCCTAATCCTCAATATGCATCAGCCGCATCACGCCGCGGGTGACAAGGATCGTGACCGCCATTGCAAGCACTGAGGAGATGACAATGGAGACGCTGATCGGAAGCCATTCGGCGGCAAGCCGCTCTCCGTGCTGCATGATGCCGACTCCGGCAGGCACAAAGAGCAGCGCGAAGTGGGCGAGCAGCACGTTCACGACGGGCAGCGCCTTTTTGAGCAGCCCGTCAAAGATCATGAGCGCGAAAAGGAAGAACACCATGCCCATCACCGCTCCGGGAACGGGCAGCCCGAGCAGCGTGACGACCGTGATGCCCAGCAGCTGAAAGCCCAGCAAAAGGGCGATCGTGATAACCATAATCAGAAAGCTTTCCTGAATAATGAAAAAAGGGGGAGAAATTTTGTCACGACCTCCGGAGTCTGGAATTGGGACTTGTTCCAAGGCAGGAGCTTTTTTCGACGAAATTTTTCCGGGATGCCGGCTGGGGCTCGGTGCTAAAATCTCCCGAATTTTGGACGGCGCAGCAGACGGCTTTTTTCTTGCGCGCCGCTTCCTGGGAGCAAGGCATCCAATGCGACGACAGCTAAGACATTCGTTTCATCCCTGCCGCCTGTTCAGACGATTGGCGGCGGCAATCCTGTTTTTCCTGTCTTTAGCCCTCGCTTTTTCCCAATCCGCATTTGCTCAAGAAACTCCTTCCGAAGACTCCCTGCTTGCATCCGATTCCGTGGTCGTGCTCACGATGGGCACCATCGTTCAGGGGCGTGTGTATGCACGGGATGAAAAGACCGCTTCAGCCCTCACTGACCTCATTCAGAACCTCGCAGTCGAATACAACCGGCTTTTTACCGTGCACGAACAGAGTCCGATTACTCAGGTCGCCGAGAATGCCGGGCGCTGGACGCCGATTGACTGCCGTGCGGCGGGACTGATCGCGCAGGCCAGGGCGGCAGCTGAGCAATCGGGCGGTGCATTCGATCCCACGATCGGGCCCGTGGTGAATGCCTGGAAAATCGGTTTTGGCGGGCAGGACGAGCCGCCTGCCGAGCAGATTGCGGCAGCCGTTGCCCTGGTTGACTGGAGGAAAATCGAGACCGATCTGACGGCAGGAAGCTGCCGCGTGCGGATCGGCCCGGGGCAGAGCCTTGATCTCGGGGGCATCGCCAAGGGCTGGGTCGGCACGGAACTCGTGAATGAACTCAAGAAGGTGGGCGCCGTGAGCGCCATGCTGGACCTTGGCGGAAACATCGCTCTTGCGGGCGCTTCGCCCAAGGGCCGCGACTGGATGATCGGCATCCAGTTTCCCGATGCCGAGCGGGGCGAAGCCTTTGC
>Ga0265298_10010524_pt1 | contig 10936 bp, 7 predicted proteins | sample AusTroGonzalo_MG_3_FD_193486 | JGI IMG/M metagenome (GOLD analysis project Ga0265298, IMG submission 193486) | Bovine rumen microbial communities from tropical cattle in Woodstock, Queensland, Australia - Gonzalo_01 | ecosystem: Host-associated > Mammals > Digestive system > Stomach > Rumen ...
CACGAATTCGCGCAGGTCGTCTATCTTGCGGTTGTCGTATTCGATGTCGCGGCCGGGGACGAACACCTGCTGGTAGCCGCCCTTCCCATCCTCGCAGCTCTTCCATACCTCCGCGAAGAAGTCGTCGCTGCTCTTGGCCGTGGACTCCATCACGCGCATCGTGTCCTCGCCCTCCGACATACCGCCCTCGATGTCCGCCACGATGTCCTCTGCCTGCTTGCCAGGGGTGTCGGGCCATAGGCCCACCTCGGAGTAGTGAGCGCCCGATATATCCTTCGATCGCAGGGTGTCCGGCTTCTCCGCCGTTCCGACATAGATATACCCCTCCAGCACCTGCTTGTTCTCCTGGTCTTTCAGCGTGAAGGCGTGGCCCGTGGAGTCCGCCGGGGCGAGATGCAGCCGCGTGCTGTCCTCCAGCCCGAGATCCCAGGCGGGGTAGTCCTTGATGGTGCGCTTGAGCATCGTGAGGATGGTCTCGGAGGCGGACGAGGTGTGCGCCGCGATGGCAAAGCTGTGGAACTCGTTCCACTCGAACTGGAGCCAGCACTGGTAGAAGAAGCAGAAGGTGGAGCCGCCCCATTGGCGGGCCTTGAGGATGATCAGCGAGATGGGTTCCCCTGCAAGGCGCATCCGCTCGCAGATGGCCAGCACCTCCAGTTGCGGGAGGTTGAGGACAAACCTCACCCTCTTCCTCGCCGTCTTGTGCTTGATCCAGATGCAGAAGTATGCCCAATGCACGAAGTCGTGCTTGTGGCGTATGCGGCGTATGCGGCGCTCGATCTCCAGGTGGTCGGGGGCCTCGTGCTTCCATTTGTGTACAGAAATATATTTTTCTATGCTTCCGGCTTTCTGGATCTCCCGGATCATCTTGTTGGCCATCATCGCCGGCGGCACCCATTGCACGGGGATGGCGTAGTCCGAGATAGAGAGCTTCACGCGCTTGAGACCCGTCAGCTCCGCGACGCCCTCGCCGGTCACGGGGTTGTACTCTGCCCGCAGCCGCTTCCATCGCCGTTCGTTCTCCGCGATGAACTGGTTATAGATAGCGTCGGATATCACGGGTCAGGTAGAGGTATTTTCGTTTAGCGGATGCCGCCGCCATGCCGAGCGCGAATGCTGCGACGTGCGTCGTGGCGCTCAGCCGCGGGATGAAGACCATCGCGGCTGTGAGGATGAGGAACGCCAGCACCTCGGGCCGCTTCCACCATGGCGACGACAGGGGAGGGGTGCGGAGGCCCAGCATGGCGTAGAGGACGTTTGAAAAGCCGATAACGGGCCGGAAGGACAGGGGATATACCACCACGGCGATGAGGTAAACGGTGACGATTTGTGACCAGTTGAACTTTCTCCGCGGGTCGAATATCGTCCATATGGCGATGGCGTTCACGGCCAGGTGCCACCATGAGGCATGGAAGAAGCTGTACAGCGCGGCGCGCTCCGGGTATGGTCCATCGGCCATGAAACCCGGTATGCCGACCAGCAGCTGCAGGAGCGCCAGCGCGATTATCAGTACGATTCGAACCATCTCTTCCGCTTGCGTGCCTTCTTGATCTGCTCGCGGAGGATCTTCCGCGCCATCTCGCCCGTGATGTAGAACTCGGGTGCCGGCTCGTCCACGAGGATCTCGAGGATGCGTTCCCGGGAGAGGGGCGTGCCGGGGTGTGTGGAGAGGAACTGCTTGTAGTCCATGAAGAGCCGCATCGCCATCCGGCGCTTGGAGCGGTGCAGGTCTTCCAGGCGGTCGCCGGCGCATATGCGCCCTATGAGGAGCGATGCCCTCTTGGATGATATGTAGAAGCAGGGGGCTGGTTGCCGGGCGCACCATTTGCCCGCCGCGAACAGCGAGTCGAAGCGGCCCTCTTCAAGGCCGCGCCTGTAAACCGCGTAGAGTGCTTCTGCCCTCTTTTGCCTCAGTCCGGTGTCTTTCACGGACGACAGTCAAGAAGGCGGTTGCAACCCTCACAAAGATATAAAAAATTATTTGAAACGATGTGTGTTTGGGAAAGATAGACCAAGAACAAGAAGTCACGGAGATAATTTTGGTCTCATTAATTGTACAGAAAACACTTTTTACCTATGGCTGAAGAAAATAAAACCCCCACGTCGCGCGAGAACCTGCTGTCCCGTGCGCGCGAGCGCTTCCCCGACCGCACCTTCGCGGACATCGGAGCGGAGCCGCAGGAAGGCAACGCCGACCTCGACGATGCCATCAACGAGATGCTGGAAGACCTGACCGCGCGCCAGGCTACCTATGACGAGAACAACGCACGCCTCTCGGAGCTGCTGATGTCCGATCCCACGGCGGCGGAGTTCGTGCAGAAATGGATGGAGACGGGAGACCCCCGCACCGCCCTGGTCGAGACCTACGGTGACGAACTCGGCATGAGCGAGGAGAGCCGCGCCGCCTTCCAAAGCCAGCTTGAGGGCTGGCGAGAGCGCAAGGCCGCCAACGACGCCATCGAGGCCCAGGCGCAGTCCAACTGGGACGCCTCCCTTGCCGCGCTGGAAGAGTGGGGAGATGCCAAAGGCCTGTCCATCGAGCAGAAGCGCGACGTCATGCTGCGCCTCCTCGCCGTGACTTTCAACGGCATGGAGAACAAATATGCCGCAGAGGACTTCGACATGGCGTGGAACGCGATGAACTACGACAACGCCGTGGCGTCGGCACGCGCCGAAGGCCAGGTGGCTGGGCGCAACGAGCGCATCGCAGCGGCCCGCCGCGACCGCAACGCCGCGAATGGCCTCCCGCCGGCCACGGCAGGGGCACAGGGCGGACGGTCCCGTGAGCGCAAGCCGAAAGGCGAGGGCGACATCTGGGACAACCTATCAAGCTAACCAATAACGAAATTACCAACATTTTTTATCCATGAAAAAGTTCAATTTCATCAAAACCCACAAGATGAGCGTAGCATCGCTGCTGCTCGTGGTAGCTGCGGTTCTGCTGGGTGCAGACCCCGGCTTCGCTATGGCAGTCGACCCCGTCGAGCTGTCCGATCCTGGTAACCCTTCCAGCAACATGGAAGAGTACAACGCCTCCACCAACCCCGGCGGACGTCCGGAAGAAGAGACCCTGAAGCCTGACGAGCAGGGCGGCAAGACGCAGCTGCAGGGCCAGGCGGCCAAAGGCACCGACGTCACCGACGCGGGCCTCGAAGCCGAAGACTATGACGAACGGGTGGACAACTTCAAGAAGTTCGCCTTCCCGATCGAGACCTATGTGGCACGTCGCTGCCGCGCTGTCAAGGCCAAGAGCTACATCCACAAGCACTACCGCTCCGGCTCGACCGACCTGGTGGCCATCTTCACCGGCAGTTCTTTCACCATCACCGCCGGCCAGAACACCAGCAACCGCTACGACTACCAGAAGAAGATCCTCACCCTGCCCGTCGAGTATGTCGACAACGCAGACGCCTTGATGGAATACTCCACCGTCGCAGTCCGTGGCGTGGAAGGCTACAAGAAGGATGAGAACGGCAACGAAATCTCCGATGGCGAGATGGTTCTCTTCGTCCTCGACAATAAGGACAACAGCAGCTTCGTGAAGTTCTATGTGATGAACCCGCCTATCAACACGACGGGCACCGCCACCAGCGTCACCTTCGGCGCGAACACCGAGATGTACGTCATGGCCACCGCCGGTTCCGAATCGCAGATGAACGTCGCCCCCGAGACCTGGCTCCCGGAATCCTTCGACCAGTACCTGCAGAAGAAAATCGAAACCGTGGTCATCACCGACTACTTCGACGAGCAGACCAAGAAGGTCTCCCACAAGACCCAGCAGGTCCTCGACAACGCCGCCTACAACTTCAAGCGCAAATGCGCCCGCTCCCACTGGAACGGCACGATGGGCATCGTGGACGTCAACAACCCGTCCACCGGCCGTGAGCATGCCTATATGGAGAATGGTCTGCTCCGCCAGATCAACATGCTCTACACCACGGGCCAGGACCTGACCGACGACGACCTGCTCGCCATCACGACCCTGATGTTCACCGACAACGCCATGAGCGAGGACGCCACCGTGTTCTGCGGCAAGAAGGCCCTCAAGCGCCTTATCCGCTTGGTGAACAGCGCCGACAAGTACAAGGATGTCGGCCGTGTGGAAGTCAACGACTACGGTATCCGAGTGCGCAAGTACGAGGACAACTTCGGCTCCCTGGAGTTCGTCTGGGACCGCACCCTCGACGATCTCGGCTATGAGGAATACATGGTCGTCCTCGACCTCAAGAACGCAACGCGCTACTACCTCAAGCCGGAATACAAGACCACCCGCGACATGAGCAAGACGGGCGAGGCCCGCGAGGCGAAGGAACACAACCTCTGCCGCATCGACTGCGTGGCCCTGAACGGCTTCAACAGCATCCTCGTATGCCCGTCCAGCCTGGCCCTCTCCGCCAAGAACACCGGCGGCATCCAGGCCGAGTTCCACAGCGTGAGCGCCCTTCCTACCGGCAGCGCCCTCACCCCGACCGCGAAGACCTACCGCTACTACCTGACCGCCGATGACTCCACCGCCGGCTTCAGCAAGGGCGACGTCGTCGAATGGTCCACGGACTTCGAAGGCTGGGTTCCCTACGAAGGCCTCATCCGCGCCTAAGTAACCATTGACCCGAGGGGGAGGCGCGTCCTCCCCCTTATTTTTTATAACAACAATAGCATTACATTATGATTAAAGTTTACGGAGTTCACGGGCGCACCACCGCCCTCGTAAGAGTCCCTGCAGGCGCTGGTCGCGCATGGATCGAAATAGAATTCAAGCGTGGCAGGCTGGGTGTGGGAAGGGCCAACACCGCCGCCACATACAGCACCGCTGACCCCACGGAGCAGGCCATCATCGAAGACAGCCCGCTCTTCGGCACGCTCATCAAGCTGCTGCGCGTATACGGCGAAGAAGGCAAACCCGTGGCTGCGCCGCTGGCAACGGAGAAACCCGAAGGCGCGGAGGTCGTCAAGACCGAGGTCCCGGAGGTGACGACCCGGGAGGAGGCCATCGCCTACCTCAAGGCAAAGGGCGCGAAGGCCACGCAGCTGCGCTCCAACGAAGGCATCCGCAGCTGCGCAGACCAGCTCGGACTCGCATTCCCCAACCTTAACATCTAACGCACCATGATCAACCTCTCCGTAGCAGATGCACAGGCCCTCGTGAGGAAGAACCTCGACGAGCTGGACCCCAACGGCTCCATCATGTACGATGATCAAAACGGCTCGGCCGATGCCTACGGTGACAACCGATCCCTGGACAGCCTCATCGCACGCGACCTCCCGGAAGCCATCAACGCAGTCCACAAGGCTGCGCCGGTGCATCTGCTGGAGGGGGTTGCGCTGGTTGCGGAAACGCACATCGCATCCAGCCCCGCCGCTGCCGTCAGCCAGGACGGCGTGCTGTCGTTCACGCTGAAAGACGATACGAAGTACCTCCGGCTGGTCGTCTTCCAGGCAGCAGATTCCGGCATCGTGGTCACGGATGCCATACCGGAGGCTTCGCCAGAGGGGCGCAAGCAGCTGAACAGGCACATTCGGGGACGGAAAGACCGCCCCCGTCTTGTGATTCTGCAGGGCAGGCACACCGGCCCGTCGTTCAGATACTATTCTATCGGCACGCCCTCTACATACACCTCCAACCCCGCCAGCGCCATCAGCCAGATGGCATTCGTCCAGGAGGTGGAGTATGCGTCCGACACCACTACTTATGCGATATCCCGACGCCTGCGGCAGAATATCGTCGACCAACTCACCGCGATGGTCATTGAGACCTACGGTGACCAGCGCTCGCAGGCATACTACCAGAAAGCAATGATGTACCCATCAATATAACGCGACATGACTCCCCAGATCTTCCCCTACGGAACGCCGCTGAACATCGTGTGGCAATTCTCAAACGCGGACGGCACGTCCTTCAATATCGCCGGATATGCATACCGCCTGTTCTACCGCGTCGGCAATAACGAGACCGAGGTGAACAGCTCGCAGGTGACGGCATCCGGAGACACCGTCTCCTTCATCTTCCCCGCCAACGACACCTGCGCACCCGGCACATATAACATGCGTCTCGTCCTCTTCCAGAATGGAAGCCACCTCTGCACCATCAACTATAACTCGGCGTTCATACTGTCCCGCCTGGCGTCGGGCCAGACGCGTCAGGATCAGAACGTAGAGAACAACATCATCCACCTGTTCACGGTCGCGGAATACTATCTGCACACCGCCGTCATCCCGACGGTCGGCGACGATGGCTACTGGTATGTCAACGGGCAGATCGTCATCGACGGAAGTGGCGAATATGTGTCCGCCACGCATACGGTGCGATACGACACCACCACGAAGTACCTGATCATCGATGAGGGCAGGGTGGACGCACATGGCGACAGCATCCAGCAGACCATCACGGACGTGGCGGCGGCGCTCGCGGACTGGGAGAGCAGATATACCCAGGCTGAAGGTGCCAGGGATACGGCATATAACTCCGCCGAGACGGCCCGTGACGGCAGGTATGCCCTGGCCGAGTCAGCACGCGGAACGCAGTATGAAACCGCAGAGGGAGGGCGAGACACACAGTATGCCGCCGCGGAACAAGGCCGAGACACGGCCTACGGCACGGCAGAGGGTGGGCGTAACACCAGCTACGGCACGGCTGAAGGAAACCGCAATACGCAATACGGAACGGCGGAGTCCGCACGCGATGGCAGATACGCCACCGCAGAGCAGGCCCGCAACACCGCCGCGGCGGCCCAGGAGGGAACGAAGAACGGAAGCGTGGCCGGCGATGGCTCACGCTGGGGTGAATACAAGGGCGCGGAGGCGGCGCGCCAAACCGCATACGGAACTGCGGAGGGGCAGCGCGACTCGGCCTATGGCGACAAGGAAGATGCCCGCGATGCGGCCTACGGCAACAGGGAGGACGCCCGCGACACGGCTTACGGTCTCAAGGAGGATGCGAGAGATACCCTTTATGGGACGGCGGAGTCTGCGCGTGATACGCAGTATGCAGGTGCAGAAGGCACACAGAACGGAAGTGTCGCCGGCGACGGATCACGATGGGGAACCTTCAAGGCCAACGAGGCTGTCCGCGACCAGATTGTGCAGGATTTGATTCCTGCCATCAATGGCAAGGCAGATAAAGATACTGACGCTGTCGAGGGAAATGCCGCGATGTTTGATTCCAACGGCAATCCCGTGGATGGAGGTACAGCATTATCTACTATTGTAAGCGGGGCAAATGCCGGTGCTACTGCATATCAAAAACCCAATGGCGGTATTCCTTCAACGGACATGTCAGCGGCAGTACAGACTTCGCTTGGCAAGGCTGATGCCGCTGCTCCCGCAAGCAGTGTATATACCAAGAGCGAGATTGATGCGAAGATAAGTTCCGTATACAAACCGGCGGGTTCCTGTCTCTTCGCCAACCTGCCTGTGCTTTCCGCAGATGTACTTGGCAATGTGTATAATGTCACGGATTCCTTCACGACGGATAGCCGGTTCCTTGATGGTGCAGGGCATCATATCGAGGCAGGAACGGATGTGGTGGTCATCAATGCTGGTACTGATGCAAACCCTGATTATAAGTTCGACGATCTCGCAGGTTTCGTTGACCTCAGTGGATATCAGCCGAAAACCCTTTCTTCCGCTATCGGTGGGCAGACTACCGTTGAAGGCTCGCTTGGCGCGTTGAATACTGGCAAGGCAAACCAGTCCGAAATGTCGGTCACTCCCGGAACTGGCACGGACGCAGATAAGACTACGATCCAGTTGAAATCCGGAACGAGCGCGACCGTACTAACTCAGCATCAGGACATCTCCGGCAAGGCAGATAAAGTGAACGATGCAACTGCTGGTCATCTTGCCAAACTGGACGGAACGGGTAATCTCGTCGACGGCGGCGACACGGCAGACTTTGCGAAGAACTTGGTTGCCCCGGTTGTTCAGGACGCGGAGTTCGTTTCTCGGAAGGTTGGCGGCGACTTGAGTGTGGACGGCACGGCTGGAGCGGCAGAGATTCAGAAGATTAAGGGAAAGACGCTGGTGTGGAATCAAAGAGCGGCGTGTACATCGTGTAATGGATTCAATGTAATAGTATCAAATAAGACTACTAACGGATTTACCGGTACGGCAGAACCTACGAGCAGCAATAAGAATGTTCAGCTCTCTGATATGTTTCCGCGGCCTGAACATAAATACTACATCGGTTTTGACTATACCTCAAATCTATCTTTTAGGCTGCAATATTTAGAAGATACTCCGCTTTCGGCGCAAAGTTCTATGACGCACTTCGCGGCGGTTGGAAAGCCGCTCACAAGCGGATATAAAATGATTTATTGGTATCTGTATGCGACCAACACAGAGACTTGGACGTTTGTCGTTGATAATTTCCGTGTTGTGGACTTGACGCTGATGTTCGGAGAGGGCAGCGAGCCGTCCACGCCGGAAGAATTTGAAGCACTATATCCGTCAGGAAAGTATAATAGAAATTATGGCACTCTCATCAACAACTCCGCTTCTGGAATCGAGACCGTGGGGTTCAACCTGTGGGATGAGGAGTGGAGAAATGGGTACTATAATGAAACCACAGGAGTATATGAAAATGGCGGAGGACAGTATGTTTGCACGAAAAATAAGATTTCAATCTTCGGAGGGGTTCCCTATTACTACCATTGTGGTGCTGGTACAAGAATGTATGTTAGTTTCTATGATGTAAACGGTTCTCTTATCAATACAACAACCTGGGTTGTGGTAAATGATGACAATATATTTACTCCGCCAACAAATGCCACAACAATGAATTTCTGGGTTGTCGGAACCTACGGCACCACCTACAACCACGACATCTGCATCAATTTAAGTGATGCAAGCAGAAACGGCCAATACGAGCCTTACAAGAAGACAGTAACTCCTTTGAACCTCACTGGTCTCACAGGCAAGAAAGACGGCGTGGGAGAAAGCGTCGTGGTGGCACCTGATGGATTGAGAAGGTCTGGCAACGAGTATGATGAGATTGTCGGGCAGAAGTATATTAGAAGAAATAGGAAATATACTTTTGATGGCACGGAAGGATGGAGCATACATTCAAGCGGTGCCATATTTTTAGCGGGAATTCATGGTCTTGATAATGGAACCCAAAAACCTGTTTGCAACCAATATATCGGACAAGTAGGTGCCGATGGCTTACCTTCAATCGGGTGTTGTAAATTGATAAGCAGTTCTTTCGGCTTTGTCATTATCGACACCGCTTATACCGAAGCAAGTGTTTTTAAAACTCATCTTGCCGCTTTGTATGCCGCCGGGACTCCGATGGAGGTTATCATTCCTCTCGCCACCCCCGAAGAATACATCCTCGACAACACCCCCGATTACGACTATCCCGTTGACAAAGACGGAACGGAATCTCGCCTCCCTGCCGACACCGCCTCTTCCGTCACGGCTCCCTTCTGCGCGGAAATCAAATACGCACTCGACGGAGCATCAACCCTTGCAAACCTCGACACGAACTATGTCAGCACAAAGAAGGTCAAGCAAGAACTCGGCGGCAGCGCAAACGATGTGATGAGCCAAGCGGCGGTGACGAAACAACTGAACATCGTAAACCAGCGCATCAGCGACATCGGCTCCGTGACAGACCTCTCGTTCATAGACCCCAAGACGGGCGTAGGACTGTTCACAAGGAATACCGCGAAAACCTATGTAGTTAGGACGGCTGGCAACTACAAGTTCCCGTTGGTATATAGTAATGCCATCAAAAACGGCAAGTCCAACCCTGCCTCCTACACGCGCATCGTAAGCGACTATACCGCAGAGTTCGTCAACCACCTCGGCAACCCCATCACAAGCCCGTATATCGAGCAGAACATAGGTTGCATCCCTGCTTCCGTAGCCCTGCTCTGGCAGACGGCATCGGGGCTTATCACTTCCGTATCGCTGGAGAGCGGCCCGGATTGCCACTACCTCCGCTTCACGGTTGCAAGCGTCCCCTCGGACAACGGCTTGGCTTGCTTGGCAGTCAAGGATGTGAACGGCGACATCATGTGGTCTTGGGACATCTGGCTTACTACCGATGACCTCACGCCGGAGACCATCGTAAACCATACGGGCGTAGAATACAAGATAATGCCCGAAGGCTTGGGTACTATCTGGGGAAGCCGTGGCAACCTCCAATGTGTCGTTCCTCTGTACCAATGGGGACGCAAGGACATCTTGGGACTGCCTGCCGCTTATAACTCCAATACGGCGATGACGCTTTATGACATCAATGGCAATACCGTGACGCTTGACACCTACGGCGTTGCTGACGATGCCGACGCTGGCGGTACTGTCCGTAGCGTTGCCAACTCTATCAAGATGCCGCATAAGTTCTTCTTGGAGTACGACAACACGAACCACAACTGGAACAATCTGCCGTGGATGAATAACTTCTGGAATTCCGCTGAAACGCTCTCCGGTGACTTGGCTGATAACCAACTGACGGCTATAAAGACCATCTACGACCCCTGCCCCGTTGGGTATATGCTTCCGGCTAGTAGGGCGTTTACGGGATTTACGACGACTGGTGCGAATAGTTCTACTGCAAGTGAGTTTAATGTGGGCGGCTCGTTTGCAAATGGATGGAAGTTCAAGAAGAACTCTTCGGACGCGGTAGGTACTTTCTACCCGGCGTCCGGCTACCAGTACAGTACGAGTGGCGCATTGTACGATGTCGGATCGGGCGGCAACTTCTGGTCGTTCGCTCCTTACTCGCAGACCTTCGCTTACTACTTTAGCTTCAACAGCGGCAACGTCTACCCGTTGAACCGCTACTACCGGGTTGGCGGCTTCAGCGTGCGCCCTTCCATCGAATACTAACCTCTAATCCTCACAACAATGGCAAGACATAGATTTTACGAACCAGATAAGACCTACGACCTCATCCCTGATGGGATGGTCGTGGTCTACTACGACCCGGTACACG
>Ga0265298_10010525_pt1 | contig 10936 bp, 5 predicted proteins | sample AusTroGonzalo_MG_3_FD_193486 | JGI IMG/M metagenome (GOLD analysis project Ga0265298, IMG submission 193486) | Bovine rumen microbial communities from tropical cattle in Woodstock, Queensland, Australia - Gonzalo_01 | ecosystem: Host-associated > Mammals > Digestive system > Stomach > Rumen ...
GTCTTTCTTGGCATGATGACTTAAACTCTCTTAGTAAAATTGGTGAATTTAAAACCGGCAGTTTCATAGAGATTCAAGACCTTGTGCGCGATTTGGGTATAGAAGATTTGAGTCTACAGAAGTTATATGCAAATCTATTTAATCAGAAAATCAGTAAGAGACAGCAGTTAAGTAATTGGGAAGCTGATATCCTGACGGACAAACAAAAAATGTATGCTGCCACTGATGCATGGGCTTGCATCATGATATACCAAGAAATCATAAAACTCAAAGAATCTGGCGATTACAAATTAATTATTAAAGAAGAACATAACAATGAATAAAGTATATTTAAAACGAGGCAAAGAAGAAAGTCTTCTTCGTTTTCACCCATGGATTTTTTCTGGCGCAATTCATCATATGGATGACGGTATTGAAGAAGGAGAAGTTGTGCGTGTAGTTACAGAAAAGGGTGATTTCATCGCTATCGGTCACTATCAGCAAGGGTCTATTGCCGTACGTGTGCTCACCTTTAACGATGTGGAAATCGACCAGCAGTTTTGGACATCTCGTATCCAGTCTGCTCTCGATATGCGAACTTCCATCGGACTAACAAATAATCCTCAGACAAATGCATATCGATTGATTCATGGCGAAGGGGATCTTCTTCCCGGACTCATCATTGATATCTATGCCGACACGGCGGTAATGCAAGCACATAGCATTGGTATGCATTTAGCGCGTCACGCTATTGCTTCAGCACTTGCAGAGGTAATGAAGAATCATGTGTCTAACATTTATTATAAGAGTGAGACTACCCTATCGTTCATGGAGCCAGAGAATGGTTTCCTCCTTGGAGAGACGGACAATAATATTGCAATAGAAAATGGACTGAAGTTCTATGTAGACTGGCTTCGTGGACAGAAAACAGGCTTCTTTGTAGACCAGCGAGAGAATCGTGCTTTACTTGAGAAATATGCCAAAGGAAAGAATGTTCTCAACATGTTCTGTTATACAGGTGGTTTCTCATTTTACGCTATGCGTGGTGGAGCAAAATGTGTTCATTCCGTCGATAGCTCTGCTAAGGCTATCGAACTAACACGTCGCAATGTGGAACTAAACTTCCCTGGTGACCCACGTCATGAAGCCTTTTGCGAAGATGCATTCAAGTATCTGGATAAGATAAAAGGCTACGACCTGATTATCCTTGACCCACCTGCTTTCGCCAAGCATCGTGGTGCACTTCACAATGCACTGAAGGGTTATACACGTTTGAATCAAAAAGCGTTCGAGAAGATTGAACGAGGTGGAATTCTCTTTACGTTCTCATGCTCACAGGTCGTTACAAAAGATCATTTCCGCAATGCAGTATTTACTGCAGCTGCCTTGGCAGGTCGCAAAGTACGTATTCTGCACCAATTGCATCAGCCTGCTGATCACCCCATCAACATCTATCATCCCGAAGGAGAATATCTTAAGGGCTTAGTACTTTATGTTGAATAAGGTAAAGGACTATATCGAAAAGCACCAGTTGCTTAGTCTTGACAAACACTATCTGGTTGCTTTGAGTGGTGGAGCCGATAGCGTGTGTCTCTTGCTAGCGATGCTGCGTATGGGCTATCATGTCGAAGCCGTTCATTGCAACTTTCATTTGCGCCAAGAGGAAAGCAACCGAGACGAAGCATTTGTTGTTAACTTATGCAAGAAATACGATATTGTCCTACACCTCATTCATTTTGACACAAAGACATATGCCAAGGTCCACAAAATTAGTATTGAAATGGCGGCCCGCGAACTGAGGTATAACTATTTCGAACGTTTGCGCCAGGATATTAATTTTGATGGAATTTGTGTGGCTCATCATCAAAACGACTCTGTCGAAACAGTCTTACTCAATTTGATTCGAGGTACAGGGATTCACGGATTAACAGGAATTAATCCACGTAATGGATATATTATCCGGCCTTTATTGTGTGTTGACAAAGAAGAAATCACGAAATGGCTTGATGAGCAACACCAGGATTTTGTTACCGACTCGAGTAATTTACAGGCAGAGGTTGTCAGGAACAAGATTCGTCTAAGCATTCTCCCGTTGTTGAAAGACATCAATACAAACGTTGAGAATAATATCATGCGAACGGCCCAAAATCTCAATGAGGTTGTTTCAATCTATGACAAAGAAGTAAGCAATGTTCTGAAAAGACTTTTAGATGGTAATAGAATCGATATTCATTCTTTATTAAACGAAACGTCGCCCAAAAGCATTCTGTTTGAATGGCTCAAGACATATAATTATTCTCCAGCCACCATCGAACATGTTTTTTCATCGCTCACGTCTTTGCAATCTGGCCGAGAATGGAGTTCTGAAACCCACCAGTTAACTATTCATCAGGGATGTTTACTCTTAGAGGAAAAGGTTCCTGACCTCCCCACCCTGCGTATACCAGAGCTAGGAAATTATGTCTATCATGACGATTGCATGCTAAGAATCGAATCGCAATTAGGAAAAGTCATTTTAAAGGATTCGTCATATGCGTGTATAGACAAATCAAAGGTCTCGTTTCCATTAACCATTCGCCCCATTCAATCTGGTGACAGATTTATCCCATATGGAATGAGGGGAAGTAAATTAATAAGCGATTATCTAACTGATCGTCATTTATCTATCTTCGATAAACGCCGTTCGTTAGTACTTTGTGACAACGAGGGTAGAATCTTGTGGTTAGTAAATCATCGTCCAGACGCAAGATTCTGTGTAAATGATTTAACGCAAGAAACATTGGTATTTTCTTTTTTTAACAGAAAAAAATAGCTCTTTCGAGAACAACGTATTGATATTTTTTGTAACTTTGCAGCCGCAAACAAAGAAGTATACATGTATAGGCCTATATATCAGGCAGTTAGTTTATTAAATTCGAGGAAAGATAGATGAGACAACTAAAGATTCAGAAAAGTATCACCAACCGTTCAAGCGAAGCACTTGATAAATATCTTGTGGAAATTGGCCGTGCTCCACTAATCAGTATTGATGAAGAAATTGAGTTGGCACAAAAAATTCGCAAGGGTGGCTTGGAAGGTGAGCGTGCTAAGGATAAACTTGTTACCGCTAATCTACGATTCGTTGTATCGGTGGCTAAGCAGTATCAGCACCAGGGCCTGACACTTACTGACTTAATTGACGAAGGAAATATTGGACTCATCAAAGCAGCCCAGAAGTTCGACGAAACTCGAGGATTCAAATTCATTTCATATGCTGTATGGTGGATTCGTCAAAGTATTCTACAGGCTATTGCCGAGCAGAGTAGAATTGTGCGTCTGCCTCTGAACCAAGTAGGTTCGCTAAACAAGATTAATCACGAAATCAATAAGTTTGAGCAGGAGAACCAGCGCCATCCCTCTGTTAGCGAGTTGGCAGAGATGACTGATATTGATGAGGAGAAGATTGGTCAGTCTATGCAAGCCGATAGTCATCATGTGTCTATTGATGCGCCTTTCCAGGATGGTGAAGATAACTGTATGCTTGACGTGATGGCATCTGGTGATGATAGCCGTACGGACCGCCATGTGGATCACGAGTCTATGGCTCAGGAATTAAACTCTGTTCTTTCAAAGGTTCTGAAAGACCGTGAGATTATCATTATCCGCGAATGCTTTGGTATTGGATGTCACGAGAAAGGACTAGAAGAGATTGGAGATGAACTTGGTCTTACCCGTGAGCGTGTTCGACAAATTCGCGAGAAGAGTATTGCAAAACTCCGTGATTCAGGCAATGCCAAGATATTAATGAAATACTTGGGATAAAAATACGAATAAAACAGGAACAGTAGAATTATTACTTAGTTCCTGTTTTTTTTCTTTTAGAAATATTGGTCGTTTCATTCTTTTTGTATACCTTTGTAGCAATGAAACGCGTATTACTAACCTTAGCTATGACAATAGTCATGACGTCTATGGCTTCTGGCGAGAGTTTAGACTCGCTAGTGATGAATCGCGTATTCAGTTTTCAACGTAACTATACGCATGACGTTAACGGATTCTCGTCCAATGTCTACATGAAACATATATATCAAACCCATCGGCGAAATGTCACTCTGTGGGCAATACCACATATGTATACAATAGCCGAAGGAGAGAGAACCTTTGTCAGCGAACAGTATAGTCGATTCAACTTCCGTACCGTTGATGATTACGACAACATCCAGCAGGTTTACAACACCACAATTCCCAGGCAACGTCATACAATGCCGGTGCTGATGTCATATGTTACTCCTAATTTGTACGGCACAACCATATACTCTGGGCATATACTTTCCCCTTTCTGTCGTGAGAATCGCATTTATTATCATTACTCATCTGTACCACTTTCAAATAACCAGATGCGTATTTACTTCCGTCCAAAGATTGTGCCCAACACGCAGTTGGTACAGGGAAAGGCTATTGTAGATCGCATTACAGGACGTATTGAGCAGGCCGAACTGGAGGGCGAATATGATATGATTCACTTCCAGACATTGACGATGCAAGGTGAAGATGGGTTGCATGCACTGTTACCCAAATACTGCATTACCGACATAGTTTTTAAATTTGCAGGTAATCATATCACCTCACATTTCGAGGCGGTGTTTGATTGTCCTATAACATTAGCGGATACAGTCGATGTCAAAGGCGATTATAACCTTATGGATTCTATCCGTCCTATGAGTCTCTCACAGCAAGAATTGGATATCTTTGAGGAATTCATCCGCTCACACTCGCCAATAGAGCAAGAAGATACGCTCTTAGAAGAAGAGACAGATTCGTTAAACATTACAGCTACACTCGTTGGTAAGAAGAAGTTAGATGAAGAAGGCGACGACCAAGAAGAAACAACAAAGCCACATCATAATTATCTAAAAGACAGTTGGGATTTTATAGAGGACAATCTATTTCACAGTATTGGACATCGCTCAAAGAAAAGCAACATCCAACTCTCGTCCATCATCGATCCTCAATATATAAGTTATAGTCGCAGCAAAGGCTTATCTTATAAGATGAAACTATATGCCAACTATAATTTCAATGATCAGTCGTGGATAGAGTTTCGTCCGCGTATAGGCTACAACTTCAAACTTAAGGAATTCTATTTCAATGCTCCAATTCAGTTTATATACAATTCTAAGTTAGATGCTGGAATTGATGCAAGTTATAGCAAAGACAACCGTATTGGAAACGCCAGCGTACTGGAAGAAATCAAAAGAGAACATGGCGAGAGTGTTGATTTGGATGGAATGGATCTCGACCTTTTCGATGACTATTATTGGAATGTGTCGCATCACATTCGTCCTTGCAATTGGATAAACATCAGCTCTGGTCTTGTGTTCCATCAACGCTGCGCCATCAATCCACAGGCAATGAAACAGTATGGAAAGTTCGAAAGATACTATTCACTTGCCCCATCAATTATTCTCCAACTTAATCCTTGGCAGAATGCTCCTTTCTTTACTATAAACTATGAACGTGGTTTTAAGTTAAAGAATAATTATGTCAGATATGAACGTATTGAGGCTGACGCATCTTTCAAATATAAGATGAGACGCACAGAACAAATAAACACACGCGTTGGAGGAGGTCTTTATACTGACAAAAAAAACAATTACTTCCTTGACTTTGCTAATTTCCGTGCAAACAACCTTCCCGATGGATGGGACGATGACTGGTCGGGCGATTTCCAACTGCTTAGTTCAAGACTCTACAACGAGTCTAGTTTCTATCTTCGTGGCCATCTTTCCTATGAAGCCCCATTGTTAGGTGCTTTCCTAACTCCAGCTATTGGTCGGTATGTTGAACGGGAACGAGCTTATCTCAGCACCCTGTCTATTGATCACACCCGCCAATACTCAGAACTAGGCTATGGATTCTCGTGCCGTTTCTTCTCAATGGGAATCTTTGCTAGTTTTCTCAATACCGAATATCAAAACATGGGTTGTAAATTTACATTCGAATTATTCCGCAGATGGTAAAACCTCTTATTGTTTATAAAGCTAGTGCAGGCAGTGGAAAGACATTTACACTTGCCGTTGAATATATCAAGCTGTTAGTTCAGAATCCTCTAGCATATAGGCAGACGCTTGCTGTAACCTTTACGAATAAGGCTACAGAAGAGATGAAAATGCGCATACTGAGTCAATTGTATGGCATCTGGCGTGGTTTAGACAGTTCTAAGGCATATCAAGACAAGATATGTCATGAGTTGGACGCCTCTCCTGAGTTTGTCAGTCGTCAAGCGGGTGTGGCCTTACACCTCTTACTTCACAACTACAACTATTTCCGTGTAGAAACCATCGATTCATTCTTTCAGAGTGTTTTGCGCAACCTGGCTCGCGAACTAGACCTTACAGCCAATCTACGCGTCGGCCTCAATGATGTGCAAGTGGAGGAAGTGGCAGTTGACCAACTCATTGACAGTTTGAAAGTTACCGACCAAATGTTGCAATGGCTCCTGCGATATATCATGGATAATATCAGTGACGACCGATCATGGAATGTTATTTCAAAGATTAAGCAGTTTGGCCGTACAATCTTCCGCGATTACTATAAGCAGCAAAGCAAGGAACTCAATGATGTGATTAGTCAGAAAGACTTTTTCGACAATTATACCAAGGAACTTCGTCAGATTCGCGAAGACGCTAGTAATCGTATCCAAGAGATTGCTGAATCGTTCTTTGGCATTATCAAGCAAGAAGGACTCACAGTTGACGACTTCAGTCGGAAAAGTAGAGGCGTGTGTTCAATCTTTTTAAAGATGCAGCGCGGAGAGTTTGATGAGAGCATCATTACCCAAACCGTTGCAGATGCCATAGGCGACCCATCCAAATGGTATACAAAAACCAGTGACAGAGGAGAACTCATTCATGCTTTAGTAGAGAGCAAATTGGACAAACTCTTACGACTTGCCGTTGAAGAGCAACCCTGTCAATGGCTGCTTTACAAGAGTGCCGAACTCACACTACGCCATCTCAATCAGCTACGTCTGCTAAGTAGCATTGAAACCAAGGTGCACGAGCTCAATGAGGATGCAAATAGATTTCTCCTGAGCGACACTCAGCACTTGCTTCACGAACTGATTGACGGTAGTGATTCACCATTTATCTTCGAAAAGATTGGCACCTATCTTGAACACATCATGATTGATGAGTTTCAAGATACCTCAACCATACAATGGAAGAACTTTAAGGTTTTACTCAAGGAGGCGATGAGCCACGAGGGTTCGTCAAACCTTATTGTAGGTGACGTAAAGCAAAGCATCTACAGATGGCGTAATGGCGATTGGCGATTATTAGCAGGCATTAAAGACGAATTTCCTCATGCCGACCAGTTGATAGAAGAAAAGCCACTGAACACCAACTACCGTTCTGAACGCAACATCATTGATTTCAACAATGCCTTCTTCACTCATGCAGCAATGATTGAAGGTATTAATGCCTATGATGATGTCAAGCAGCATTATCCTGAAACAAAAGCGGCTACAGGATTAATTGAGGTAACATTGTTGCCAGCCGAAGACTATCAGCAAATGACATTGGAAGCTATTGTAAACCATATAAACACACTACGTAACCAGCATGTTTCTGCTTCGGAAATAGCAATCCTAGTCAGATCAAATAGCATCATTCCAACAATAGCCAACTATTTGATGCAGACAATGCCAGATGTCAATGTGGTCAGCGATGAAGCTTTCCGCTTAGATGCATCACCGGCTGTAATCACAATCATACAGGCCATGCGCCTTCTTATTAATCCTGACGATGCCATTGCCCGTGCCTATCTGGCCAAATTTACTACGGGTAAACTCAATGGCAATCTTCCTTCAGACTTTACTGATAATACTGACCGACTGCAGAGATTGCCGCTCTATGAACTGGCAGAACAACTCTATGTCATTTTCCATTTAGAAAAGACTACGGGACAAACTGCCTACCTATGTGCCTTCTATGACCAGCTGGCTACTTATATCAATGAAGAAACATCCGACCTGCCTACATTTCTTTCCGAATGGGACGAGACACTCTGTTCAAAGCCTATTCAGAGTCCAGAAGTGAACGGCATCCGAATCATCAGCATACATAAATCGAAGGGACTTGAGTTCTCACATGTCATTCTGCCCTTCTGCGACTGGCGTATGGAACATTCCGATCTCCTTTGGTGTGTCCCTCAGCAATCGCCTTTCAATCAGTTGCCCATTGCTCCAATCGACTATAGCATGAAGAGTATGAACGGCACTATCTATCAGAAAGACTACGAACAGGAACATCAGCAAGTAATAATTGATAATCTCAATCTTTTGTATGTTGCCTTCACACGAGCTTCTAAGAGTCTTTTTGTTGTAGGGCGCAGAAACGCAGGAGCAACGCGCTCTATGCTGATTGAGAGTGTTTTGCCACTTGTCGCTGACGATTTGCAAGACTCTATCCTGGAATGCGATGTAGATACGAAGGCGCCTCTTCATTTTACCTATGGAGATCTGTCAGCAAACACACAAGTTGCTCGTCAAAAGGAGAAGAAAAGCGAGAATCCCTTCTTACAGACAGCCACACCAATTAATATTCAGATTGAGCCCTTTGAACAACAAGTGGAGTTTCGTCAGAGTAACAAGAGTAAGGAGTTTGCCGCCATCTCGGACGATGACGATGAATCTCACGCCACTGACTATATCCAATTGGGCTGCATTCTTCACAAGGTCTTCTCAAACATTCGTACGACCGACGATGTGGAGCAAGCTTTGAAAGACCTAGAATTAGAGGGAATTCTTTATAATAAAGGAATTACCCGTCAACGCATAGAGAACATGATCCGTAAACGTCTCTCCCACCCTCGTGTGTTAAATTGGTTTTCACCTCATTGGCATCTATTCAATGAATGCACCATCCTAATGCCAGACGCACAAGAGCGTCGACCAGATCGCGTTATGACCGACGGAAATGAAACGATTGTTATAGATTTTAAGTTCGGTAGCGAGCGTCAAGAATACCACGAACAGGTGCGTGAATATATGGATTTACTACAACAGATGGGAATGCCTCGTGTAACTGGTTATCTGTGGTTTGTCTATTCAAATAAAATAATCGAAGTGAAGTAACATGAAATCATTCTTAGAATATGTAGCTGAAGATATCATCGCTAAACATGGAAGCGACTTGAGCAGAGTGGCAATCGTGTTTCCAAACAAGCGTGCAGCTTTGTTTATGAACACCCATCTAGCGAAACTTGCAGGAAAACCCATGTGGAGTCCTTCCTACATCACCATCAGCGATCTCTTCCGTAATCATTCCACTCGGATGGTTGCCGACCCAATCAAACAGGTATGCGACCTTCATAAGTCGTTCGTTACGCAGACCGGTATTGAAGAGACGCTTGACCACTTCTATAGCTGGGGACAGCTGTTACTGGCCGACTTTGATGATCTTGATAAGAATATGGCTGATGCCGAAAAAGTGTTTGCCAATCTGCGCGATCTCCACGAACTTGATGATGCCAGTTATCTGTCATCTCATCAGAAAGAGATTCTGGCTAAGTTCTTTAGTAATTTCTCAGAAGACAATAACTCACAACTCAAAGAGCGTTTCCTGCGTTTATGGTCGCATATGGTAGACATTTATCATGACTTCAACCACCGACTCGCTGAGCAAAACTTGGCCTATGAAGGTGCTCTCTATCGCGAGGTGGCTAGTCGCGATGCCATTGAGTTTGCCTACGATACATACATATTTATAGGTTTCAATCTCTTGCAGGAAGTAGAACGGCAGCTCTTCATGAAACTCAAACGTGAACGCCATGCCTATTTCTATTGGGATTTCGACCATTATTACATGAAAGACAATGAAGCTGGTCATTACATCGGCCGTCATTTGGCTGACTTCCCCAATGAACTCGACATAAACAACGATAATATCTATCGCAATTTCGCCAAGCCGAAAGAGATTACTTTCATGTCGGCACCAACAGAGAATATTCAAGCACGCTATATCAGCACATGGCTCCGCGAGAATCAACGACTGGACGACGGTCGGCGTACGGCTATTGTCCTGTGCAACGAGAACCTATTGCAAACGGTTGTCCACTGCATACCTAATGAAGTTGATAAGCTGAACATTACGACAGGCTTCCCTCTGTCACAATCACCTGTGGCTTCACTCGTCAACATGCTCATCAATCTGCAGACTCTAGGCTATGATCAGCGTCGCAAGCAATTCAGACCTCGTTTGCTTAATAACCTCTTGCGCCATCCCTACATCACAAATGTTCCCACTGAGCTTATTCATCCCCTGCAGCAAACCGATGACAATGCATCTCTGTTGGAATGGATGTGTGATATCCTCACTGCCATAGTTCGTAATTCTGATGATGACACGCCTCTTTTCCAGGAAGCCGTCTTCAAGGCCTATACCCTACTCAACCGTTTGTTGTCACTCGTCAAAAGTGGAGACTTGTTGGTTAATGTCTCTACCCTGCAACGACTCATCTGTCAGATTATTCAATCAACGTCCATTCCTTTCCACGGTGAGCCTGCTGAAGGTATTCAGATTATGGGCGTACTCGAAACAAGAAATCTTGATTTTGACCACGTTCTTCTCCTTTCATGCAATGAAGGTAACCTTCCACGTGGCGTCAACGACACCTCGTTTATTCCGTATAACCTTCGAAAGGCCTATGGACTTACTACTGTCGATCACAAGGTTGCTATCTTCAGCTATTATTTCCATCGCCTACTTCAGCGTGCCTCTGATATTACCATACTCTATAACAACGCAACGACAGACACCGGTAAGGGAGAAATGAGCCGGTTCATGCTTCAACTGATGGTAGAAGATAATAGCCACACCATCAAATATGAAACACTCCAGGCAGGACAGCAGTTCACACCATTTCAGCCCACCATCGTAGAGAAGACACCCGATGTGATGCAGGCAATCTTAAGCCG